>ERZ795061.1904-NODE-1904-length-19805-cov-5.527443_pt1 | contig 19805 bp, 20 predicted proteins | sample MGYA00375145_ERZ795061 | MGnify/ENA primary metagenome ERZ795061 (study PRJEB30190, sample SAMN05720144) | anaerobic digester metagenome | isolation source: active sludge of municipal wastewater-treating anaerobic digesters | place: USA | collected 2014-12-22 ... | reverse complement strand
ATTTTCTCAAATCCCCTGGCTTCCGCCAGGTTGCCGGGAATAAATCAGTGTTTCCTTAGCTGCTTACAACGACGCTACACTAAACAGATCAGGGCTTTTCAGCCGGCGGCGCGTACCAGTTTTCCCGATTCACCACGACATTGTTGCGCGGCTGCAGCACAAAGTGCGGCGACATGATCTGCGCGCCGTGGGTGTTGAACTGATCCTGAATATTGGCATGAAGCTGGGAAATAATAAGAATGCGCTCCAGCGGTCGGTCGACATAGGCATACAACTCATATTCGACATAAAAATCCTGCAGGGATTTCTGCATCACGAAAGGCTTGGGGTCCAAGCGCAAACCGTTTGTTTCCTCTGCGGCACTGATCAGCATCGCATGCACTTGCCGCCAGGGCGTGTCATAGCCGATCGTGACAGTGGTTGAAATCAGGGCGCCGCGCTCACCGCCTGCACTGGTGTAATTTTTGATTGGATTGCCGATCAACACAGCGTTCGGGATCGTCACTTCCTCATTGCGCATGTTGATGATCTTGGTCGACAACACGCCAGACTCCTTGACCACCCCCATCACATCACCAATGCTGACGAAATCGCCGACCTTGAGGGCGCGTGAGTAGATCAGTACCAGGCCACTCATCATCTGGGTAACGATACCCGCCGAGCCGAGCGTCAGCATGAAACCGAACATCACTGACAAGCCCTTGAAGGCATCACTCTCGGCCAAAGGCAAAAACGGATAGGCCACAGCAACCCCAAACCCCCAGACCAGCACGGCAATCAGCCGCCGCGTGGCGTGCGCCGTATCCTTGTGGATGCCGGGAACAATCGAGCGCCCTTTATCGACATTATCGAAAACGTTGGCGATGACATCGTTGACTGCTTTGGTTAGAAAAAGAATGACTGCTACGGTCAACAGCCCAGGGAGGGCAGAAATGGCACCATGTCCGAGCAGGGCCAGCAAACCGGCGAGGAAGCCCGAAAGCTTGTCGGCGTAGGGTTGGGTAATTGGGAAATTACTCAGGATGTAGATAAACCAGAGATAGGCCACCGAAACCCAGAGGAAGGCCAAAATCAACTGGGCAAGGCGCCGGAAAAGAAGCCAGGCATGTTCGACCCAGCGTACCCGGGAATCCTCTCTGGCCGACTGAATACGACTTTGCAGACGAGCCAGCAGGAATACCGTCAAGCGCTGGATAGCGACCAGCAGCACCCCGGCAATGGCCGTTGCCATCATTGAAAGAAGCAGGCCCTTGAGCAAAACCGGCCCGCTCCGTTGTTCAAGGGTGGCGGCGATGGCGGCTTTAAATCGTACTTCGACCTGATCGGCCGCGGCATCAAGGCTGAGCTTTGCTTCCTCATCCAGATCGGCCTCGAAAAGCACAAAGATAGCGCGATCACCAATCGAAAAAAGCTCGCCCTTCTGGTGCTCTACCTCAGTCGGACTGCGAACCAGCGGCTTGGCGAGATCCTTTTCCTCGAGCAAGCGCAGGCGCTCCTCAATGCGCCTGACCCGAACCTCCGGTGTTGCCCCTTGAACGGATGTGCGTAGAACGGCAATCTCGCGATTGGCAAAACTGACGACTGCTTCCGGGACCGCCAGCGCCTTGGCCTGCGCATTCAATGACAGCGCCACGGACAGCAGAAAGATGACCTTCCAGATCAGTGCACCCAGTCGCCGCATGGCATTTCCTTTCAATTTACCTCGACACCCGTATCGCCTTCGAGCATCTCGCCGATCACAGAAACATGCGAAAAGCCTTGCTGCAGAAAGATCGACAAAACTTCAGTCACCGTATCCGGGGTACAGGAAACGAGCAGGCCGCCGGATGTCTGGGGATCGGTCAATAAGGTTTTTGCTGCATGGTCCAAATCACTGGCCAGTTGAATACCCTCGCCATAGCTCTCCCAGTTTCGGGTTGAAGCGCCGGTCATATAACCGGACTCGACGAACTCAAGCGCACGCGGCATCAGGGGAATGGCGGAAAAATCAACGTGCGCCCGCAGTTGGCTGCCCTTGCACATTTCCATCAGATGACCAAGCAAACCAAAGCCGGTGACATCGGTAACGGCATGCACCCCATCCAGACAGGCGAGAACCGGCCCCGGCGTGTTGAGTTGAGTCGTGCTGGCGATCATTGCTTCGTAATCACTGGCGTGCAGTTTTTCCTTCTTCAGTGCAGCGCTGTAAACACCGACGCCAAGCGGTTTGCCGAGAATCAGTTTGTCACCCGGGCGGGCACCGGAATTGCGCTTGAGATGGGCCGGGTTGACCAGACCGATGGCAACCAGACCGTAAATCGGCTCGACAGAATCAATCGTGTGGCCACCGGCGATCGGAATCCCTGCCGCACGGCAAACAGCTTCGCCGCCTGCCAGAATTTTGGTGATGGTTTCGAGCGGCAGCACATTGACCGGCATACCGACCAGGGCCAGCGCAAAAAGCGGCGTGCCGCCCATCGCATAAACATCGGAGATCGCGTTCGTTGCGGCAATCCGGCCGAAGTCAAACGGGTCATCGACGATCGGCATGAAAAAGTCCGTCGTCGCAACGATGGCCTGCTGCGGATTGATCTGATAAACCGCGGCGTCGTCACTGGTTTCGGTGCCGACCAAAAGCTGGGGCGGAATGATGCCGGGCGTCATGCCCCCAAGAATTTTTTCGAGGATGACCGGGGAAATTTTGCAACCGCAACCACCGCCATGGGAAAGCTGGGTAAGTCTTATTTTTTCTGCTGACACGACTGTTCTCTTATCTTTTCTTTTTATTTGATGGCTTTATTCAGCATCGAAACCGGCATCTTCGATCGCACTCAGCAAGGCCTCACGGCTGACCAGTTGCGGATCGAAGGCCAACTTCGCCTCACCGGCATCCAGCGAAACTTCTGCCGAGGCCACGCCGCTCATGCCGTTCAGCACGTCGGTAATGTTTTTGACACAACCCTGGCAGCTCATGCCGCCCACTTTGATCACGGTATTTTCCATTTGTTACTCCGGGTTCAGGAAAGGCTGCGTCCGCAGCAATTCGGCAATATCGGCCGCCTCAAGGGGCCGGCTGAAATAATAACCCTGCGCCATATCGCAATCCATATTGCGCAACAGGGCTAGCTGCTCGGCCGTTTCAACGCCTTCCGCCAGGACGGTAAGCCGCAGATTTCGGCCCATGCTGACGATGGTTGAGGCAATCGCCCGATCGTCCGAATCAACTTCAAGATCACGAACGAAAGAGCGATCAATTTTCAGTTTACTGACCGGAAAACGCTTCAGGTAGGAGAGCGATGAATAGCCGGTGCCAAAATCATCAACCGATAACTCAACGCCCATCCGGTGCAAAGCCGACAGAGTGCCGAGATTAATGTCGGCATCGTGCATGACTGTCCCCTCGGTCACTTCCAGTTCAAGCAGGCCAGCCTCCAGGCCCGAAGCTGCCAGTGCGCCGGCAACCGCATCGACAAAACCGAGCTGGCGAAACTGCACCGGGGAGACGTTGACGGCCATCACCATCGGCGGCAACCCGCTGTCAATCCAGCTTTGTGCCTGGCGACAGGCTTCGTTCAGCACCCAATCACCAATCGGGTTGATCAGGCCGGTATCTTCCGCCACCTGGATAAACTGGTCGGGCATGATCAGGCCCAAATCGCTGTGCTGCCAGCGGATGAGTGCCTCGACACCAATAATCAAGCCGCTCCGCAAGCTGACCAGCGGCTGATAATGCAATACAAATTCCTGCTGTTTAAGCGCACGACGCAGGTTGATCTCCATCATCAGGCGATCAAGTGTTGCCTTGTTCATTTCCGATGCGTAGAACTGGAAGGTGTTGCGGCCTTGCTCCTTGGCTTTGTACATCGCCACGTCAGCATTTTTGAGCAGCGTTTCGATGTCCTTGCCGTCCTGCGGGTGAATGCTGATGCCGATCGAGGGCGTTACCGTCAGTTCGTGCCCGGCGACTGAAAACGGCACGCTGCATGCGACCAGCAGCCGCCGTGCAACCTCAGCCGCCGCGGCGGCCTGAATACCGGGCAAGGCAAAAATAAATTCGTCACCGCCAAGCCGCGCCAGCGTGTCGATCCGCCGTACCGTGTTGGCCAAACGCTCGGAAACGGCACAAAGCAGTTCGTCGCCCACACTATGGCCGAGTGAATCATTGACCCGCTTGAAGTGGTCGAGATCGAGAAACATCAACGTGACAGCCGACTCGTCACGCTCGGCCGTGGCCAATAGCTGCATGACCCGGTCACGCAGCAAGCGGCGATTGGGCAGTCCGGTCAAGGCATCAAAATCGGCCAACTCGCGAATTTTCATTTCGGCCATTTTTTGGGCCGAAATATCGACAACGGTTCCTACCGAGGCGGGCTTGCCATTGAATGTCGAGGGAGAACCCAGAATGGTGATCGGAAAGGTGCTGCCATTTTTACGGATGGCCGCCAGTTCGTAACGCATGCCCGGCTCACCGGCACATCGCTCGTTCATTCTTTTTACCAGCAGGGCATGTTGTTCGGAAGAAACCAGATCAAGCGGCCCGAGCTTGTCGATGAAGTCCTCTTTCGCATAGCCGAACAAGTCGAGCAAAAAAGGATTGGCATACCTGAAAAGGTGATCCTGAAGCACAAAAATGCCCACTTGAGCGGCTTCCATCGTCGAGAGAAATTGCGCCTCCCGCTCTCCGGCGACATCAGCGCGCCCGCCAGCACCGGCGACTTCACCGGAGTCTGCCTGCGCCCAACACCCTCCCCCGACACCTACGGTCATTCATCCACCCCAATATTTTTCGTTATTCTCGCGGCGCGCCTGAGCGCCAGCGTTTCAGTAGCAACGAATTCGAAACAACCGACACCGAACTCATTGCCATCGCTGCACCGGCAAAAACCGGGTTAAGCAACCCGGCGGCGGCAAGTGGTATTCCAAGTACATTGTAGATGAATGCGAAGAAAAGATTTTGTCGTATCTTGCCCAAGGTGGCCGCCGAAAGGTCGATTGCGTCGGCGACGCCGAGTAAATCACTGCGGATCAAGGTCAAATCGGCCGCTTCAATTGCGGCGTCCGAACCGGCGCCAATGGCAAAACTGACATCCGCTGCAGCCAGGGCGGGCGCATCATTGATGCCATCGCCAACCATCGCCACCAGGGCACCATTCGCTTTCAATTCGACAATTGCCGCAGCCTTGTCACCGGGCAATATCCCGGCACGAAATTCGGCAATCCCCGCCTCGGCAGCGATTGCTGCGGCAGTTGCCGCATTGTCGCCAGTCAGCATGACGACCCGGATGCCGCGCTGGCGCAAGCGTGCCACAGCAGCCCGTGAACTTGGCCGCAAAGCATCGGCGATTGCCAGCAGGGCCAGTATCTGATCGCCATCCGCCAGCGCCACCACGGTTTTACCGACATCCTGCAGACCACGCACAACCGGATCAGCATCGACGCCCAGCCAGGTCGGTGACCCCAGGCGCAACTGTCGTCCGTCGAATTCGCCCTCAACACCGTGCCCGGGCAAGGCCTTGAAATTTTGCACTTTTTGCGCGTTGACCGCAGGAGCGGCCGTTGGCTCGATGCTCGCAGCATTCGAGGCTTTTCCTGGCTCTTGCGTCTGTGCGAGCATATGTTCGGCAACGATGGCACGGGCCAGCGGGTGTTCTGAATTCTGTTCAAGCGCCGCCGCCAGGCGCAGGGCCTCGGCGCGCTCGATGCCTCGCGGCACAACATCGGTCACCTGCGGCGTGCCGCAAGTCAGTGTGCCTGTCTTGTCGAGGGCCAGAACCGTAATGCGCTCGGCCCGTTCCAGCGCCTCCGCATTCTTGACCAGGATACCGGCGCGGGCACCCTGCCCGGTGCCGACCATGATCGCCGTCGGTGTCGCCAAGCCCAGCGCGCACGGGCAAGCAATCACCAATACCGCCACCGCATTGACCAGGGCTTCAGCGAACTGGCCTGAGTACCACCACCAACCCAGGAAGGTGAGCAATGCGATGACACAGACGACCGGCACAAAAATCGCCGAAATCTGGTCAGCCAATCTTTGGACCGGTGCTTTTGATCCTTGCGCCTCACCCACCAGCCGAATAATCCCGGCCAACAGCGTATGTTCGCCGACCCCGGTCGCCCGGCAGCGCAAAGCGCCCTGCCCGTTGGCGGTAGCGGCAAATACCTTGTCGTCGGCGCGCTTGCCGACCGGCATACTTTCGCCCGTCAGCATCGACTCATTGATACTCGATTCGCCCTCGATGACCTGGCCATCCACCGGTACGCTCTCGCCCGGCCGAACCAGAAAAATATCGCCCGGCATCAGCGTTTCGACGGCTATTTCCACCCACTGCCCATTCCGCTCGATGCGGGCAGTTTTAGGCTGCAGGCGAATCAGTGACTCGATCGCCTCCGAAGTCCGTGCCTTGGCACCCGCCTCCAGTAATTTACCGAGTAGAACCAGCGTAATCACCGCGGCGCCACCCTCAAAATAAACATGCTGATCAAGGCTGAAAACAGTCACTACCGTCGAAAATCCCCAAGCCATGCTGGTGCCAAGTGCAACCAATACGTCCATATTGGCGCCGCCGCCACGCAACGCCTTGTACGCCCCGTCGTAAAACCGCCAGCCAATCCAGAACTGTACCGGTGTCGCCAGCGCCAGTTGCAGCCAGCGCGGCAATTCGTTCATGTGGCCGTGTTCGCCGAACATGAAAAACATTTGCCCGACCAACGGCAAGGTAAGCGCCACAGAAATCCAGAAACGCCGGCTTTCGCTGCGGTAGACCTGCAATTTCCCGGCTTTTTCCCGCTCCCGCGTCTGGTTATCAACCGGCGCAGCGGAAAACCCGGCCTTGGCCACAGCAGCCAGCACCGCTGCTTCATCGGCACCCTCGGCCAACCGTACTCGAGCGCGTTCAGAAGCCAGATTTACATTGGCCTGCATGCCCGGCTGCCGATTCAACACTTTTTCCAGACGTGCCGAACAAGCGGCACAAGTCATGCCGATAATCGAAAACTCGACAACCTTGCTTGAATCGTCGCTCACTTGTTGCTCCGCCACCCCTGCCTCACTTGACCAACAGCACCGGACAGCTTGCCAAATGCAGCACACGATTCGCCACGGAACCGATCAACAGTCCGGCAATGCCGCCGCGCCCATGAGTACCCATGACGATCAAGTCACACCCCTGTTCAGCGGCAAGCTTGGCGATCACCTCGGCCGGCTGTCCGACATGAATATGGGTCGTGTGGGCACAACCTGCTGCGTCGATCTTCTGCTGCGCCTCAAGCAAGGAGGCCTGGCTTTCCTCCAGGTAATAAGCATGCAAGGTCTCCTTGCCGACATGGGCCTGGACGCGGCCAATCGGAATTGGCGCGTGGACATGCAACAGGTGGATTTCCGGCAAGTCGCGAAACCAGGCGCTATGTGAAATCAGATGTTCAACAGCGCGCAGGGCACACTCGGAACCATCAACTGGCAACAAAATTTTCATCACAAATTCCTAATTCAAATCCAGCCCAACAGGCGCGCCAATCCGAGGAAACCATACAGGCCAAAACCGAGCACCAATAAACCGGAGAACATTCGGACCGCCGGGCGGCGGACAAATTCATTCAGTCGTGCCAACACGATGCCGGCCAGCAAAAGATTTGGCAAGGTGCCCAGGCCAAAAGCCAGCATCATCAAGGCGCCCCGCCCGGCCGATCCGGCGCTGAGCGAACTGGCTAATGCACTATAGACCAGACCGCAGGGCAGCCAACCCCAAAGTAAGCCCAGAGGAAATGCCTGACTCATGGTGCGGGCCGGCAAAAAACGTTTAGTCAGCGGTTGCAGCACCCGCCAGAGGTTCTGGCCGACTCGCTCAGTAAAAGCCAGCGCCCGGGTAACACCGAGCAGATAGAAACCCAGCGCAACAAGCATCAGGTTGGCGAAAAAATAAAGGATAAGTCGAGCCGGAACTTGGCCCTCAAGCCCCAGGCTGGCAGCACCAAGCGCCCCGGCAATGGCACCCGCCGCCGAGTAGGAAATGATGCGCCCGGCGTTGTAGGAAAGCAGCATGGACCAGCGCGCCGGCGCCCCCATTGAAAGCGCTCCGACAATGCCGCCGCACATACCGACACAATGGGTACCGCCAAGCAGACCCACCAGGAAAAGGGCGAGATAACCAGTATCAGGCATCGGAGAGACAAATAGAAAAGGGCGTGCAGTTTAACCTGCACGCCCCTGCTTGTTCGTGATGATCAAATCACTTTGGAATAGCGTTTGCGCTCACGGTCGGCTCGCAAATATCGGTCAAAAACCATGGTGATTACGCGAACCAGCATACGGCCAGGCGGCAGTACGGTGATCCATTCGCGGTCAATCTTGAGCAGACCAGCTTGCTCCATTTCCTTCATATCTTGCAGCTCATCAGCAAAATACTCATGGAAATCGATCAGATGCGCGCTTTCAATACTTTCGATTGAAAGTTCAAAATGGCACATCAGGGCCTGAATGATCGAGCGCCGCAAAATATCATCGGCATTCAGTTCAATACCGCGGAAAACTGGCAGGATCTGAGCGTCAAGCCGGTCATAGTACTCGTCCAGCGTTTTGACGTTCTGATTGTAGGTCGGCCCCACCTTGCTGATCGACGAAATACCAAAAGAGAGCATGTCGCAATCGGCGTAAGTCGAGTAACCCTGGAAGTTGCGATGCAAACGCCCCTGCCGTTGAGCAATGGCCATTTCATCATCCGGCTTGGCAAAGTGATCCATGCCGATAAAAACGTAGCCGGCATCAGTCAACTTCTTGATCGCCAGAGCGAGGATTTGCAACTTGGTATCTGGTGCCGGCAAATCATCGTCGGCAATCCGGCGCTGCGGTTTGAACAGCGTCGGCATGTGGGCGTAGTTGTAAATCGACAAGCGATCCGGATCCATTGCCAAGACGCGCTCCAGGGTACGGTTGAACCCCATCACCGTCTGGTGCGGCAGGCCGTAGATCAGATCGACCGAAATCGACTTGAAACCATTGGCTCTGGCGGCAGTAATGACGTTAGCCGTTTCCTCTTCGCTCTGGATACGATTAACCGCAATCTGCACGCGTTCGTCAAAATCCTGAACACCAACGCTCATCCGGTTGAAACCGAGTTCGCCAAGCAGTGCAACGGTTGCAGTGTCGACCTTGCGCGGGTCGACCTCGATCGAATACTCGCCGCCCTCAAGCAGCTTGAAATGCTTGCGCGTCTCGCCCATCAACTGACGCATTTCGTCATGCGACAGGAAGGTTGGCGTGCCACCACCCCAATGCAGCTGAATCACTTCGTGCTCACCATCACGGCCTTCAAGACTGGCGCTTTGCAGCGTCAGCTCTTTAGCGAGATATTTCAGGTACTTGGCGCTACGTCCGTGATCCTTGGTAATGATCTTATTGCAGGCGCAGTAGTAGCAAATCGTGTTACAAAAGGGAATGTGGAAATATAATGACAAAGGCCGGCTAATTCCGCCAATGTTGCGTTTCCCGAGCCATAGCTTCGCAGCTTCTGAGCCAAACGCTTCAACGAATCTGTCCGCCGTCGGATATGACGTGTAACGCGGCCCATTGACGTCAAAGCGGCGAATGATTTGGGGGTCAAAAACGAAGTTATCAGTTGCTGTGTTCATTGAACGTACCGGTCAAGTTTGAATCCAATTATCTGCAACAGAATCGAAATCGTGGTTGACTTGGGTCAACCGAACGGAGATTGTAAATGTCCCCACAAAATTCGCAGCTAAAGGTGAGCACGCTTACTTTGGTCAAAACTGCCTGCTCCAATTGTAATTTACGCGAATTATGTTTGCCGTTCGGACTGGAGCCGAACGAGATGGAAAGACTGGACACGCTGGTCTCAAACCGCCGCCGCTTGAAGCGCGGAGAATATCTTTACCGGGTGGGCGACTCTTTTGACGCCATTTTCGCGATTCGTAGCGGTTTCTTCAAGACAGATGTGCTGATCGAAGATGGCCGCGATCAGGTGACGGGTTTTCAGATGGGTGGAGAACTGCTGGGGCTGGATGGCATCAGCACAGAACAACATACCTGTAATGCAATTGCCCTCGAAGACAGCGATATCTGCGCCATTCCCTTCTCGCAAATGGAGGCGCTGTCGCGCGAAATTCATTCCCTGCAACATCACTTTCACAAGGTGATGAGCCGCGAAATTGTTCGTGACCATGGCGTCATGATGTTGCTCGGCACCATGCGTGCCGAAGAGCGGCTCGCAGCCTTTCTGCTCAATCTCTCCCAACGATTCACCGCGCGCGGCTACTCGCATGCCGAATTTTTCCTGCGCATGACCCGCGAAGAAATCGGCAGCTATCTCGGGCTCAAGTTGGAAACTGTCTCCCGCACATTCTCCCGCTTTCAGGAAGATGGACACATTGCCGTGCAACAAAAGCACATACGAATTCTGGATGTGAATGGGCTAAAAGCCCTGATGAATCGCCGCAACTGATTAAACGGCACTCACCAACGCAAACGTGCCAGCTCAATGCTGCGGTCAACCAGTCGCTGCAGCAATTTTTCTGCTTTCATCCGTCCGGCTGTGCTTTGCCCCGGCGAACGGTAAGTTAGAAACATTTCTCCCGCCTCGCCTGCAACTTGATAAAGCGTAATCGATAGCGGGCAAAGCGCTACCTGCGCAGCTTCTTCTTCCAGCAATTGCCAAGCCAACAGGCTGCTGCAAAACTGTACGACTTCCACATTGGAAAATGGACTGGCCTTGCGCTCGACCGCAGCGGCAGTGCGCTCAAGCATCAGGTTAAACGGAATCCGGGCGCTCACCACTAAACCCTCAGCCTCGATAGCCTCGATCAATGCGTCACTGGCCGCCTGAAAGTCGCTACCTGAAACCTGTCTGGTCGTCAGATCACCCGCAAAAGAAACGCCGGGGTTCAGAAAAACACCGATCAGCAGCAGACAGCGAGCGATTTGTCGAAAAAATTGCACCTGAGCGAATTCACTAAATGAGTAGAAAAACTGACGACCGATGATGCACTGACAATTTCACAGTGAACATTTTGAAAGATACCACCAAGGAAAAATAATCGCTGCTGATCATTGCTTCAGCAATCGCAGGCGCGTAAAAAAGCCCGGCGAGCCGGGCTGAGTTTTGGAGATTAATGGCCGCTTAGAAGGTGTACCGCGCACTAACGCCCGCCAGCCAGGTATGCCCCGGTGCCGATTCGTAATAGCGTCCGTTGCTGTCACCGACAATGACCGAGCCGACGTATTGACGATCAAATATGTTGTCGAAACGCACGAAAGAGCGAAGATTCAAACCATTGAATTTCCGATCAACACCAAACCTCAGATTGGCGATGGCATAACCGGGTGCAGCCTTGTCCGTATTGGTGTCCTCAACATAAATCTTGTCGCGGACAATACCCTCGACGGCAGCATGGAAACCGCTGGCCGGATGCCTCCAGACCAGTTCGCTGAACAGCGTTTGCGCAGCCACACCGGGCAGATGGTTACCAGCGTCGACCGTTTTCGTCTGAATTGGAAAAGGTGTTTTGAAGGTAAACGACTCATCATATTTAGCGTCGAGCGCGGTATAGGCAATGCGGCTCGTGAAATTGTTGGCCCAGCGACTATCGAAGGCAAGCTCCAGCCCCTGACGGACTGTCGGCCCGGCATTCTGATAGGCAGTACGCCCGCCGGTGCTTGAAAGTACGACCATTTCGTTGTTGGTTTTTATATGGAACAAGGCCACGTCAAGGCGGCTATCGTTACCGACAAATGCCTTCAGACCGGTTTCATAATGTGTGCTGGTCGATGGTTCCAAACCAAAATTAAATGAGCCGCCACCACCCGAATAGAACATCTCGTTGAAAGTAGGTGCCTCGAAGCCGCGTGCCGCACTGGCGTAGAGGTTAACCGTAGGGGTCAGACGGAACAGGGCTGCAACTGTTGGCGTTGTCTCGCTATAACTGACATTCCCACCATCATCGCCATTGCTCAAGAAATTATCGTCGACCTTAAAAGAAATATTACTGTGGCGAAGACCGCCGCTAAAGGTCCAGCGCTCACCCTGCCACTCAGCCTGAACATACTGGTCGAAGCTTGAAACGCTATCTTCCTCTTTGCGCCGGAGCTTGCCTTTGACGCCGCAGGTATTTGCGCTGCAAGTTGGCGGCACGCCACTGCCGGTAAAATTCTCGTACCCACGTCGATCATCGGTGGACTGCTCGTAATCAATACCCACCGTCGTCGTTAAACGCCCACCCACCAGATCAAAGCGTCCAATCCAGCGGCCCGAGGCACCAGAGAAGTCTCGGTCAAAATCAATCACACCGCCAGATTGCTTGACGGAGCTTTTCTGGGTACTGATCGGAATTGATTGGTATTGAATCGTCGAACGCTGCCCGGCATAGGCAGAAAACTGCAGCAGATGATTGCCAAAACTGTGTTCATAAGTTACCCCGCCTTGCTTGTGGTCGATGCTTTTGCGGGTGTTGTAGTCGAGAGCACCTTGGGAAACGCTGCGCGGATCCTTTTGGTAAGCGCTCCAGGATAAGCCCTGCGGATCTTCCGCATCCTGCTTGAAGGTATTTGCAATCAAGGTCAGCTTGCCATCCTGGCTGGGCTTGAAAGTCAGCTTGGCCATGGTCTGATCGCGCTCGGCCGAACTATGGTCGCGGTAACCGTCGGTTGAAAAGCGGGAGGCGTCGATGACGTAGCCAACACCACCGATTTCACCCTGCGCACTGAGGTCGGTCTTCCAGGTGCCATTGCTGCCTGCAGAAAAATTACCTTCAACGCTAGGCGCCCCCTTGCCGTCTGCGGTGAACATTTGAATGACCCCGCCGGCGTGGTTGCCATACACCGACGACATCGGCCCGCGCAGGACTTCAATACGTTCGGCACGATCAAGGTTGAATGTCGCAGCCTGCCCCTGGCCGTCCGGCATGGAGGCCGGAATACCGTCAGCGATCAGACGTATACCGCGCACCCCAAAGGCAGAACGTGCGCCGAAGCCACGTGAAGAAATTTGCAGATCCTGCGCATAATTTTGGCGGTTTTGAACCGTAATGCCAGGTACGGCGGCCAGCGCCTCGGAGGCATTTACCTTGGCCTGATCCGCCCCAATCCGTTCGGCATCGACGACATCAATCGCTGCAGGCAGATCGAAACTCTTGTGTTCGACACGGCTACCGGTAACGACCACGCTGTCTAGCGTCAGTGCAGATGAGTCGGCGCCGGCAAAACAAGGAAAAGTTGCAGCGAGGATAATAACGAGACGTTTGGGGCTGTGTTTCATGAGTTTCTTCTTGTAGGGGCAAAACGGCGGGAGCAGATTTTTGCCCGAAATTCAGGTTGACCGCAACCATCCTTTGGTTTGGGCTTCTCTTAGAAACGCCTGGGTATCGCGGGCAATCGCTTCAGGCTGGCCGGGAAAAGTGGCGTCAAGGTCGGCGATGATGGCATCGGCCGTACGCTCGCCATCGCAGCGCTTGAGAATTTCAGCGGCAGCCGGATTGAGTTTAATCAGGCCTTCGGGGTAGAGCAGTATGTGGGCGTCCTGGCTGGCTTCCCAGCGGAAAACATAATGCGGGCTAAGCCGCGGACGCATTTCAGTATTGATTTCCATGGCGGCTCTCCGGGGAAGCGGCAGCCTGAAGGCTGCCGCTTCTGGGTTCAGCGAACGTATACGTAGGCGGTAACTTCAAAGCCGAGGCGGATTTCGCAGTAAGCAGGGGTTTGCCAGTTCATATTATGTCTCCTTGATTGCGGAGCGACACGATGCCGCACCTGTCATGATTATTCAGCGGCCGCCTTTTAACTGCGCCCGGTCTTTCGCCAAAAGAGGCTCATGAAAATCATGAGCCCTCTGACATTTTGCGATAAGCGCCCCAGCCTTCAATTTGCACTGGACAGTGGGCAAGCAACATGGCGTCGAGCATGGTCCACAAAATATCAAGTTTGAACTGGAGGATTTCGAGCGCCCGCTCCTGCAACTCACGGGTATTGAAATGGCCGAGGGTGATGCGCAGGCCATGCACGACATCGCGTGGCGCTTCATTCAGACGACGGCGGAAGTAGTTGTAACCCTCTTCCTCGATCCACGGGTAATGCGTCGGCCAGTTGTCGAGGCGGGATTTGTGGATGGTCGGTGCGAATAGCTCGGTCAGCGAAGCAGCGGCGGCCTCCTGCCAGGGCCGTTGGCGAGCGAAATTGACATAGGCATCGACGGCAAAACGTACACCGGGCAACACCAACTTTTGTGAAATGGTGACCTCGCGAGCCAGGCCAACCGCCTCACCGAGACGAATCCAGGCCTCGATACCGCCCTCTTCCCCCGCGTAGCCGTCATGGTCAAGAATGCGCTGCACCCAATGCCGGCGAACCTCACGATCCGGGCAATTGGCCATGATCGCCGCATCCTTGATCGGGATATTGATCTGGTAATAGTAGCGATTGGCCACCCAAGCCTGAATCTGCGCCGGACTTGATTTGCCCTCGCGCATCATCACCTGATAGGGGTGATGGATATGGTAACGGTCACCCATCGCACGTAGCTTGTCCTCGAACTCGGCTGCGGTCCACGCCTGCAAATTATCCATTTTCATTCTTTGTCTCCATATTCAATTTGCATTCCATCGAAGGCGAGTTCGATACCGGCACCTCGCAACTCGGCTCGTTCTGGCGAGTCTTCGTCAAGGATGGGATTGGTGTTATTGATGTGAATCAGTATCTTGCGCGGCTTCGGGTAGCGGGCGAGCAGGGCCATCATGCCATCCGGACCGCTTTGCGGCAGGTGGCCGATTTCGCGGGCTTTCTTTTGCGAAACACCGAGACGAATCATTTCGTCATCCGTCCAGAACGTACCGTCGAGCATGACGCAATCCGAATCGGCAAGATAAGGTTCGAGATGCGGCACCATCTCGCCAAAGCCCGGTGCGTAGAAAACTTTGTGGCCACTTGCTTCATCCTCGATCAACATACCGATGTTGTCACCGGGATGTGGGTCGTGGCGATGCGGGGAATAAGGCGGTGCCTTGCTCAGCAGCGGCACCGGTGTGAAACGTAGCCCCGCCGCCCCGGGAATGGAGAAGGGCAGCGGGGGAACAACTTGCACCGGCTGCCAGCGCACGGTACAGAAGTGAGACAAGACATTGAAAATAGGATTCCCGGTGGTCAAATCCTCATGCACCTGCGGCGTGCACCAGACATCCAGCGGCTTGCCCTCGCGCAACATGAAGAGGCCGGTCGTATGGTCAATCTGGGCATCAATCAAAACGATGCCGACGATGCCGGTATCGCGCAAACCACGCCCGGGTTGCATTTCAGGATTGGCGCGAATCTGCGCCAGAATGTCAGGCGAGGCGTTAAACAGCACCCAGTCGACACCATTCGCGCTCACCGCAATCGAAGACTGCGTGCGTGCCATCGCCCGCACACTGCCGTCACGCACCCCCGCACAATTGCGACAATTGCAATTCCACTGTGGGAAACCGCCACCAGCGGCCGAACCTAGGACAAGTATTTTCATCGGCTTAGTGTGCCCCGGAGAAATTCACCCGCCTTACGCATATTGGCCAAATAAAGCTCATGGTTTTCTGGAGATACCGGGGCAGCAGTTTTTGCACTTTATTCATGGTTGACCGCAGCACACCAAAATCATGGGCAAAGTTGTCCGATTTTTCAGCATTCGTGCATTTTTTTCACACTTAAGAGCAGAAAATGGCCTCAATCAATGGCCCTGAGGGCATAGCATGCTCCTTGCTGAACAAGTCCAGTGAAAAACACCAAATCACCTATCTGGACACGATAAATATAATGGAGATAAACAATGAAGCCTGAGGATATGCTGCGCCAAGCCTTGGAGATTGAAGCCCCCTGGCATATCAGTCGTATGCGCAATGATCTGGGGAAGCAACAAATTGACCTCTGGATTGCACAGGAAGCACCGCGCAGCGCCTGGTTTTTTGGTGCAAAAAGTAGTTCACCACAAGGCAATGAGCGCATCTGGCGGCACGTCAACATCGGCAAAGCCCGCTGTATCGTCCACGCCGTGCCGCCCAGCGCGCCCAACCAGCAACCACTCCCCTGGTTTGGCGAAACAGATCAGCCCTTCACCCATGCGCTCGCCCGGCAAATTGCCGGTATGTTCATGGAAGGCGTCAGTTTTCAGGCGATCTGTTCGCTACTCGATATTCCCGTTGCCGAACTCTGGAAGTTCAAGCACAACCTCGATAACGGCAAGGCCGGTCTCTCCAGTCCGCAAGCCGTCCGCACTGCGCCAAGCACCGAACCGTCAAACTCTGCGGTCCCCGAGGCGGTCGATCCGGTCTGGGAAAAGTTGCTCGACGGCAGCATCAATCTCGACATTCATGCGCTCAGCCTGAAACTCCTGCTGACCAAATTCCGCGAGCAATTTTTGCTGATTACCGACGCTGATGTCCGCATGCTAAAAACCCACGAAATGCAGCGCTATTTCGTACGGCATGAAAAACTGCTGGGCCATGAATTGACCCAACTCGTCCAACTCGCCGGACTTTGAGCCACCCTACGGAAAATTTCATGAAAACCACCCAAGCATTGATCTCTGTTGCCAGCGCATCAGAACTGATCCGTAGTGGCAAAACCCTGAGTATTGCAGGCGACGAATCCGCCCTCAGACAACTGCCACTCGGCAACTGGATCGGCGGCACCATCCCCTATTTCATGGCCAGCAGCGGCGGCACGGTTAACCGCGAGGACGTCTTTGTCACTGAAGTCAATGACTTCATTAGCCAACCAGAATTGCGCTTCTACGACGAAAGCTCGCTATCGCAGATTTGCCGAAATGCGCCGGAGAATGGCTACAGCGTCGTCATCATCCCGGCCTTCAGTGACTGCCACGCCAGTTTTGCGGCGAATGCCCCCAACTACGAAGACATGTACATGAAGCCGCTGATCGGCTGGATTGCCGGCGTGCATCTCGACGATCTGGGCAAAATCAAACCCAAGGTTGTCCTCGGCACCAGCGGCGAGTTTTCCGAGGAATGCACGGTGGTAATGGATGTAGCGCTACCTTCCGACAAATTTGCCCAGATCGATATCGTCAACCTCTTCCGCCCCGGCACCGGCCCATGCATCACTTTTGACGATACCGGATTCAGCGCCGGCACTTGCCAGATCAACGGCGCCCCTGGCAACCTAGCCGACTATCTGCTGAACGATAGCATCGATACGCGCCTGCCCCTGGTGGCCGACTACAGCGGTGCCATGATCAATGTCAGCATCAAGAGCATTGATAAATCGAGCAAACGCGTCGAGTTCTACGCCCCGGTTTTCCCAGGGGTCGAATATCGCATTGCCGCCCCCGTGAATGACTACCTGGACGCCATTCAGAGCGCCCTGCCGAAAGCAAATAAGGAGATTTCCTTCTCCTGCAATTGCATTCTCAACTTTCTCTACTCGGACCTTGAGGGCAAGCGCACCGGACATATCACCGGCCCAATGACTTTCGGCGAAATTGGCTACCAGTTGCTCAACCAGACGATGGTTTACCTGACCATCATCGAGTAAATTCATCCAGCAAAATCAGCTTCGCCCATAAAAAAACCGGCCTTCAAATCAGGGGCCGGTTTTTTGCCATCCAATGGGCAAAAAAACTTAACGTCAGACAGCTTTGCCGTGATGCTCCACATAGTGCTTCAGCACCGTCTTCAATACCGCCGCATGTTTCACATTCCCAGTCTCTTTCGCATGGGCAATATCATCGGCAATCATGCGCTTGATTTTCTTTTCGCCACTTGCGGTGTGAACCAGGTAATTTCCCAGCTCAACAGCCACCATTTCCGGGACATGTTCATGCTCGGCAATGGCGAGAATCTCTTCTTCGGTCAGATCGGAGAGTTCGATACAGTCTTGTATGGTCAACATGATTTACCCTTTCCTGATTGAAATACCGCACGTCTCATTAAGATGCCGGCATCAAAAAAAGGGCTTGATCTACGACAAGTTTCTGTCATAAATCCATAATAATGACTCGGGCTTTACGCTACCGGCCGTTCACGATTGGCGCACCATTCACTCCACGAGCCGCCATACAGCTGCGAACCGGACAAACCCGCAATCTCCATCGCCAGCATATTGTGGCAAGCCGAAACACCTGAACCGCACTGGTGGACAACCTGCTCCGGCAGCGCCCCGGCAAGAACGGCCAACCATTCCATACGCAATTGACTGGCTGGCTTGAATCGACCATCGGCCTGCAAATTATCGCCAAAAAAGCGGTTGACCGCACCCGGGATGTGGCCAGCGACCGGGTCAATGGTTTCATTCTCGCCGCGATAGCGATCCGGGCTGCGCGCGTCGACCAAATGCATGCGGGAGGTTGCCAGGAAAGCCTGGACGTAATCAGCATCGACACAGCGGTCACAAATTTTGGCGACAAAATTTGCCGGCCGGGCGACGGGTACTTGTTGCGTCAGCGCACCCTTCGACGCATTCCAGGCCTGCAAGCCGCCATCAAGCACCGCAACCTGCTCATGACCCAGCCAGCGCAACAACCACCACATGCGGCCGGCGATCATGGATTGGGCGTCGTCATAAACAACGACTTGCGTTTGTGGCCCCACGCCGATTTCACCGAGCCGCCGGGCCAGTTTTTCCGGGTCAGGCAAGGGATGTCGACCATTCGTACCGGTGGTCGCCCCTGACAGGTCGCAGTCGCAGTGCAGGAAAAACGCACCGGGAATGTGTCCTTCAATATAAACACGTGCGCCATAAGCGGTATCGGCTAATTGATGCCGGACATCAATGATCAACCAGTCAGGATCATCCAGATGCGCCGCCAGCGTAGCGGCATCAACCAGGGTTGTGAAACTCATGGCGCTGAATTCAACCAGGATTTAGCTTCCTCGGCATTGTCGAAAACTTCAACATCGGCATTAACAAAGGTCTGCGACAACCAGGCGCTCCACGTCACCCACTGGCTATCGGTTACCACGGCAACGCGTTTGAAATCGTTGGCGTGGGCGCGGGAAAACTTGATTTCCTCCCAAGCCACGTCAATGGTCAGGTCGGCCATCTGGCTCAGGTCAAAATAGAGATCGACCGGGCCTTCAAATTTGACCTTGAAATTAACGACCTCCTCGAATTCCTTGTAATCGGCCAAGGTGAATTCACCAAAGACTGAAACGCCGACCCGGCTGGGTTGATGGTCGATGACGATCATGATTTGACTCCGTTGTTGTTTGTCACGAGTTTAATCCTGTTCCACCGGGCTGGCGCGGGAAAAGTGCGTTGCCGCAATGCCGGAGAGGATGATCAGGCCGATGGCAAACCAAGCAGAAGCATCGAGCACCTCACCCCAGAACAGCATACCGAAGAGGCTGGAGAAGATAACCGTGCTGTAGGCCAGCGCGGCGGACATCAGCGTTTTACCCCGCGTATAAGCCCGCGTCATGGCCAGTTGAGCGACGGTGGCAAAGCTGGCGACGCCGAGCAAAAGCAGGCCACTATGCCAGTCTACCGCATGCAATTCGCTGAACAGTAGCCAGAGCACGGCGCAGACCGAAGAAACCAGCGAGAAATAAAATACGGTTCGGGTTTCCGGTTCACCGCGTGCGCCGAGTTCACGCACGCTGAAGTAAGCCATGCCGGCCAACACTCCGGAGCCAAGACCAATCAAGCCGCCGAGCAGTTGATCGGCATGAATACTCGGCCTGAGCAAAAGCACCACACCGACCAAACCGATTGCCAGTGCGCCGATGATCCCGGCGCGGATCTGCCAGCCGGCTAACGCAAGGTAAATGGCGAGAAAGATTGCCGAGGTGTAATTGAGCGTAACGGCCGTTGCCAAAGGCAGGAGGGTAATGGCGTAGAAATAGGC
>ERZ795061.1903-NODE-1903-length-19805-cov-9.655848_pt1 | contig 19805 bp, 11 predicted proteins | sample MGYA00375145_ERZ795061 | MGnify/ENA primary metagenome ERZ795061 (study PRJEB30190, sample SAMN05720144) | anaerobic digester metagenome | isolation source: active sludge of municipal wastewater-treating anaerobic digesters | place: USA | collected 2014-12-22 ... | reverse complement strand
GGTTTTAGCAGCAAGCTGATGGAGAAAATCAAAAAAGCCGGAATTGAAAATCTTTCCTTTGCATGGGCCGGAAGCCTAAAGCCAGGAATTGGTCATTACTATCGCATTCAGGGCCCGATGTTGTTGATTGAATACGACAACACGCAGGGTAATGCAAACCATGTTCATACGATGGTGCGCGATCTCAATGATGATTTTGCCGAAGATATTCTCAGGGAGCATTATGCTAAAGAGCACAAACAATAAAATTGCTTAGTGTGTCTCTATTGAAATCAATTCATCATGTAGCCATTATCTGTTCCGATTACGAAGCTTCCAAGAAATTCTACACTGAAATTTTAGGCCTTGAGATCGTGGCTGAACACTATCGAGCCGAAAGACAATCATACAAATTGGATTTGAAATTGGGGGATCAATATGTGGTCGAATTATTCTCGTTCCCCAATCCGCCCAGGCGAACGAGCAGGCCCGAAGCAGCCGGCCTGCGTCACCTGGCATTTGCAGTAAGTAATCTTGATGAAGTGGTTCAACAGCTGAACGAAAAGGGAGTAACAACCGAATCTCTCCGGGTAGATGAATATACTGGTAAACGCTTTACTTTCTTTTCTGATCCTGATGGCCTGCCTTTGGAATTGTATGAGAGTTAGTTTCTGTTTACTCCGAAAGACTTAAAATCCCCTGTTCTTTTGATTCAAGTGCCGATTGCCCAACAAGATATTTATCTACAGCGCGGGCTGCCTCGCGCCCTTCGCTAATAGCCCACACTACCAGCGACTGGCCTCTGCGCATATCTCCTGCTGTAAAGATTCCCTCGATAGAAGTTTGATAACGGGTAGCTTTTACATTTCCCCGTTCGTCATATTCCACACCGAGACTATCAAGCAAACCCTGATGCTGAGGGTTGAGAAAGCCCATTGCCAGTAAAGCAAGCTCGCACGGAATCACCCTTTCTGTTCCCGGTACTTCGGAAAAGGATGGAGCTTTGCCTGGCTCGGCTTTTTTCACCTCCACGTCTGCGATCTTAATACCTTTCAGGTTTCCCTGTTCATCTCCCAAAAATTCTTTTGTAATGATTGACCATTGACGTTCGCAGCCTTCCTCGTGCGAAGTAGAAGTTCGCAAAATCATGGGCCAGTTTGGCCAGGGCATTGATTCCGTTCTTTCCTTCGGTGGCTTGTTGAGAATTTCAATCTGCGTAACTGACTTTGCTCCGTGGCGATTAGATGTTCCCACGCAATCTGAACCCGTATCACCACCACCAATCACTACTACATTCTTACCGGTAGCCCAGATTTCTTCAACATTAACTTTCTTGCCAGCTACTCTACGATTCTGTTGGGTCAGAAAATCCATCGCAAAATGAACTCCTTTAAGATTTCTTCCGGGAATGGGTAGATCACGAGGAACTGTAGAGCCTCCGGAAAGAAGCACTGCATCAAAGTCTTCCTTCAATTGTTCAACCGAAAGATCAACACCCACATTAACCTTCACCTGAAACTTTACACCTTCTTCAATCATCAGATTGATTCTTCGATCAAGTACCTGCTTGTCTAATTTGAAGTCGGGGATTCCGTAACGAAGCAATCCTCCAATCTCATCGGCCCGTTCAAACACCGTTATATGATGTCCGGCATAGTTTAACTGAGCCGCAGCAGCAAGTCCGGCCGGACCAGAACCAACAATAGCAACTTTCTTATTTGTCCGAACTGTGGGAATCCTTGGTTTAGCATAACCATCCTGAAAAGCTTTTTCAATGATTGACTTTTCAATATACTCAATAGCAACCGCGGGCTTGTTAATTCCAAGTACACACGATGCTTCACATGGGGCCGGGCAAATGCGACCCGTGAACTCCGGAAAGTTATTGGTTGAAATCAGAATTTCATATGCCAATTTCCAGTTCTCCTGATACACGGCATCATTGAATTCGGGGATGATATTTCCAAGCGGGCATCCGCTGTGACAAAACGGAATGCCACAATCCATACAACGCGCTGCCTGTTTTTGCGTGATCGATTCATCAATGAGAGAATCAACCTCATTGTAATCATTGATGCGTTTTTTTGGATCGCGCTTTTTAGGAAGCTCCCTGTCCTGCTCTAAAAATCCGGTTGGTTTTCCCATTTCCTTTTTCTGTTGTCCTTTTCCGTGGTCTGTGTCCTCACAGACCAAAATGAATATTTTTGTCTGTGAGGACACAGACCATGTTTTTAGAATTTTTAATTTGATGAATATTTAAACTCGGTATTGCCCAATGAAGATTTCAACGCTTCACTTTTCTTTTCCGCTTTCTTCTTCTCTAAAACAGCTTTGTAATCAATTGGCATTACTTTGATAAACTGCTTAAAAGCTGTAGGCCAGTAACTAAGTACATGGGCCGCCAGGTTGCTATTGGTAAATTGCTTATGCGATTCAATCATTGAGTGAAGCAACTGCTCATCTTCTGTATCAAGCGTATCAAGCAGCACCATTTCCATGTTGCAATTCTTTACAAAGGTTTTGTTCACATCCCACACGTAAGCGACCCCGCCACTCATTCCAGCGGCAAAGTTTCTACCGGTGTCACCAAGCACAACTACAATTCCACCGGTCATATACTCACACCCGTGATCACCCACACCTTCTACCACTACTTTCACTCCAGAATTACGCACCGCAAATCGCTCACCGGCCATGCCACCAATAAACGCCTCTCCGGAAGTAGCTCCAAAGAAAGCAACGTTGCCCGCAATACTATTTTTTGAAGAATTGAAGGTTGCTTTAGGTGAGGGATAAAGAATCAGTTTGCCGCCAGAAAGTCCTTTGCCAAAATAATCATTCGCATCGCCTTCCAACTCAAAGGTTACGCCTCCTGTTACAAAGGCGCCAAAGCTTTGTCCGGCAGTGCCGTTGAATTTTAAATGAATGGTGTCCTCAGGCAAACCAGGACCTAAGTAAATTTTAGAAATCTCATTGGACAACATGGTGCCTACGGCCCGATCCTGATTGGTAATTTTGAATTCACCAATTACCGGTGTTGCATTCTTAAGCGCAGGTTGGGCCAACTCAATCAATTTTCTATCCAGTACATTGGCAATGCCGTGGTCTTGTTCTTCCTGTTTGAATAAAGCTGTATCCAAACTCATCGGCTCTTTAACCAGAAGGGGTGATAAATCAACATTTGAATATTTCCAGTGATCATCCAGATCGCGTACTTCAAGTCGATCGGCTTGCCCCACCATTTCATTCACGGTACGGAAGCCTAACTCAGCCATTATCTCGCGAAGCTCTTCTGCCAAAAAGGAAAAGAGATTTACAACATACTCTGGCTTACCTGTGAAGAGTGCCCGCAGTTCTTTGTTTTGTGTGGCAACACCTACAGGACATGTATTTAAATGACACTTACGCATCATAATACAACCCGTGGTAACCAATGCTGCGGTTGCCACGCCCCATTCTTCAGCGCCAAGCAAAGCTGCAATGGCTAAATCCCGACCCGTGCGAATCTGTCCATCTGTCTGCAGCACAACGCGACCACGAAGTTTATTTCTTACTAATGTCTGATGTGCTTCTGCCAAACCTAACTCCCAGGGCAACCCTGCGTGGCGAATAGAACTGATGGGAGAAGCTCCTGTGCCACCATCATGACCAGCAATTAAAATTACATCGGCATGTGCCTTGGCAACACCAGAAGCAATTGTACCTACCCCGGCTTCCGAAACCAGTTTCACACTGATCCGCGCTTCGCGATTGGCATTCTTTAAATCAAAGATCAGTTGTGCCAAATCTTCGATGGAATAGATATCGTGATGCGGTGGCGGAGAAATTAATCCAACCCCTGGCGTTGAATGCCGCACACGTCCGATCCAATCATCTACTTTATGACCGGGTAATTGTCCCCCTTCACCAGGCTTGGCACCCTGGGCCATTTTTATCTGAAGTTCTTTAGCATTGGTGAGATAATAGCTTGTTACTCCAAAGCGGCCCGAAGCCACCTGTTTGATAGCGGAGTTTTCCCAATCTCCATTTTCCTTTCGGGTGAACCGAGCCTCATCCTCGCCACCTTCACCACAATTGCTCTTTCCTCCAATTCGGTTCATAGCAATCGCCAGGGTACTATGTGCCTCATGAGAAATGGATCCAAACGACATGGCACCAGTAGCAAATCTCTTATAGATGCTCTCTTTCGATTCTACTTCACTTAATGGAATGGATTTACCCTTTTTGAATTTCAATAAACTTCGGAGTGTGATAGCCTTTTCACTTTGATCATTGATCAGTGAAGAGTATTTCTTGAAGGCTGCATAATCATTTGTCTTCGTTGAGTGCTGTAGTAAATGAATAGTTTGCGGATTGAATAAATGTGCTTCACCCCGTTGCTTCCATTGATACACACCCCCCACTTCCAATCTCGGTGCCGCATTGGCTGTGTTGGGAAATGCCAGTTTATGTTTCGCCAATGCCTCCTGGGCAATGTCATCCAATTTTAATCCACCAATGCGCGAAACGGTGCCAGAAAAATACTGATCAATTACTTCCTTGTGGATACCCAGTGCTTCGAAGATCTGCGCCCCGTGGTACGACTGCAACGTAGAGATACCCATCTTGCTCATGATCTTGAGCAATTCTCCCGTAACTGACTTCTTATAGTTTGCTATTGCTTTTTCCTCCGTTAGATCTTCTTTCAACACATTGCGCTTCTTCATATCGTGAATCGTTTGATACACGAGATAAGGATTAACTCCCGAGGCACCATAGCCAATCAGTGTAGCATAATGATGCGTTTCCCACACATCGCCAGCTTCTATCAGCAACCCAACTTTTCCGCGAAGTCCTTTTCGAATCAAATCATGATGCACTGCGGCAGTCGCCAGCAAGGAAGGAATTTGTGCATGACCGCTGTCAAAACTTCTATCCGATAAAATGATTATCGTAAATCCATCTTCAATCGCATCTGTTACATACTGACAAACTCGGTTTAACCCTTTCTCTAAGGAACCCGGTTGACCATCTGCTTTAAAGTAAGTATAAATGGTTTTCGTTTGCAGATGCCGGTGATCAATGTATCGGATCTTTTCCAGTTCATTATTGGAAAGCACTGGTGTTGGCAACTCAAGCGTAATGCAATGCTCTGGTGATTCTTCCAAAAGGTTGAGCGAACCGCCCACATGCGAAGCCAGCGACATCACCAATCGTTCGCGAATCGGATCAATCGGTGGATTGGTTACCTGCGCAAAGAGTTGTTTGAAGTAACTCGACAAATGCTGAGCCTGTTTCGAGAGTACCGCCAACGGAGTATCATTTCCCATAGAACCCAACGCTTCCTTTCCGGTCTCACACATTTGAGTTAAGATAACGCGCAGATCTTCGGAAGTATATCCAAAAGAAATTTGTCTCTTGAGGAATGTGATCGGATCATACTTATGGAAACTACCCCCAGGTTCAGGAAGATCCTGAAGCCGAACCTTATTATCCTTTAACCACTTTCCATAAGGCTGTCGGGTACAGATATCTTTTTTCAGTTCATCATCGCTAATAATGCGTCCTTGTTCTAAATCCACCACAAACATTTTACCAGGTTGCAGGCGGCCTTTGGTAATTACCCTGGCGGGATCCACATCCAGTACGCCTACTTCCGAGGCCATAATAACCAAATCGTCATCAGTAACCACAAAACGCGAAGGACGCAGTCCATTCCGGTCGAGCGTAGCTCCAACAATTTTTCCATCGGTAAACGTGATGGACGCTGGGCCATCCCATGGTTCCATCAGGTTGGCGTGGTATTCGTAAAAATCTTTTTTCTCCTGAGTCATGCTCTCATTGCCATCCCACGCCTCAGGAATCAGCATCATCATAACATGCGGTAACGACCTCCCGGCATGCACAAGCAGTTCGATCGTGTTATCGAGGTTAGAAGAGTCCGACTGCAGCGGATTGCAAATCGGCAAAATCATGTTCAGTTCTTCCCGACTAAAAAACTTAGAAGTAAAAAACGCTTCCTTAGATTTTAGCCAGTTGATATTTCCGCGCACTGTATTGATTTCACCATTGTGTGCAATGAAACGAAATGGTTGAGCCAACCTCCACGATGGGAATGTGTTGGTTGAAAAACGAGAGTGAATTACAGCCAATGCCGAAACTACATCCTCATGTTCAAGGTCTGCAAAGTAAGGACGCAGTTGACCCGAAGTCACCATGCCTTTATACGCAATGGTTTTATACGAGAGTGAAGCAAAATAAAATTGGTTGTCAACTCCCTTAACTGATTCGGTGATGATGTGCGTAGTGTATTTTCTTAGTATGAAAAGTTTTCGTTCAAAATCATCTGGATTGGAAATGTTGTCCGGACGCTTGATGAATACCTGTTCCATTACCGGCTCCGCCTTTAAAGCAGTTTCACCAAGGTCATGATTGTTGGTCGGTAACATCCGATAACCCACCAGGGTCATCTTCATTTTTTTTATCTGACGATTCAAAACCGTGCGGCATTCTTCGCGCACTTTCGCATCGCGCGGAAAAAACACGAGCCCCACACCATAACTTCCATAAGCTGGTAACTTGAATCCAAGCTTACTGCACTCGCTACTAAAAAATTCGTGTGGCACCTGAATCAGAATACCTGCTCCGTCTCCCGTATTGGGTTCGCAGCCACAAGCACCGCGATGTTCCATGCGCTCGAGCATAGTGAGCGCATCGCTTACTATCTGATGTGATTTACTCCCTTTGATATTCGCTATGAATCCAACCCCACATGAGTCTTTCTCAAAAGAAGGATGATATAATCCCTGCTGATCTGTGTCTTTCAATTCGTTTCTGGTTAAGCCAAAGAAAAGTGAACTCACAAGTTAACCCGATTACAAATCGGATGCGAGCAAAGCAGGAGGGAATCTTATAAATATTTTTCGAAACCAACTAACAGTTAGTAGCGAAAACGGTTGATGCGGTATGTTTTCTTAAGTCTTTGACTCAATCAAAAACATACTCTGCTTGTTTTGCTGGCCCATCCCTATGATTACCGTTACATCCGATTGTCCTCATCGTTCAGATTCAGGTGCTTGTGGCGCACGCAGGCCGTTGATTATCGCCTCCTCCAAAATAAATATCCAGTAAAAAACAGCACGACTGCGGAGACTGCAAACGCCCAGAGATTTAATTTTCTTGCTTCCGCATACATGGTATAATCTTTCAACAAAAATTTAATTGAAGGCGGATTCCATTGAAGGCGATTGCCCGAGACGGAATCGGCATTAGTACGAACAACCGTCCAGGGCATATTTATTACAAGTGTGTACTTGCCCTCGCTGGCATGGCTGATGAAATTGGTTTTTGCATCCATCTGACGGTATAGTTCAGCATAGCGATTTTCCATTTTATCAAAAGGAAAAGGAATTCCCAGGCTGTCCATGGTCTTATACATAAAATCATCTGGCAAATCCTGTTGTTTAACTAACAGTGCATAAAGACTTTCCTTGTGGTTATTCAGCGTATCTATCCATCGATTCTCTAATCCGCTTTCCTTAATCAATTTCACATCCAGATCATAATAAGCTTCATAAATGGCACGCAAGCCATACACGTCAAAAATCCTCTTATTCAATTCCGAAAGATAAAAACTGTCGGCTTTCGAAATAGTTTGTCCATCCGCTGGTAAGCGATCTATAAAAGCATAGTCCTCTCGCGCTATATAATCATCGGGTGGAAAAGCCATGCGGTTGATCGTCTTGTACGTATCGGCATAATACAAATAGGTATAAAACCATCTGAACTTCTTATCAAACGTACTGCTTACTCTGAAAAGTGTGTCGTTGGGGGTGGCCAGCTCTGTATTAGCCTCCTCAGGTGAGGTAAAGTTTTTCTTAAAGACAACACTCCACTTTTTGTTCGTTTCACTTTTATTGTTTGCTGAATCGATCATATGGGTCTTCATTTTCCATCCTCTCTCGCTACTTATGCCAAGAAAATTTTTGGTTGTGTCTTCGGTCTCGAGAACAATCGTTTTGTCTAACGATCCATCCTCGTTTACTGTAGTTTCCATTGATACATTGTGCCCGCAGGCGCTCAGACCCAAAATTAGGGCTACGAAAAGAAATGCATTTATTAATTTCATTTTTTACTGATTATAAGTTTTTACAGACCGAACTGATTTGTAATACGCATATTTTGAAATTGGCACCGGGTCCTTTTTCACTCTTTGCTTGCGATAATGATTTAGAAATACATTCATGTCTAAAACAGTGCCTGGGTTGACTTCGGTGTTGGTGATTTTAGTTACGGAGTCAACACGATCAATTGATTGTTGCTCATACAAAAAGAAAAGAACCAATAACAAAGAAGCTACACCGAATGCATAACGAATAAAAAAATTGTCGAGGTAGGAGACTAATTGATCTAATACACTCATCTCCTTTTCCTTTGCAATTGAATTCATTATGCGTTGTGTAAGCTGATGTGGATTTTTCACCTCAGCCTTTAGCAAGCCTGCTGTTTTTATGAGCATCCCCGCCTGCATTACCTGACCCGCTAATTTGTTGCAGGCTTCACAATCATTTCGATGTTTGTCAATTAATGCTTTTTCAGAATCAGTCAACTCCTCGTAGAGATAAATTCTAGCTTCAAACTCTTTACACTTCATAGGATGGTGATTTTATCCATTTGATAATACTTCTTTAATCGTGTGCCCACATGTTGCCGTGCGTAGTAAAGGTTGCCTTTCACATTCCCGGCCGACATCGATAAAATGTTGCATACTTCCTCCACAGGCAATCCCTCGAGATCACGTAAAATAAAAACGGCCTTTTGTTTTGGTGTCAGCTCTGCTGCTGCGTGCTGTATCTGTTCGTTCAATTCTTTGGCATTAAGTTCTTCATCAGCCGCATTCTGCGATTTCAGCATGTATTCAGTCTGTACATCTTTAAGATTTTTCTGCTGCCTGGCGTACGTTGATTTTAAATAGTCCAGACAGAGGTTCGTTATAATCCTGTAAAGCCATGTACTTAGTTTTACTTCAGAGCGGTATCTATGCATGTTTTTCCAAAGCCGGATAAAAGACTCCTGAACTATGTCCTCCGCTTCTTCGGCCTGGCCCAAAAACCGAAACGAAACAGAGTAAGCGAAAGACTGATAGTGATCCACAATAACCCGAAAGGCATCCGTGTTTCCTGCCATTGCTTTTCTTATAACCTCTTGCTCAACCTGTTCGGTCATGAAGTAATTTAACTCTTATACGACTAGAAAGCATTGCGGTCTAATAAAAAGTTAAAGTCTATAATGCGAGTCAGGCAACAAAAGAAAATCTTACCTTGCATCACTAAAATTTCTACCTCATGATCAAAGAATATATTCAGTCCAATCAACAACGTTTTTTAGACGAACTTTTTGAATTACTCCGCATTCCATCAGTAAGTGCTGACAGCCGGCATAAAGGCGAGGTGCGCAAAGCGGCCGAGTATGTGGTGAAGAAATTAAAAGATGCCGGTGCCGATATCGTAGAACTTTGCGAAACCGCAGGCCACCCAATCGTCTACGGTGAAAAAATGATTAATCCTTCGTTGCCCACAGTATTGGTATATGGCCATTATGATGTGCAACCGCCAGATCCCCTCAACCTATGGAACTCCCCTCCTTTTGAACCCGTGGTAAAAGACGGAAAGATTTTCGCGCGCGGCTCGTGCGATGATAAAGGTCAGTTTTATATGCACGTCAAAGCCTTTGAGGCGATGATGAAACTTAACCAGTTAACATGCAACATTAAGTTCATGATCGAGGGGGAGGAAGAAGTAGGCTCTGATAACCTCGGCACTTTTGTTAAGGAAAACAAAATCAAACTTAAGGCCGATGTAATTCTCATTTCAGATACTTCCATTATTTCTCTGGACACCCCATCCATAACGGTAGGCTTGCGCGGATTAAGTTATATGGAAGTAGAAGTGACTGGCCCAAATCGCGATTTGCACTCTGGTGTGTATGGTGGTGCTGTGGCGAACCCAGCTAATGTGTTGAGCAAGATGATTGCATCTCTTCATGATGAAAACGGCCGGGTTACTATCCCTGGTTTTTATGATAAGGTGGCCGAACTCTCTGCTGCCGATCGCACTGCACTTAACAAAGCTCCCTTTAACCTGGATGAGTATAAGAAAGAGTTAGACATCGAAGACGTTCGAGGCGAAAAAGGATATACTACGTTAGAGCAGACGGGCACCCGCCCAACGTTGGATGTAAACGGAATCTGGGGGGGCTATACTGGTGAGGGAGCGAAAACCGTGTTGCCTTCAAAAGCCTATGCAAAAATTTCCATGCGCCTGGTGCCAAATCAGAGTAATCATGAAATCACCGACTTGTTCACGAAGCATTTTCAGTCGATTGCTCCAAAGTCTGTAAAAGTTAAGGTAACCGCTTTACATGGTGGTGAACCGGCTATAACTCCAACCGATTCAAAAGCCTTTAAAGCGGCCAGCAAAGCATTTGAAGAAGTATGGGGCAAAACCCCAATACCAACACGGGATGGTGGAAGTATTCCCATCGTATCGCTCTTTAAAAAAGAATTGGGCCTGGATACTGTACTAATGGGTTTTGGCCTGGACAGCGATGCTATTCACTCTCCTAATGAACATTACGGCATTAAAAACTTTTTAATGGGCATCGAAACTATCGTTACTTTTTATAAGCACTATAGTGTAAACTAAAATTGCCATTAAATAAAAAAGTCGTTGCTTGATAAGCAACGACTTTTCTTTTTATCCACTACTCCTAATTGCCTTTCAGGAACTCATCGTATGATTTGATTACGATGGGTTCAAGTTTATTCTTTGTTCTCACTTCCGTGAATTTGGCAATATGTTTATCCTTGATCTTCTTAAACTCAGTCTTCGCAGCATTGAATCTACCTTCGAGTGCATCAAGATTATCCAATTCAGATTTTGAGGGTTTGAAATAACTTTGTGCCACTTTGCTATATAAATCTGCCATGTCCTCCCGCAGTTGAGGTTCGCCCATACCCACATAATTATCGCCTGTGGTTATAACCAATGTCTCTTTTAGTTTAGTCAAATCATTAATAAGCGGGGTCACTACCTTAGCTGAAGATGGGATTTTTGTTTTCTGAGCTTCTGCGGCACCCACAGTTTCGTCCAGTTCATAAACCATATAGGCCAGCTCTTGCGACATATTGAAAAGTTTAAGTGTAGTCTCTTCATTCAACTTACGATCGGCCAGCGGAATGGAAGACTTGGGATCATACTGTACAATCAGGTCTGTTGTGTAGGTCTCCTTTCCCTTTTCAATCACAACTTTGTACGTCCCTGCCGGAACACGCGGAGAAGTGAAGCCACCAAACGCAAATGTTTTACCGGTTGCCAGTTTGGGTGGCTTAGTAAGGTAGTTCCACTCAATGATATTTATGCCTTTAGATTTACCAGCATCAAGATCTGTTATTTTATTACCATTCTGATCCTGTATTTCGATGGCCATTTTACCGAGCAAATGTCTCTTTTTAAGATGATAGACAATTCTTGCACTGCGACTCGCATTAGCGCCAACAAATTGGGTTTCGGTGCTGGTGCTTCCAAATCCGTTTGACTCCGGAATGATTGCAGGTTTTGTTTTAAAGAAATGTAACTCCTTTGTTAAAGACTCCTCATTGAGTTGTCGTAACGGGCTAATATCATCAATGATAATCACACCCCGGCCGTGCGTACCCAGTACTAAATCACTCGTACGCTTTTGGAGATCAATAAAATGAACTGATACCGAAGGCATGTTATTCGTAAACTTCATCCAGCTTTTTCCACCATCGATAGTGATGTAAAGGCCAAACTCTGTTCCTAAGAATAATAGGTTCTCATTCTCATAATCCTCCTGAATGTTACGCACAAAACCTTTCACATCCGGACTAATGACAGACTTCCAGGTTGCACCAAAATCTGTGGTCTTATAAGCGTAAGCATTCTGATCGCCTCGTTGATATCCTGTGAACACTGCATACGCATTTCCCTTTCCAAACTGACTGGCTTCAATGTGCCAGCATGACGTGCTCTTTGGAAGCCCTGGGATATTAATAGTAACATTGGTCCAACGCTTGCCACCATCTTTGGTAACCTGAACATTCCCATCGTCTGTTCCAGCCCATACAACGTTTTCATCAAGCGGTGATTCCGCAATAGTAAAAATGGTACAATGATTTTCTGCTCCCGAATTATCGCGCGAAAGTCCTCCGGAATTTCCTTGTTCTGTTTTCAACTTATCGTTTGTTGTGAGATCCGGTGAGATTTTCTCCCACGTTTCACCCATGTCATCCGAACGATGCACAAACTGGCTACCCATATAGAAACGGTCAGGTTTATGCACACTAGTTGCCATCGGTGAATTCCAATTGAAACGAAGTTTAGGATCTCCTTTTACTGCCAAAGGTTGAATCGTTTTAGCCTGATCTTTTGCCGGATCGTAGCGCCAAACATTTTCTGCCCCCTGCATTTCTGAATAAATCAGTTTTTTGGTAGGATGTGGCAATACACGGTACCCATCGCCTACCCCTACACGTACCCAATCGCGAGACTCCACACCGCCCGGTGAGGAGGAGGGTCCATACCACGAACCGTTATCTTGCAATCCTCCATATACGTTATATGGCTCTTCGTTGTCGGTACTTACCTGATAGAATTGGGATACCGGAATGTTCTCCACCATCTCCATTGTAGTGCCCCCATCCCACGAGCGATAAACACCACCATCGGTGTCCGCATACATGCGATCTGAATTGTTGATATCAAAAACGATATCGTGAATATCTGAATGCATGAAGCCAAGGTTCTTGAATGTCTTTCCTCCATCGCGGGAAATAGAACCTGAAAGACCACCTTTCACAATCACTTCAGGATTTCTTGGATCAATAACGATTCTTGAAAAGTAGAATGGGCGCACTACAATTTCGAAATCGTTGTTGAGTTGTTTCCAATTAGCACCACCATCTTCACTGCGATACAATCCTTTGTCTTTGTCCTGTTCAGATTCTATTACAGTATAAAGAATATTTGTATTGGATGGTGCTGCCGCGAAGGCTAGTCTTCCAAGTTTACCTGCAGGAAATCCTTTATGAATTTTATTCCAGGTTTTGCCACCATCGGTTGATTTGAAAAGAGCACTGTTGTTTCCCCCGGAACTAAAGTTCCAGGGTGATCTGCGAAACTCCCAAAATGAAGCATAAACAATATTCGGATCTTTAGGATCTATAAAAAGATCGCTGCATCCTGTAGTTTTATCTATATATAAAATCTTATTCCAGGTTTTTCCTCCATCCGTAGTTTTATACAATCCTCTATCTTCACTATCACTCCACAAAGCTCCTAGTACTGCAACATAAACCTCATCCGGGTTTTTCGGATTAACCTGTATACCTGCAATGCGTTCTGATTTTTCTAATCCTATTTTTATCCAGTTTGTTCCACCATCAACAGTCTTATATAATCCATCACCTACCGATACGCTATTTCTTGTCCAGGTTTCTCCAGTGCCAACCCACACTACATTGTCAGGATTTGATGGGTCAATTGCAACCGCGCCAATGGATTGACAATAATCATCAAAGATGGGATTGAAGGTTGCCCCTCCGTTATTGCTCTTCCAAACACCCCCACCAGCAGTACCAGCATAAATAATGCGTTCATTTTTCGGGTGCAGTTCCAAATCCGTTATGCGTCCACTCATCAGAGCTGGTCCAATATGACGAGCTTTCATATCCCCAAACAATTCCTTCCCTTTCTGTACAGAAGCATCCGGGGTTTGTGCAATTGATGGATTGAAATATGTGGTTATTAAAAGAATTATTACAACTAGTTTTTTCATGCCTGAAAGCTTAAAATGAAAATTAAAAAACCCGGTAATAAAATTACCGGGCCATAAAAGTTAGAATTACTGACCTTCTGGAAACTTGAAGGCCGCTGCATCCACCTTCGGATTTACCTCAACAGCGGTGATCGCAATAACCTGGCTTTGTCCGCCTTTAACTCCTTGTGATAAGGAGAATGGAAACAGAAGACCACCCACTTCCTGGTAGTCGCTCATTTTACTTTGTGAAATTGATCCTTTGCCCGGGCCAACTTTAACTTCTGATTCGGCCATTAAAGGAACAAAACTCTCTGCATCAAAATAGTAAAACGTAATGTTATCGGTAGGCTTACCATCAACATTATATGGCTTTTTTGTTAGTTTGATTTTGAAGGTCTCGGATCCGTCTACGGTCTCCTTACCTAACAACTCAACTTTAAAGCCTTTATCCGCATAGTCTAAAAATGGATCGGGAAACTCGCCCAGGCTGGCTTTAAAAATCTCGAGTGTTTCGGCATCGGATTTTTCTGCTTTCATAGTCATGAAATTGGTATTCCACAGTGTGGTACCATCATATACACCCTGCTTGATCTCCTTACCCTGAAAAGAGATTGATGTCATTTGTCTTCCATCCTTAAGCTGGGTAATGATAAGGGGTATTTCCAACCCTCCCTGATTTACCTTGGCCGTCATCTTAATACTTTCCAATGCCTTCCATTTGGCCAGGCCTCCGGTGTTTTCAAAATAATTAGCAATAATTTCATCGGCTGTTTGCGCCTGAACTGCTGCTATTCCGACTAAAAAGAACATCAGCACTAATAGATTACGATTCATAGTTTTTTGATTTGGTTGAGTTGTGAGTTAACAAGTTTTGTTGACACGTGAAATCAGGTAGTTAGTTGCAGAAATGTGTTTAAAATTACAGGAATTATTTTTGTTAACATGAAGTTATTCAATGCGATTGACTCTTTAAACTTCAAATGCATCGTTAACTTTGCCTTTTGAACTGCCTCATGAAGAAACCTATTTTATTAATTCTTTTATTTTCAGCGTTTTATCAAGTTAACGGCCAGATTTTAATACCAGCCAAATGGACTTATGAAACTTCTGTTAATGAAGCTAAAACCGGTGACGAGATCGAACTGATCTTCAAAGCCATAATTGATAAAGAGTGGTATTTATATTCTTCCGAATTCCCTTGCGAAGATGGTCCGATAAAAACATCCTTCAACCTGGTACCTCATCCAAGCTTCCAACTAGTCGGAAATTTAGTGCCTGTAAATCCGGTGGATAAGTATGATGATATCTTTGAGTGCGATGTCAAGATTTTTAAGAAGACAGGTGAATTTCGACAGAAAATAAAAATCCTCTCATCATCACTTTCTCTTAAAGGAGAATCCGATTACCAGGTGTGTACTGAGACTACAGGTCAATGTGTGCCGGGTGGCGAAGAGTTTTCCTTTACCTTAAAGGTGTCTGGTGAATCTATACAAGACCAGCAGAATGAGGAAGTCAAAATACCAACAATTGACAATACTCCGATTTCTACTGTTAATCCTTTCAATGTAGAAACAAAAGGCCCGATTCTGGATTCATCACTGGTTAAAGAGGATCCCGCAGGAAAATCATTGCTTGGTTTTTTACTGATTTCCTTTCTGGCCGGTTTAGCGGCACTTATTACCCCATGCGTTTTTCCAATGATTCCCATGACGGTGAGCTTTTTCACCGGACGAGGCACTCGCTTTCAGGCATTGATGTATGGATTTTTTATCATCCTTATCTACTCTCTCATTGGGGCCGCACTTGCGCCTTTGATGGGACCAGAAACAGCCAACCATCTTTCTACGGAGTGGATCCCCAATCTGATTTTCTTTTTGGTGTTCATAATCTTTGGCCTCTCATTCCTGGGGCTGTTCGAAATCACTTTGCCAGGATCAATCATCAACAAAGTTGATCAACAAGCTGAGAAAGGAGGCCTGGCAGGGGTGTTCTTTATGGCATTCACTCTGGTACTTGTATCTTTTTCTTGTACAGGTCCGATTGTTGGAAGCATTCTGGTTTCATCGGCTGGTGGAGAATTTTTGAAACCCATCCTGGGGATGTTTGCTTTTGCGCTCGCCTTCGCTATTCCATTTACCTTGTTCGCCATTTTCCCTAACTGGATGAAATCATTGCCTAAATCAGGCGGCTGGTTGAACACCGTAAAAGTGGTTCTCGGATTTGTGGAGATTGCACTTGCCTTTAAGTTTCTGAGCATTGCCGATCAGGCTTTCCATTGGGGAATTCTGGACCGCGAGATTAACATAGCCATCTGGATTGTAATCGTTGTCCTGATTGGGATTTACCTGATGAAAGGATTTAGAATGCCGGGCGATACCGGTAAAGATGCTGAAGATAAAACCGTGAGTGTTCCGCGTATTTCATTAGCCATGATTGCTTTTGTATTTGCCGTGTATCTTGTGCCTGGCATGTGGGGCGCACCACTGAAGGCACTGGCGGGTTACCTGCCTCCGATGTACACGCATGATTTTAATGTTATCCCTGCTGCTGAAAAATCAGGGAGTGTGTGCGATGAACCCAAATATGCTGACTTTCTGCATTTACCTCATGGCTTAAGTGGATACTTTGATTATGATCAGGCTTTGGCCTGTGCGCGTCAGCAGGGCAAGCCTTTGTTTATTGATTTCACCGGTCACGGATGTACAAACTGTCGCGAAATGGAAGCCAATGTGTGGTCCGATCCGCAGGTGCTTCAACGTTTGAATACAGATTATGTAGTAGTTGCATTATATGTGGATGACAAAACTGAATTGCCTGAGAATGATTGGTACACCTCCACCTATGATAAAAAAGTGAAGAAGACCATTGGCAAACAAAATGCAGATCTTCAAATCACCAACCTGAACAATAATGCACAGCCCTTTTACGTATTGGTTGGCAACGATGAACGCGTACTGGTATCGCCATATGGTTATAATCTCAACCCAGAAAAATTTGCTCAATTTTTGGATGCGGGCAAGAAAAAATACAAGGAGCTGTATCCTTAAATGTGCTATATTTGAACGTATAACTGGTTCAGGAACCAGATTTTTTAAACTAAACTTGCGGCAGATTAGTCCGCTATTTTTTAAGTAATGATGTTTTTCAAATCTGCTCTTGCAAAGAAAGTAGGAATTGCTGCTGTTTTACTGGTATCAGCAGGTGTTGTATTTTTTTGGATTGATGCAAAGACTTCTTTGTTCTCCTCAGCCGGTGATTATGTTGTAGAAAGTGATTCTTCACATCACGTAGAGCGAGAAATCGTGCTGCCTGTGTTTCTTCACGGCATGGTCGTTAACAATCTACACGTTGTGGAAGATGAAGTGAAGCGCAATCAGCGATTTACGGATTTACTTTCCGGATACTATGTTTCTCCATCCATATTACAACAACTAAATCTATTGCCTCGCAGTACGTACGATTTCAGAAAAATTTCAGCACATAAAAAGTACACATTATTGGTAGAACACGATTCTTTAAAGACGATTCGTGCGTTAGTGTATGAACCAAATCCTATCGACTATGTGGTGTTTCATTTAAGAGATTCGTTACTGGTAGAGGCCTGTCAGCGAAAAGTTGATACCGTGGAACGGCAGATCTCTGGAAGAATTGAATCAACCTTGTCGCATACCATTGAGGCGATGAATGTTTCGAATGATCTTACAAATAAATTCGTTGACATTTTTGCCTGGGTAGTAGATTTTCAGCGATTGCAAAAAGGCGATCAGTTTAAATTGATCTACGAGGAAAATCTGGTGGATGAGAAGGCGATTGGGATAGGAAGAATTCTGGGTGTTTATTTTGAACATTCCGGTAATGGATACTATGCATTCCCCTTCGATCAGGGAGAAGGTTCCGATTACTTTGACGAGAATGGAAACAGTCTGCGGAAAGCGTTGTTAAAGTATCCCATTGAATTTTCACGCATTAGTTCACGCTATTCAAAAAATCGCTTTCATCCGGTAGTTAAAGTTTTCCGTCCTCATTTAGGAACTGACTTTGCAGCCTCAACAGGCACACCTATTCGTTCGGTGGGCGATGGTATTGTTGAAGAAGCGCAATACAAAACCAACAATGGTAACTATGTAAAGATCCGGCATAATGGTACCTATACAACAGGTTATCTGCATATGTCAAAAATTGCCAGCGGAATAACTGCTGGTACGAGGGTGCGCCAAGGACAAACGATAGGATATGTGGGCAGTACAGGATTAGCCACCGGCCCGCATTTATGTTATCGCTTTTGGAAAAACGGAGTTCAGGTGGATGCCCTTAAAGTTGAATTGCCACCTTCACAACCGGTGAAACCTGACTATTTCCAATCTTTCGAAAAAGTAAAAGAAGATCTTATAAAACGTTTGCAATTAATTCCTTTCCCCTCAAATTCTTCGGAAGTAGAGGTTGCTGCCCGCTGATTTGATTATTCCAGCAATTTTCCTGTTACTTTTTTGTTTATAAGGTAACTTACGGCTGTCCCCGTTGGCATTTTATCGAGTTGAATCTATGCACAGGTTTGTTCTAACCTTACTATTTTTATTATTGGCGCTTTTGGGCTGGACGCAAAAAGTGGGTCTTGTGTTGAGTGGAGGCGCTGCTAAAGGTATTGCTCATGTGGGCGTGCTTAAAGCTCTGGAAGAAAATGAAATCCCGATCGATTACATTGTAGGAACCTCGATGGGTGGAATCATCGGAGGTTGTTATGCTGCGGGCATGAGCCCTAACCAAATCGAAGAAATTGTTCTTTCAAAAGAGTTTTTACTCTGGGTAAATGGTAAGTTGGAAGAGGGACACAATTATTACTTTGCCCGCAAAGATGATGATGCATCTTTTCTCAGGCTGAACTTATCCCTCGATTCCACTTTTTCAATCTTATTCAACACCAGTATAGTTAACGACTTGTCGCTAAACTTTGCATTGGCAGAAACATTCGCCCAGCCTTCGGCCATAGCTAAAAATAACTTTGATAGTTTGTTTATTCCGCTTCGGGTGGTTGCATCTGACATCTTTACGCAATCAGAGGTTATACTCTCCAAAGGTTCTCTTAGTGATGCATTACGCGCCACGCAAACTGTTCCATTCTTCTATAACCCGATTCGCATCGATGGAAAATATCTTTTTGATGGTGGCGTGTATAATAATTTTCCCGTGGATGTTGCCTTGAAGGAATTTACTCCGGATGTAATTATTGGCAGCAATGTCTCTTCAAAGATTTATAAAGAATATCCTTATGGCGAAGACGAAAAGCTCATCTCGCGATCACTTTTGTACATGCTTCTTGATAATTCTGATCCGTCAGAAATTCCTCCTTCAGGGATTTATATCCAGCCTAATATCTTACGCTATACTTCTTTCGATTTTGCTAAAGCACGCGCATTAATTGACAGCGGTTATTTACAAACCATCAGGCAGATGGAAGAAATCAAACAAAAAATAAACACCCGGAGAACCTGTGAATCGGTGGCCGAGGCCCGTAACAAATTCAACAACAAAAGCGCCCCACTATTAGTCGACCATATTCAATTTGATGGGTTCAGTCGTAATCAGCAAAAATTCATTAATCGCTTTTTCAATAGTGGTAAACGTCCGCTTTTATTCAGTGAAATAAAATCAGGGTTCTATCATCTCGTGTCACATGATTATTTTAACAATCTCTATCCGGGCTTTGTATTTAATACTGAAAAGCAAAATTTCAATTTCAGTCTCACCAAACGGCCGCAAAATAATTTTCAAGTCGATTTTGGTGGAGTTATCGCCACCCGAAACATCAGTAATATCTATCTCGGTATGAATTACTATTATTTTAACCGGACCCTGACACATTTCAATGCAAACTTCAATGCTGGTAATTTTTATAAATCCGCACAAGTGAAAGCCCGGATAGATATCCCAAACCGTGGTCAATTCTATTTAGAGTCAATTGCTACTTTTAACAAATGGGATTTTCTACAGGGAAACGATCTGGTAGTGAA
>ERZ795061.1901-NODE-1901-length-19827-cov-4.862381_pt1 | contig 19827 bp, 14 predicted proteins | sample MGYA00375145_ERZ795061 | MGnify/ENA primary metagenome ERZ795061 (study PRJEB30190, sample SAMN05720144) | anaerobic digester metagenome | isolation source: active sludge of municipal wastewater-treating anaerobic digesters | place: USA | collected 2014-12-22 ... | reverse complement strand
ATGAGAAGCTGCTGGAAATGGAGCAGGCCAATGAAGAATTTCCATCCACCGATGTAGTGCTGGTACTGGGTGCCAATGATGTGGTGAACCCCGCTGCTAAAACCGATCCGGCATCTCCCATTTACGGGATGCCTATCCTGGATGTTGAACTGGCTAAGCATGTTATTGTTAACAAACGAAGCATGAAGCCGGGATATGCAGGTATTGAAAATGAATTATTCTTTCAGAAAAAGACATCCATGCTTTTTGGCGATGCTAAAAAAGTATTGCAGGATCTTGTTGGAGAAATTAAAAATCTCTGAGGTAATGAATGTCCGGGTGCTGTTTCTGCCATTATTCTTCCTGATAAGCATTTCCCTATTTTTTATAAGTTGCAAAGGCCCGCGGTCGGGTTTGGATTGTTCCGATTATAAAACAGGCCGGTTTCAGATTCACTCTAAAGGAACGGATACTTTTATGGTAGAAAGGAATGACAGTCTGCAGTATGAATGGAATAGTGCCAGGGGAGTGGAGAAATTATACCGGATCAGGTGGATCAGCGATTGTGAATATGAACTGGTGAACAGGAACCCACCGGTCAACGCAGCAGCTGGCAGTAAGGAAGCCATGCTGGATTCCATTATGCAGATACCCAGCCGGGTAACTATTACAGCCGCCACATCATCCTATTGTATATTTGAGGTTCGTAAAAAAGGGGTAAGCATGGTTTATGCTGATACTATGTGGCTGATGAAATAAAAATGCGTCATGAATTTTCCGCCCGGCTTTTTGGAGCAGTTAACCGGTACAGCCGGTTTCAGCAAAGATGCGTTTGCAGCGGCGCATACATCGGGATTGTCCGTTACTTCTGTCCGGCTTAATCCGCTGAAGCCTTTACCGGTTTTTCCACCTTCTTCTTTAAAAATTTCCGGAGGAATTTTGTCAGACCTGACTATTTCACCGATTCCCTGGTGTGATACGGGATATTATCTTTCTGAAAGACCCTCTTTTACATTTGATCCCCTTTTTCATGCCGGTACTTATTATGTGCAGGAAGCCAGCAGTATGTTCCTGGAGCAGGCGATGAAACAATCAGTGGATATTTCAGCTCCCTTGAAAGTACTGGATTTATGCGCCGCCCCCGGGGGAAAATCCACTCATCTGCAATCGCTGATCAGCAAAGAGAGCGTGCTGGTGAGTAATGAAGTTATCAGGGCCAGATCATTTATACTCAGGGATAATATTATTAAATGGGGTGGTGACAATGTGGTGGTGACCAACAACGATCCAAAGGATTTTGCAAGACTGGAACATTATTTTGATGTAGTGGTAGCGGATGCGCCCTGCAGTGGCAGTGGCTTGTTCCGTAAAGAACCGGAGGCCATGGAGGAATGGAGCGAGAATAATGTGCAGCTATGTTCTCAAAGGCAGCAAAGAATCCTGGCAGATGTATTGCCGGCACTGAAAAACGGGGGGATCCTGATTTATTCAACCTGTTCCTATTCGAAAGAGGAAGATGAAGAAATCTGTCACTGGTTAAGTGCCGAACATGGCATGCAGCCTGTTCAATTATCCGTACCAACGGAATGGGGAATCATTGAATCCGGAGATGGATACCGGTTCTGGCCTGATCGGGTAAAAGGAGAAGGCTTCTTCCTGGCCTGCTTTCAAAAAACAGTAGGGCAGGAAAAATATCATGGAAAAACGGCGAAACAATTAAGTCATGCAGGACAGCAGATCCGGGCCGCAGTTAAACCATGGATCGCAACAGAAGGGAAACAACTGCTGTTGCATGAATCAACTGTTTATGCCTGGCCGGAAAAATGGGTAGAGGACTTTCACCTCTTTCTGGATAAACTGCGGGTGGTTTATAGTGGGGTAAGGGTGGGAGAACTCATCCGGGAAAAGCTAATACCTGATCATGCGTTGGCGATGAGTACGTGTATGGCAAATGATGTGTTAAGTTCTGCGCTCCAATTAGACCAGGCCATTGCCTATCTCCAGAAAAAAGAATTTAGTTTAGAGACTGGTCAAAAGGGCTGGCAACTGGCTGTCTATGATCAGTTACCGCTGGGATGGATCAATGTTTTGCCTAACCGCTTCAATAATTATTACCCCAAAGAGCTCCGCATTTTAAAAGAGAAATGAGGCCCGGGAGTAGCCAAAAAATCCACATCTTTGCAAGGCAAATCTTGTCGGTATGAAAAATGTTTTTGGGCTGATTTTAATCTTTCTTTTTCCGGCTGTATCCCTGCTGGCACAAAAGGGTGACCTGCTGGTAAAAGGCAGTGATAACGGGTTGTATCTGGATCACAAAGTGGCACCCAAGGAGTCTTATTATTCACTGGGCCGTTTGTACAATCTCCATCCTAAAACCATTGCCGCATTTAACAAGCTCGATATGAACAAAGGGCTGAATATTGATCAAAAGATCAGGATTCCGCTAACAGATACCAATTTCACCCAGAACGGTAACAGTGGTACACCGGTATTGTACAGGGTGGGAGAGAATGAGGGATTGCTTACGGTCAGCAAAAAGAATAATAATGTTACCCTGGCCAAACTCCGGCAATGGAACGGGCTGAGCAGTGACCAGTTGAAAAAAGATGCAAAACTGATCATCGGCTTTCTGATGACAAAAGAAATGAAGGCGGTGACTATTGCCAGTAATCCTGTAAAGGAGGAATTGCCGCCAGTACCGGTAGAAAAGAAGGAGCCGGTAACGCCCCCTGTAACAGCAACAGAAGATATCACCAGGAAGGAGGAAAAGAAAATAGCGGAAGCAGAGGAGAAATCAGAAAAGAAGGAAGAGAAGAAAGAGGAAAAAAAGGAAACGGTTCCTCCGGTAGTAAAAGATATGCGGAAGCCATCGATAGAGGGCCAGGGCTATTTTAAATCTCATTTTGAGCAGCAGGTAAAGGTGATGCCGGTATCGAAAGAAGAAACGGTCACTTCCGGAATCTTCAAAACCACCAGCGGATGGGAGGATGCAAAATATTATTTACTGATGGATAAAGTGCAGCCAGGTACCATTATCAAACTGATTAATCCTTCAAATAATAAGGCTGTTTTTGCGAAAGTGCTGGGTGAAATGGCCGGGATCCGGCAGAACCAGGGATATAATATCAGGATCAGTAATGCGGCGGCTGCAGCCTTAGAAATCTCCGAACAGGATAAATTCATTATCAAAACACAGTATTGATTAACCGGAATTGCTTGTAAAGGAAATGTAAGTGGTCGTTGATTCGGTCTACTGGATATTCTTACAGCGCGTTATTCAAAACGGTAACCTCTTAGAAATTCCTCTACGCCCATTTTTTTCTTTCCCTCGAGTTGTAATTCTTTTACCAGCAGGTAGCCATCCGCGCAGGCAAAGCGAAGAAAGGTTTTTCCATCGGTGTCCGGTGTGCCGGGAGCCTGCTCATGTGTCAACAGCAATTTTTCCGTACGATATATTTTCAGTGTTTTGTTGTTGAGTAGCGTAAATGCCCCCGGAAAAGGGGAGAGGCCCCTTACCAGGTTGTGAACCTGTGTCACTGGTTGATTGAATTGAATGCGGCAGGTGTCGGTAAATATTTTCGGGGCATGACGGAGGGTCTTTTTTTCATTCGTTTCTTTTTCAAAAAACTCCTGTGGTTTTTCTTCTAAAGTTCCTGCCGCTAATCCCTGAATCGTTTTCACCAGCAATTGGGCGCCGATTTTTTTCATCCTGTTATGCACTTCACCGGCCGTTTCATTTTCATGAATAGGGAATGATTCCTGTAGCAGGATATCGCCTGTATCAATTTCATGTTTCAGTTTAAATGTAGTGACTCCGGTGATCGTTTCTCCGTTGATCACGGCCCAGTTAATGGGGGCCGCACCACGGTATTGGGGGAGGAGACTGCCGTGCAGATTGACACTACCCATAGGAGGCATATTCCAAACGATTTCCGGCAGCATCCGAAAGGCAACAACAATCTGTAAATCGGCTTTTAATAATCGGAGGGCTTCAATGAATGCAGGGTCTTTCAGTTTTGCAGGTTGCAGTACCGGGAGTCCATTTGCTGTTGCATATTGTTTAACGGCACTTTCGGTTAGTTTCATTCCCCTGCCTGCGGGTTTATCAGGTGCGGTTACAACGCCAACGATCTGGCAGCCGGCTTTGGCCAGTGCATCAAGTGAGGCAACTGCAAATTCAGGTGTACCCATGAAAACAATCCGCAGCGATGAGATATCCTTCATAGCCTGCGAAGGTAAAGCATCTGTTATTTGCTTCTGCCAAACACGGTATAAATACCGGATCCGGGATACTGGGCATCCAGTATTTTCAGTAAACGCCCTCCTTTAATACAGGAGAAATGGGCGTGATAGAGCGTGGGTTTGCCCTCAATATCTGAGAACCTGATTTGCCAGTTATTGGGTATACTGAATTTGCCCGCTGATTTAGCCTGACCATATTTCATACTGCCTACCTGTCCGTTAACGGCAATGATTTTCCAGTTATAAGTATTTCCTGCACCAAACTGGAAAGTTTGTGAAGACTGATTGATGTTCATGCCGGCATATTGACCAGTGTACACATGGTACAATTGCTGAACGCCGGTAAAATCGCTGGTCCAGGCTCCGGTAAAATCACTGGCTGCAATAGCGAACTTATTATAATTGGTCATGGCAATGATCGGATTTAATAATTCTGTTTCGCTATCCCATCTGATGGTTTCAGGATCAAAACGGAAAGTTTGTACAAAGCTGTTTTTGTCGGGGCAGACTGCTTCAATCGAGCCGGTTTCTCCCTGTCGGAATAAGACGACAAACATTTTCTTTCCTGTCCTGTTATCCGTGGCCGTTCCCATTCCCAGGTAGGGACGGTTGTAGGTACTGATATAGGCTGTTCTGTACTGCTGAAGGCTGCTGTAGCGGGGAGCAACCAGGATATTCCATGCATTATTGACATGCGGTTCCGGATCTGCAGGAATAATGGTGCCTTGTTTGGGATAATGCAGGAGTACCCGGATATTCCCTTTGGTTACTTCCACCCAGTCGGGTTGTACGGTGCTGGTCCAGCCATCATCAAAATTGGTGGTAGTAAAAGCAAAACCATCGGCAGAAGCTTTTGTTTGCGTAACATTTCCTGTATTGGCACCAATAATATTGCCTGTTTTGGAACCAACATTACTATTGCTATTGCCGGCGGCAGGCTTCGACAGACTTACCGATTCAAGAAAAGCGGTCAGTTCTTTTTCATACACATTGGTATTGGTCAGTACCAGGATATTCACCATCTTATTGAAACCGGTAGAGGTCACCAGCAGGGCAAGTCCTTTCTGGCCTTCGCTTTCAAACTGCGCATAACCGCTTTGGGCTTCCCATCCATTTTCCTTGGCAGCAGGCTGCATTTCCGGCGCTCCGCTGGTTTTGACCATTTCTTTTACCACGGTTTCCCAGGCAGCGTCAAAATTTTCTTTAGAATTATTGGTGGCCTGAATGGATTTGAAGATGGTGATCACACAATATGTTCCGGCTTTTGTATCTTCTTTTGAAAGCTGAACGGCATTGGCGCTTGCTTCTTTTTTCCACCCGGTTGGCGGGGTATAACTGATCAGGTCAAAATTTTGTTGCTGGCTAAAAGCAAAGCCGGGAAGAAAGCAGGTCAGGATTATGAGTATCCTTTTCATATGTATCGGGTATTTGAGTAATGTTTTTTATGAAACATACAGTATACTGTTGTTGAACTAATAGAATTCAATGGCAAGGTTATTCAGCTTTTCCAAAACCAGTACCATCGATCCATAAAACCCTGGCCCCTTTGATACAGGTGAAATAAACCGGGTAGGAACGGGGTTTCCCTTCTATGTCTGAGAAATTCACCTGCCAGTTGCCTGTCATGGAAAATTTGCCCGCTGATTTGGCATTCTGGAATTTGATATTGCCAACGAAGCCACTGGCCATATCTATTCTCCAGCGATAGGTATTCCCCGGGTTGAATGCAAACTCCTGGTTGGAGGCATGAGTGTCGGCGCCGGCACTGGCACCGGTATAGGCATTTACATATTGTGTCAGCCCGGAAAAATTACTAGTCCATTTGCCTTTCAGATCGCCTGCCCCCACAGCGAATTTATTATAGGTGGCCATTCGCTCCAGATTTTCCCATCCGTAGGATTCTGTATGATAGGCACCAAAGGCAGTTTCAAATGCTCGTTTACTATCTGTGATAAATTCCATATATCTGCCGCTGCCATTGGAATAATTCATCTTAAACAAAACGACATGGACTTTTTTGCCGCTTCCTTTTTCTACCAGATCGGCTTCTGCGAATTCAATCGGTTGCCAGCCGCTGACGGGTTTGAATTCGAAATTACTGCCACTGCTGTATCGGTTGGCAACAAGAATATTCCAGGCGTTTTTCAGCCCGTCCATTAAAACAGAATTGTAAGCATCTGCTTTTTTATTCGGATGATGGATCAGCACTTTTACGTTTCCTTTTCTTACTTCCACCCAGTCTTCCTGTACCGTACTGGTCCAGCCATCATCAAAATTGGTGGTATTGAAACTAAACCCATTGTTGACTGGTTTTGATGGGGTGTTGGTTGTATTTCCGGCATTCCCTGTTTTGGATCCAATCGATCCAGTACCCGATGATTCAGGGAGCTTTACCGATTCAAGGAAAGCGGTAAGTTCATTTTCAAAAACATTTGTATTGGTAAGCACCAGGATATTGACCATTTTCCCGGAGCCGGTTGATGTAATGAGCAGTACAATTCCTTTTTGGCCATCACTTTCAAATGGGGCATATCCGCTGATTGCTTCCCATCCGTTTTGCGTGGAACCAGGTTGCATTTCGGGGTTGCCGGTTACCTTCACCATTTCTTTAACTACCGATTCCCAGGCCGCATCAAAATTTTCCTGGGGTTTTGCGGGACTGGGTAAGGCTTTGAAAACGGTAATGATACAATAGCCTCCGGTTGTCGTATTTTCTTTGGAGAGTTGGAGGGCACTGGCCGTAACCTCTTTTTTCCAGTTACCGGGTGGATTATAACTGATGATATCAAACTGCTGTTGCTGTGCAACTATGCTGCTTGTTACAAAAAACAGACTGACGGTAAGGATTAATTTCATGACATCATTGTTTAGTAATTATAATATTGCTGATATACACATTGCCTTTGTCTACACCCGGCACTACCGCATCGGTGCTCCATTCCAGTTTAGTGAAACTGTTTTTGTCGGATAGTTGCATCTCTTTCAAATAGTCTCTTTTGTATTTGGGATCGCTTTCCACTTTTGTGCCATTGACAAAGGCGATGATCGTCGTACCTGATTTTACAATTTTAATATGTGCCTTGTTATTCTTATTTGAATAACTGGAGAATTCAATATCATGCGAGGTGATTTTGAAGGGCGGTAACTCAACCCTTGTTATTGCCATGGAAGGATAAATAGCAAGGTTTTCTGCATTGCCGGGAGTGAAGAAAAGGTTGACCGTATTTACGTTTCCGGATATTTTAAGGGTTACGGTACGACCGGTCCTGTTAGTAAAATCGGTGCAGCGTAAATCAAATTCCAGTGTGAAACCCGGGGGAAGTGGTTTCTTCATTGCTGAAGGGGTGATATTGGATCCCCCATCCAGCAGCAGCCATTTTCCTGTTTCGTTGCTTTTTGATTCAATCGTAAACCCCCGGTTGTTTTCTATCGACGTCCAGCCGGTTGGCATTCGGCCTGAAACAGCATCGCTGAAATCTTCCATGAAATGGATGCCTTCGGGATAGATTTTTGACTCTTTGGTATTTTTATCTTTCGTCTCTGCTTTTTCAATGGCAGCTGTCTGTGAAACTTCCTGTCGTGGCTGGTAGGATTTCCCTTTTACTTTTTCAGGGTTAAAGAAATAGTCGTACACATACTGGTAATTGAAATTCCGGGTCATTGCCCTGAATATTTCCAGATCAACCGTTTCGCTTTTTTCTGTCGCATATGGGAAACTGATGTGAACGAGCTGTGGTTTATCGAGTTTGGATAATTCGTAATAAGTGGGAGAAAATTTATAAACCGGTAACATGGTACGGGTACTGGTTTGCTTTTGAAAGAGATCATTGTAATCGCTGCTGAAATCATACACACTCAGTTGTGAGTGATTGATATAGGCAGGCTCCTGCAGCCGGGACCTGTATTTATCCCTCAGTTTCCGGATATTCTCCTTGATACTGGTGTTCATAGAGCCGGTTTTGTCGGGATAGGCCCGGTCTGCGGCTTCTTCTCCTTTGTCAAGTACTTCGCCAATAGATACCGGGACTACGGGTAGTTCCTGAACCGGGGAAAGGATGATATTGCATAATCTTCCTGTAAAGTAGCAGAGATAGTTTCCTGTCAGTGATTTCAGTTCGGCAAACCTGCCGGCATTTTTCTGCCTGTCTTCTTCGTTTACCAGGTTACCCTTTGTATCATAGGACATGGTAAAATAGGTCTGGGTGGGGCTATTATAGAAAATCGCTTCTTCAAGCCCCTTGATATGATTCGTTAAAATAGTAATTCTGCTAACGGTGGTGGGCTGGGATTTGATGATTTTTTTTCCGGTGACATCATAGCAAGGGCCCCAAAGTCCCATCGAAACCCCGGTACCATATGGAAAATATTCATCATTGTTTTTTGAATCAGGTAAGGCCAGTCTCTCAGGTTCAGGGACTCCGCCAACAGGTATATAGCTTTTTTTGATCCAATTGGTAAAGCTGTCAATCAGCGCAATGCGGTAAGCGCTATAGTTTCTTCCCTGAATTCGGGTTGATTTGCCGATGGCGTTGCCAACGGGAGGTAAGATCCGGGACCAGGGAATTACTTTGTTTTCCAGCTCATGCATGCCAGGGTTGGACACGGGCTGGCTTTTAGCAGTTGCCAATGATACCAATGCAATGAATACCAGGAACGGTTTCTTTAAATAGTGTCTGCACATCATGATGAAATCTGATAAAATTATTTATAGTTAAATACTGGCGTATTCAGGGTGCTCACAATACCGGCAGCAGTCATTTTCCGGATACAGTTATTCCAGTCGTCAGCAATATACAAGTTTCCCTTGCTGTCAAAACTGATTCCTCTTGGGAAGCTGAATAAAGCCGTTAATGCTTTGCCGTCTCTATATCCTTCCTGGGCCCTTCCACCTATGTTTTGCCCACAGGGGTCGATGATATTATTGCCAGCGAGATGTATCACTTTTCCACCGGCAATTTTAGTCAGCCGGTGACTTCTGTTATCGGAATAAATGATTTCTCCCTGTTTATTCACAGTGAGATAGCCTGGGTCAAAAAGCTCTGCTTTACTGGTATCGCCGGTGATATATACCGGACACCATTCTCTTTTGTAGGGTTTGCCGGCAATATGAATAAAGGCCCCGGTACTCAGATTTATTTTCTCTACGCTGCGGGCAATACCCCCGGTTGTATAAATAAGATTGCCGTCCACATCGCAGGTCATCCCTGCCAGTCCGTTGGGAAGCACATATTTTCCCTCTGCATTTTTAAGCGTACTGACTTCCCCGCTGGCACTTATTTTCCGGATCAGGCTAAAGTTTTTGAGATACTTGAGTTTTTTGTCTTTTCCATAGAAAGGGTCTGTTACATAATTGGTGCCGATCTGGTCACTGATTTTATCATAGCTGTCTGTGACATAAAGATTGTCGTTTTTGTCAATCGCCATTCTGTCGATATTGGTAAACATGGCCGTATTCCGGTTGCCATCTGCAATCCTGTATTTATAGGGATCACCCGCATAATTTTCAATAGTCGCTTTGTTGTCGTCACTGATTCTTATTCTTTTAATGATGTTATCTTTTGCCACAAAAAGGTTGTCTTTTGAATCAATGACCAGGTTATAGAAAGTAACATCAAGCGCCCGGTTGCCTTCAATTTTTCTGAGTTCTATAAGGGTGCCGTCGGGTGTAATTTTGATGATGCCATATTTTACAAGTACAAACACATTATCCTTGCTGTCCACTGCTACATCCCTGGGGGAGGAAGTTAATGGAACTGATTGCCCAAAGCTGCTGAGCGACACAATGAGTGTGATGAGGATTGCTTTAAGTTTGGTCATGGGGTGTTTTTAGCCAGGGGTGTTAGGCAATTGATATTTATTTCAGACTGTCATTAACTTTGTTGGGTTGCAATTATCTCTTAATAAAATCATTCATTCAACCAGTTTCCGGCAACTAGTAAACAGGTACATTGGTGAATTTACATTTTATTTCTCCGGAAAAACCTTCTGTGAAAGTTTCGGTCATTGCATCTCCCTTGGTTATCGGTTTCAAGCCCTGGATCATGATGCCAAATGTAAAATAACCACTGGCTTTCCCATCTTCCATTTTTTCAATAACCAGTTTGCTGAGGGCTGAAACCGGGGGTAAATGACGTTCGAGCGATGCGTCCACATAAGATGCCAAGCTGCCATTGGCGATAATTGGTGAAAACTGATAGATATAAGGTTTTTTTGCAGCACCATAATAAAGCACCGCTTCGGTATTTTTTATTTCCGGATACTTCTTGGTGCCATACAAAGGATTTTTCTGATTGATTTCTTTGAAATTAAAAGTTTCTGCTTTCAGGCTGGTATTCCCGGTCTCCAGTTTAATCTTGAAATAATTTTCTTTATAGTTGCCTTCTTCTTTGGTAGCCATAAATGTATAACTGTAGTCACCTGTTTTCATGATTTGTGCGTAAGGAAGACTTGTTGTTAGAATTTTACTTTGAAGGTCAACCTTTGTTACTGCTTCTGCCGCTGTCGCAGGTTTTGTATTGGTATTGGAGGGCGCCTCAGGTGCTGTTGTAACTGTACTGGTATTGGCTGGCGGGTTGGCCGGTTTGGTGGCGGGGATATCTTTAGCTATCCGGATATTGCTGACATAGAATTCGGAACCACCAACGGAGCCAAAATAGAAGCCAAGCTGGTTGGGGATATATTGCTGGTCAATCATTTCCATATCCAGAATTTTTTTATCATCCCACCAGAACCTGAATCTTTTTCCCTGTACACACATGCTGATATGAACCGGTATGGTATTACTATATAGCAACTGATCACTCATCCTGTCGACCAGTGATTTGTAGATATTGTTATTTCCGGCCAGACTAACCCTTGTCTTTCTTCCTTCATCCCCGAGGATGGTGCTGACATAAGCGATTTGTTTCGCGTTACGGAGGATCATTTCATCGGTCACCAGGCTGCCACCGGTATTGAGCAGGGAGAAATCTATCCTGGGATCATAGTCTTTTTTTACGATCAGGATGTCAAACTCCACCGTGAAGCTGTTACTCCAGCTTTGTTTCTTGTTGCGGGTAATATGCGTTGCACTTACTGCGGCCATCTTGAGCCATTTGCCTTTCAGACCTTCAGGTGCTACTACCTCTGCAGAACTGGTGGTCAACCAGCCGGAAGGACTGTCACCGATTTTGTCTTTTTCAAAGTTGTCGAAATACAATACAGTGGAACCGGGTATAAAGTCGGAATCACCGTTGGTTTTAGTAGTTGTGGTAGTGGCAGTGTTGGAGACCGGGGTCTCTTTTGAAGTCTCTTTATTGTTTACGGCAGCTGTCTGTTCTGTGTTATCAGCCGGCTTATCGGGTGATTTACTCACCGCATTCTCCGCTTTCTTTTTTAGTTTATTGAGGAGTTGTGCCTGACTTTGAAGGGTCAGGAAAGAGGTCAGTATGACCAGGTTGAGTGCGATAAATAATTTATTTTTCATGTTGCTTTGTTTGATGATTTGAATCATGGATGGCTTACTGGAATAAAGTTTTGTCAGGTGTAAAAGTGCCCGGTGCCTGGGCTCCGCTGCTGATTGTCGGATAAACCCCGAATTTTTCTTTATAATCCTGTTTGTATTCTTCCAGTACATCCCCGATTTTCTCCATTCTTTCGCTTTCTTCAGGAGTGATATCTCCTTTGATAAACTTGTCGATCAGTTCTGTAAACTTTTTGGTTAAAAATTCAGCTGCTTCTTTCTGACTGGCTTCAAATTCCTTTTCATCTGCATCGGACTGCTTAATCAGGTCTTTGGCTTTTTGATGGTTTTCTTCTGCTCTTCTCTTTATTTCTTCATTGATCCGGTCCTGCGGCTTTTTTTTCTGGTCACAGTCTGCGGACAGTAATTTAGAAAGCAGGTTCTTTGTCCGGGTACTTGACCGCTCCGCTACCAGTTCATTGTATAGCATCAGTAATTCAGCGAGTTTATCCATTCTTTCTCTTTTTGCAGCGGACATATCAGTCTTCAGGAACTCCTGTACCAGTTGATTGAATTCTTTCCGGATATATGCTGCTGCTTCATCCTGATCCGCTTCAATTGAACTTTCAGCAACTCCCTTATTCCTGATGGCATCATTCGTGTATTGTTTGGCGAGATCTTTGATATTGCTGGCATCCACGGGTGTTTTCAGTCCGTCTCCCTGGTCGTTAAACATGCCCGGGGAAATGCTCCCATTGGCGGTTTTAACAAAGGGGACTTTACCCGGCTGTGCCACCTGGCCCTTGCTGCCATAGGCTACAGACAGATTGGGAACAGGTTTGTCGGTTTTCTTTATCTGGTATTGGTTGATATCAAAATCTTTTGAATCTGCAACCAGTTCGTTCCATTCCTCTCCTGATGGGATACTCACGACTGCCGGACATGCAAAATTGGGAATGGGTGGCGCTTCGATCTTTTCCTTTACCTCATATACCGGCGGGCTGCAATGTTCTCCTTTTACTTCCATGGAGGTTACAATCAGTGAATACATTTCTGTCAGGTATTGGGTGAAATTGATATCCTGCATCAGGATGATATTTTTTGTGTTACCGGTTACATACCAGCTCCAGGTACACCAGGCATTCAGCCATTGGCGATACTCTTCCACCTTTTGAACCAGCAGCTCACGCAGTCTGGTATTGACGATTTTCATATAGTCATTTTCAATCTTGTCAAGAGACCCCTTAAATTGCTCACAGGTTGTGCCACGCTGATCGCTGATTTGTTTATAAATGGCATCAATCTCTTTTTGTCTTTTTACATTCAGCTGGTATTTCCATTCCGTTATTTTTTTCAGGGTATCGGTATAATCAAGATGCCATTTGGCAGTATATGTTGACAGCACACCCAATACTACAACGGCAGGTTTGCTCATAAAACTGAGTCCTTTCATGGAAGCTGCCGCCATTTCTTTTACAAATTCCTCTTCTCCTTTTTTTGAAAGCTCATCCAGTTCTGCACCCAGTGTTTTTGTCATTTCTTCAATTCTGTCACCCAGCTCACTGGTCATATCCTGGTATCCTTTGATCATGCCAAGGTCCTCGTTATAGTATTTTACATTATTGTGCAGTACAGGAGGTTCTTTGATCCAGTCTTTTTTGAAATACTCATAAATCGAAAGATTCCGTTTGATCTTTTCAAAATCAAGGTTCTCCATTCCTTTTTTTCCTTTATTATTTTTGAGCACCTGGTCTATAAATGGGTTGACAGATAACTCCATTGCTTCTTCAAATGTTTTTCCAGCTTTTACCGGATCTCCTTTTACTTCTTCGATCAGTCCATTTCCGCATTTTGACTCATGGTGAGCCGGATTGCTACGGAGTGATGAAGAAAAATAACGACGGGCGCTGTCTGTTTCCCCTGCAGCCAGCCAGGCGTACCCGATATTATTCAGAATAGTACTGTTTCCGGGTAATTCATTTTTCAGTTTTTTCAGCAGCGGCATGGCCTGTTCCGGGTAACCATAATTGGTCAGCAGAGCGCTCATATTGTTTTGCCAGTTCAGGTCGCCAGGATCCGTAGCCACGGCTTTGATGCTTAATGCCAGGGCTGCCTGGGGATGTCCCTGGAGCATGGCCAGTACTGTGGCGCTACCGATGGCGGCAGCCGTTGGGGTCATGCTAACCACTTTTTTAACGATCGCCATTTCTGCCGGATCTCCCTTCGCCATTATTTTGGAATATAGTCCGTTGGCATACCCGGCCACTTCTGTTTTGGACAATGCTTTTCTGGACATGGCACCGATCTTTGCAGGATTCTTTACGGGGATTAGTCCTTTATTGCTGCTGAATTCGGGATAGTCTGCTGTTTTCGCATTGACTTCATTCAATGCAGGCATCACATCCTTCATCATTTTTTTCATTTGCTCCATCTCTTCTTTGCTCATGCCCTCATTCTTCATGGCTTCTTCCAGCAGTTTGTTCATGTCTGGCTGATTCGTTGGTTTAGGTGCCGGTTTTTTGCCGGGTTGTGCGGCAGTAAAAATGGCGGCCAGCGTCAGACAAAACAGAATGAGGGTTGCTTTTTTCATGATTTCTTTTATTTAGAGCTGTTACTTTACAAAAACAGTCAGTATTTCACCATATGGATTGGTGACAGCACCGGTGAGAGGATAGGGAACAGCATTTTTCCAAATCACCGGATTGGAAGCACTTGTTACAGACCCAATCGTACCGCCGGCATATACATCGGTTCCATCTACATAGATACTATGAACGATATCGACACCATTTGGTGAATCGCCCAGCGATACTGCCACTCCGTTTTTCCAGTATTTGGGAACGGTATTGGTACTGAATACGGTGCCTTCTCTTTCAAAGCCACCGATATAAACATCCGATCCATTTACAAATAGACAATAGGGCGCTGCTCCCAGCGGGGAAGATGGAAATGTAACCGGTGTGCCGTTTTTCCATAGCCTGATCTGTTCTGTAGCGGGGAAATTATATTCGTAACAGGTCACATAAACATCTGTTCCGGATACAAAAAGGTTGATATTGCCATAATCAACCGAGGGGCTACTGATCAATTCAGTGGCTGTGCCATTTTTCCAGAGCACAACTGCAGTTCCTCCGCCGATGATTGTTTTGTAACCCGCTATATAAACATCAGCGCCGCTGGCTGCTATTGATAGTGCATAGGAGTTTTCTGTATTGGACCCGGCATTCAGCACCTGGGGTGCATTATTTTTCCAGTAGATAGCCTGTTTCCGGTAAGTGGTGGCTTCTTCAGCCATGCCTGCAATATGAACATCTGAACCGGATACTACAATTGAATTTGCAATGACATAGCCATATGCAGGATCAGTACTAAGCTGGGTAGCCGTGTTATTTTTCCAGAACCAGGCTTTGGAGTTTTTTATTCCACTGATATATAGATCATTTCCGTTCACAAACATATCCATCGGAACTGCACTGGAATCAAAAACAGTTGCCCTGCCGTCTTTCCATAACGCAGTATAGGTTTTGCCGGAAAGGGTGTAATAGCCAGCTGCGTATACTGCTTTCACATGCGGTGGCTGGATGTCGCCAGCATCATCTGACTTGTTGCAACCGCTGAACAAATTGCCGGCAACAAAGCCGCATAAACATAAGAGTACCCAATTTTTCATTTTAATTAATTAGATGTTTTATTAATGGTATACTGATTCTTATTTTCTGAGTGACCATGTTCCGGATTTGGTAGTAAATCCATCGTTGTACTTCCAGCTGCCAGACAAAGTGCCTGCAGTCCTGTTCAGGGTGCCGGTTAGTTCATACTTTTTACTATTCAGGGTTACTTTGCCACTGAACTGATCGTTAGTCATTGTATAAGTTCCGCTTTGCCTGGGAGTATTGTAGGCGTCAAACAACTGAAAGAACCCGTCAGCGCTGATTTTCATTTTAAAAAAGGGGTCAGATAAACCATCCCAACTGCCTTCCCAAATACCAGCATGATAGGGAGGGGTAACTACAGGTGGGCCGGGATTAACGACCCATGGGTAGATTGATTTTTTCTGCAGGCTGATGAAAACAGTAAAATTGGGCCGGTTATTGGGGTCACCGAAAGCACCTTCAATATAATTCGCCTGGAATTGGGCCATGTCACTCCGGTTAGGGGAGGAAAAGGCCAGGTATTCCAGGTAACGCATGGAAGCCCTGGAAAAAGTAAAGATCGCTGGTGTAAATTCGAAATTACTGCTGATACCTACCGGACGAGTGGCCCCGCTACCCCGGACCGGTTCCAGCAGGGTTTTAAAGGAGGGGAGTCCCGTAAATGAATTCCAGTTCAGTGTTCTGACCTTGTCTACATCGGCGGAAATATTCGTGTAATAACCTGTAAGACTGTTATTATAGTTGTTGCGTAGCGTGGCATACTTAGCCGGCAACTGACCGGCAATGATATTGATACAAGCAACCATATTCTGGTTAAATGCCATCATTACATCCGGGCCTGACCGGTCCTGTTCCCAGACGACGGGAACAATCACGAGTATCTCATTTTCACGAACCGGTTTTTCACCAAAAATCATTTTGTTGAGCGGGTAGTTATTGCCACTGAAAAGCATTTTTATATCCAGGTTGGCCTGGATGCCGCTTTTGGTGATGGCGCCGTTATTGGCATCCACAATGGCCCAATGGTATTGCACAAAGGCTTCATTGCCCTTTCCGTCAGTAACAGCATCCTCCATTTCAGTTTTACAGAAAAGTTTATCGGCCCATATATTTACCTGGATACTATCTTCTTTTTGGGCAAGGCCAAATCCTGCATAGAAAATTGTCGGGAAACTGAGTACAATTCTTAACAGGAGGGTGCGAAGGGGGGATTTGATAGTTTTCATTTCGCCTTTTATTTTTAGTGTGAGAAACTTTACTGGTTTACACTGTAAATATGGCTTTACATTTACTGTAAGGCTATCCCGGAAAAGTGTGATATTTCGTGAAACCTGAAAATCATGGAAAAGGGGGAGGGGTATTCCAGTGAACGGTTTGTTAATTTGTAAAGACAGATTGTAAAAAACTACCTGCCCATGCGGAAATTTTTTTGTTCGATTTTACTGACACTGTGTGGGTTGATTAGCCATGCACAACCGAACGTGGTGGATAGCCTGCAGAAGATTATCAGTACACTGCCGGATGATACTGTCAAAGTAAACCGTTTGAATGAACTGGTGGGTAAACTTCAGTATACTGACCCCGTAAAAGCAGCCAGTGTGGCCGCTGCTTCTGTTGAATTAGCCGGTAAAATAAATTATACTTTGGGGCTGGCTACCGGATACAGACTTCAGGGGGTGTTATGTGTGGACCGGATGGTGCTTGACAGTGGGAGGTTTTTTTATAACAAGGCTTTTGCGCTTGTAAAAGATAACAAGGATCCGGCATTCCAGAAACAGGCAGGTCTTATCACGCATAACTACGGGGCCATCTATCATAAAAAGCAAGCCTACGACTCTGCTGTTTCAAAGTACCTTGAAGCAATTGGAATATTCAGTAAAGGAAGTAACGAAGCATTGATATTCTTTCCCAGTACGAACCTGTCAACCATTTATTCATATCTAAAGGATAATAAAAAGGCGCTGTATTATGCCAGGGAAGCGAACATAGCCGCCAGGAAATTGAATGATCCGGCCAAAATCATCAGTGCTGTTAATACAGAAATGTCGGTCAGGCTGGAAATCGGACAGTACGACAGTATATTACAGCCGCTCAAAGAAAATGTAAAACTTGCCCAGTCATTGCAGAATTATTACCAGGAAGGAAATACTGCCAACCTGATTGCGAAATATTACGGGAGCGGGAGAAACCTTCATGACTCCTCAACATACTGGGCCCGGGAAGCCTTAAATGCCATGCAGAAGGCGGGTAATGAATATGAAGGGACGAATATGCTGCACAATCTGGGTTACTATTACAAATTGGGTGGGCGAGCAGATAGCGCCAGGAAATACCTGAAATTGTCACTTGAAAAAGGGCGAGCACTTGAACTGGATTATGTAGTACAATACAGCCTTGAAAACCTGGTGGATATTGAAGATGAAAAGGGTAATATCCCCGCCGCATATGCCTATTTAAGGGAACTTACTACTTTGAAAGACTCCTTACAGGTAAAGGCGAATCAGGAACAGGTCAACGAACTGGAAGCCAGATACCAGTCTGAAAAAAAGGATATTCAGATCAAATTACAAGAGGCATCAATCCAACGCAAGAATATTCTCAATGTTATTTTGATTGGTGGGGCTGCTGTTTTGCTGTTATTCCTTTTATTGATTTATCGTACCTACCGGCAGCGCCAAAAATTGCAGCAACAAAGGATCAGTGAACTGGAGAAAGAAAAGCAGTTGACTGCCACAGAAGCAGTATTAAAAGGAGAGGAGCAGGAACGGACCCGCCTGGCCAAAGATTTGCATGACGGATTGGGAGGAATGTTGTCTGGCATAAAATACTCATTAAACACTATGAAAGGAAACCTGATCATGACTGCAGAAAACCAGCAGGCTTTTGAAAGAAGCATGGACATGCTGGATAGCTCAATCCGCGAAATGCGCAGAGTAGCTCATAACATGATGCCTGAAGCATTAGTGAAATTTGGGCTTGATACTGCTGTTAAGGATTTTTGTAACGATATCAATCAATCCGGAGCATTGCAAGTCAGCTACCAGTCCATTGGTATGCAGGATGCCCTTATTGATCAAACCATTTCCATTACCGTGTACAGGGTCATACAGGAGTTATTAAATAATACCATGAAGCATGCCGGGGCACATCATGCCATTGTGCAATTGTCCAGGAGAGAGCAGCAGCTTACTGTAACCGTAGAGGATGATGGCAGTGGTTTTGACCAATCCCTCCTCCACCAGGGCAGTGGCATTGGCTGGAGCAATATCCGTAACCGGATTGATTTTCTCAAGGGCAAACTTGATATTGATTCAAGGCCTGGAGAAGGAACTTCTGTTCACATAGAACTGAACTTGCCATGAAGACTAAAATGTTCATAGTTGATGATCACTATATGGTGATTGAAGGAATTCGTTCTCTCCTGCAGCAGGAAAAGGAAATTGAATGGCTGGGGCATGCGATGACGGCTGATTCCTGCCTTGCTTTCTTAAAACAGCAATTACCCGATGTGATCCTGATGGATATCAATCTTCCGGACAAAAGTGGTATTGACCTTTGTGCGGAAGTAAAAAAGAAATACCCAGGCGTTTTTATAATCGGTCTCAGTACTTTCAATCAGCTGAGCTTTATTCAGCGGATGATGGATAACGGGGCCTCTGGTTACCTGCTCAAAAATGCAACACAGGAAGAGATTCTCACTGGTATCGCCACAGTGATGAAAGGGAAACTTTATCTGAGTGCGGAAGCAGCCACATCCCTGCAACAAAGCCGCCAGGAGATTCCTGTGCTCACCCGCAGGGAAAAGGAAGTGCTGGAACTGATTGCCAGTGGCATGACCAATAACGAAATTGCCACTAAACTTTTTGTCAGTGTGGCCACGGTTGATACCCATCGGAAAAATCTGCTGGCCAAATTCGATGCAAGGAATATTGCCATGCTGATCAAAACAGCCGTTCAATTGCAATTAATCTGATGATTGCTGTCCTTGACTTACCCAATCCTCTTCAGCACCATATAAAAATCCATATAACCTTTTGCGGCTGATAATTTAGTATCCTTACCTGCCCTTGAGGCTGTTTGCTGCAACAGCAGGGGGATCCTTTTCCGGATAATGATTTCCTGTTGTCCTTCTTTAAAATCACCCGTTACGATATTCCATTCAGGGAACTGTACAAAGATCAGATCGCGAAAATCGTGGGTCAGACTCATTTCTTTCGTGAGCGAATCGACCTTGAGCGGTTTGTAAACTGTGTTCACCTGTTTTTCTGTTCCTGGTGCTTTATAACTAACATAGGGTACTGCAAAACTGTATTTCCCTTCTGTATGATCAATTTGCAGATCAGTGTTATCCAGCCAGCCATCTGCCCAGGTACCACCTGTGCCATACCGAAATGTTTTTTCCAGTTTGCCGGTAATCCCATCTTTTGCCAAACCAGCCATTGGCTGCAACGTCTGTATCAGGACATCCACATTGGACCAGCTTTTGCTGCTTCCCGAACGGATCCAGCTTTC
>ERZ795061.1880-NODE-1880-length-19931-cov-6.523043_pt1 | contig 19931 bp, 22 predicted proteins | sample MGYA00375145_ERZ795061 | MGnify/ENA primary metagenome ERZ795061 (study PRJEB30190, sample SAMN05720144) | anaerobic digester metagenome | isolation source: active sludge of municipal wastewater-treating anaerobic digesters | place: USA | collected 2014-12-22 ... | reverse complement strand
GGCGGATGAGTTTGTCAAACGCTGCAAGGCTGAAGGCGTAGACGCTCTGATCTACATGACCTACCGCTCGGACGCCGAGCAGGATGATCTGTATGCACTCGGGCGCACCAAGCCTGGCAAAATCGTGACCAAAGTGCCTGGCGGGCGCAGCGACCATAATCATACCGAGGACGGCAAGCCGGCGTCTCTGGCTTTCGATGCCGTGCCACAACGCCTGATCGACGGCCGGAAAGTTCCGGTCTGGAACGACCCGGCGCTGTGGGCAAAAATGGGCGAAATCGCGGCCGAAGTCGGCCTTCTGTGGGGCGGCAACTGGAAAAAGTTCGTCGATAAACCCCATTTCTACATCAAACTTTGAGGAGATAACCCATGTCTGAATATCTTACCCCGGCCAACGTGGCCATTGTGATTTCGCTGCTCACGTCGATCTACGCAATTCTGCGCACGATCGCGCCGAAAACGAAAACGACCATCGATGACGATATCGTCGCTTTTGTCGACAGAGCCCGCCCCTGGGTGCGCGATTTTTCCGGCCCGATCTGGGCGCTGGTCGAACAGATGCAGAAAGCCGGCAAGATCGACAAACTCAACAAATACGGCGAATACATGTCTATTCTGCGCGAGGCGTTCAAAGATGCTTTCGGTCGCGAACTTCCTGAGGCCCTTGAGACCGACGCCAAACTTATGGCACAGGGCTTGAGCGCCGCCGACAAACTGGCAAAGGTTGAAACCGTAAACCCTACGTCGGGCCTGGGCGCGGTGAAGTGACCGTCCAGGCTGACAGTAAAAGTGTCAGTCTTGGTCTGAAGGCAAGGCATATCTTCGCCGACCTCAAAGTCGGCAAAGGCCAGAAGCCTGAATTCCAGGTCGGCACCAGCTTCAAATTCTAAATCAGGAGAACACAACCATGGAAATCCATCAAATCATCCCAATCATCGTAACTCTTGGCCTGGCCTGGTCGGGTTTCCTGGTTGGCGTTATCCGCTGGCTGCAGAGCAAAAACGAAGAGGCGCTTTCGCGGCGCCTCGATGCCATCGAGAAAAGCATCGCCGAAATAAGGGCCGATTGGGCTGGAATGCCCAGAAGTTACGTTTTAAAAGACGACTGCCGCCGCCAGGAAGACCAGGTTCTTTCTGCCCTGGCCATGATCAACCGAAAGCTCGACGAACTCGCGAAAGAGGTTAAAAAGTAATGCTTGAAACCGACGAAATCAAACTGGCCGAAATTCAGACTGTCCGCCGGCAGATTCTGCGCCTGCTTCACGCCACAAGCACTGTCGGAGCCAATGAAAAGACGCTGCTGACTGCGCTTCAGTGCGCCGGTTACCCGGTTCTTGGTCACGAAATCAGGAAGCATCTTGAATACCTCGACAACCTCAAAGCAATCGAAATTCTCGATCGCGATCGCGCTACCTGGTCGGCCAAAATCCTTCCCTATGGCGTCGATATTGTCGAATATGCTGTCAAGGCCCCGCCGGGCATTGCAAAGGATTAAAGCATGCCAGCACGCAGCGCTGTAACAACTCTGCCGACAGAGGTTAAAGAATGGCTCGATAAATGCCTGGTTGAATCTGATTTTTCAGGTTACGAGGCGCTTTCGGCGGCTCTTGCCGAAAAGGGCTTCCAGATCAGTAAAAGCAGCCTGCACCGCTATGGCTCAGAGTTTGAAAAGTCGCTGCAGGCAATCAAGATGTCGACAGAAATGGCGAAGGCCGTAGTCGACGCCTGCCCCGATGACGCCAACAACTTTGGCGAAGCTCTGACCAGGCTGGTGCAGCAAAAGTCATTTGAAGTGCTGACCAAAATGGAAGTCGACCCGAAAAAGGTAAAGCTTACCGACATCGGCAAAATGGTCAGCGTCGTCAACAAAACCTCGATCGATATCAAGAAATACGCCGCCGAAGTTAAGGCCAGAACCATTCAGGCTGCCGAGGCGGTTGAAAAGGTCGCCAAAAAGAGCGGCCTTTCGGATGAAGCGGTTCAGATGATCCGCAGCAAAATTCTGGGAATAGCGGAATGACGGCACCAGCTGTATTACTTGGTTACCAGCAACGATGGATTGCGGATAAATCGCCTGTGCGGGTTATCCGCAAATCACGTCGTATCGGTCTTTCGTGGGGCCAGGCGGCTGAGTCGGCTTTGACCGCTGCCGCCGCTTCCGGCATGGATTCCTGGTATATCGGCTACAATAAAGACATGTCCCAGGAATTCATCAGAGATGTCGCTTTCTGGGCCAAGAACTACAACCTGGCTGCCGGCGAGATCGAAGAAATCGCCATTGATGACGAAGACAAAGATATTCTTACCTTCCGCATCACCTTTGCATCAGGCAAACGTGTAAACGCCCTTTCATCGCGGCCCTCGAACCTGCGCGGCAAGCAGGGTCTGATCATCATCGACGAAGCCGCGTTTCACGACGACCTCGAAGGTCTTATCAAAGCGGCCATGGCAATGCTGATCTGGGGCGGCCGGGTCTGCATCATTTCGACCCATGACGGTGAAGACAATCCGTTCAACGAGTTATGCAAGGCGATTGAAGAGGGCAAGCTTAAATACAGCCTGCATACCGTAACCTTTGACGATGCTCTGGCCGATGGCCTTTATAAGCGCATCTGCCTGAAAATGGGCGTCGAATGGACAAAAGAGAAAGAGGTTGCCTGGCGAAAAGAGATCATCGAATTTTACGGCGACGGAGCCGACGAAGAACTTTTCTGCATCCCGAACAGGGGAAGTGGCCTGTATTTCTCGAACGTGCTGCTTGAGTCGGTGATGCAGCCAGGCATTCCGGTTTTCCGCCTTTCATTCAAAGACGAATTTACCGTGCGGCCGGAAGAAGAAAGAACCCTTGCCTGCCAGATCTGGTGGAAAGCAAACATCGAACCGGTTATCAATGCCCTGAAGAGCAATTCCAGGGGCCGGATTCTTTCATATTACGGCTTTGACTTTGCCAGGTCTGGCGACTTGTCAGTGTTTGTGCCGCTTACTGTCGAAAACCTGCTGCGCAAAACGCCTTTCATTATCGAAATGAAGAATGTGCCTTTCACACAGCAGCGTGAAATACTTTTTTACACGGTCGATGCGCTTCCGAATTTTATGTTCGGCGCTCACGACGCCAGAGGCAACGGCCAGTATCTCGCCGAAGTTTCAATGCAGCGATATGGCCAGGCACGCATTGCGCAGGTAATGCTTTCGCAGCAATGGTATGGCGAAAACATGCCGAAATACAAAAGCGCCCTGGAAGACCGTCAGATAATTGTTACCGATGACCCTGACATCAAAGCCGACCACAGGATGGTTAAGACTGAAAAGGGTATTCCGAAAGTGCCGGAAGGTGCTCACCGAAAAGGCGTGAATGGCGAGAAGCGCCATGGTGACGGCGCGATCGGCTATTGTCTCGCATGGTTTGCAACCCTGCAGGAATCGGTCGTGATCGAGTTTGAAAGCATAAGGCCGCGTGAGTCCACCAGGGCCGGGCTGGCTGATTTTATTGGAGGCTGATATGGCAAAGAAAAAGAAAGACCAGGCAAAAACCTTACCCCAGAATCTGACTGTCGAAATCGCCTCCGCCCGCGACGAGATACCGCTTTTCGGTGGCGTCTTTCCGAACCCTGACAAGGTTATTCAGGCCCGTGGCGGCGCCAAGGGTCTTGAGATTTATGAAGACCTCGAAAGCGACGCGCACGTCAGAACCGTCCTCGACAAACGCAAGCGTGCCGTAACGGCCCGCGAATGGATTGTTAACGAAGCCGACAATTCGCCGGAAGCCGACGCCGCTGCCGAGCTGCTGCGAAAACATATTTCCAAACTGAACTTTGACCGGGTGACCAAGGGCTTTCTCGACGGAATCAACAAAGGCTTTTCGGTCGGCGAAGTCATGTGGGCGGTCGACGAAGAAGACGGCAGTATCAGACCTGCCGAAATCCGCTTTCGTAAGCAGCAGCGCTTCACATTCACCATCGGCGAGCAGGGTTATGAGCTGCGCCTGTTGACGACCGCCGACCCGTTCAAGGGCGAAGCCCTGCCAGAACGCAAGTTCATCAAGTTTACTTTCGACGAACGCTACGAAAATCCATACGGTTTCGCACTTGGAAACAGTCTGTTCTGGCCGGTATTCTTCAAGCGCAAAGGCATAACCTTCTGGCTGGTTTTCTGTGATAAATACGGCACACCCACAACAATCGGCAAATACCCGGCTTCCGCATCGAGCGATGAGCGCAGAATTCTGCGTGAAGCTCTTGAAGCTATCGCCAACGATTCGGGCATAACCGTGCCGCAGGGCATGGAAGTCTCACTTCTCGAAGCGGCCCGCAGCGGTATCGATACTTACGAAAAGCTTGTCAGATACATGGACGAGCAGATTTCTGAAGTTGTCCTGGGCGAAACCGGAACGACGAACCAGAGTGGCACCGGCGGCAGCAACGCCCGTGACCAGGTTGGCAACGAAGTGCGGCTTGAGACAGCAAAATCTGACGCTGACGCGCTTTGCGAAGTTTTAAATAACACCCTGGTTAAATGGATAATCGACCTGAACATGCCGGGCGCACCTTACCCGCAGTTGTGGCGCAATTTCGAAGAACCTGAAGATCTTACCCGGAAAGCTGACCGCGACACCAAACTCGGCCAGGCCGGGGTTAAGTTCAAGAAGGGCTATTTCATGCGCGAATACAACCTGCAGGAAGATGATTTCGACCTGGTTGATACAACCCCAACCGATCAGCCACCACCGGGCCGTCCGATGAATTTTGCCTTAAACCCCGAGCAGATTGCTGCAGACGTCAGAAAAGCACTCGGCATGCCGGCACCTGAAGAGGCAAAAGCCGTCAGAACGCGTGCTGCAGTCGAAAATCTGATCGATGATCTTAACCCTGCAGAATTGCAGAAACAGGCCGAAGGCATGTTGGCCCCGATCATCAAGCTGATCGAGAATGGCCAGAGTTACGAACAGATCATGGCTGACCTGGTTGAAACTTATGACGGCCTGTCATTCGATGCGCTTACAGAAATGCTTGAACGGGCATATTTTGTTGCCGCCGTCTGGGGGCGCCTGAATGCCAGATGATGCCGCAATTTTAAAAGCGGCCTTCAACCTGCCGCCCGAAGATGCGATTAAATACTTTGAGCAAAAAGGCTACAAAGTTAGCTTCGACTGGCACGAAATGAAACGCGAAGCCCATACCCGCGCCTTCACTGTCGCCGGGGTTACCGGTCTTGATGTGCTTGTCGATATTCGCAAGGCAGTTGAAAAGGCACAACAGACCGGCCAGAGTCTCGAAAGCTTCAAGAAGGAGCTGCAGCCACTGCTTGAGAAAAAAGGCTGGTGGGGCAAAAAGATCATCGACCGCCCTGACGGCACGCAGAAAGAGGTTGATCTTTCCGCGCCCTGGCGACTGCGAACCATCTACCAGACCAACATGCGCACCGCTGCCATGGCCGGCCAATACAAAGGCATGAAAGATGCCGCAGACGTGATGCCATACTGGCGTTATGTCGCTGTCATGGACGGCAGAACCCGCGACGAACACCGCTTGCTGCACGGCAAAGTTTTGCCACATGACGACCCGTTCTGGGATAAATACTACCCGCCCAACGGCTGGGGCTGCCGCTGCACAGTTACCGCCATGACCGCCGGGCAGCTCAAGCGCAAAGGCATCAAGATCAGCGACGGCGATGCAATGAAAGGTCTCATAAGTCACACGGTTCCGGACGGCTGGGATTATAATCCCGGCAAAGACGCCTGGCTGCCGGAGCCAAAGAATTACCCGGCCTGGGCAAAAGAAAAGGTTGAAACCATTGTCACCAGGGCGCAGACCTTCGATAACCAGGTAAGCTTTGTCAGCAAAGTCGATCCTGCCGATCGAGGCGCGGTTGAACAAACTTTGATCAAACATGAAAAAGAACTTGCCGGGCTGGATCACGAAGCCGCCGTTGTTGTTGCCAGATCAGGCGATGTTTACCGCATTGATGGCAAAAAAGATTTAGTCAAACCAGATGTCCTCGGCGACGATTTGAATGGCGCTTCTGTTACTCACAATCACCCGCGCTCAGAAACTCAGAACACTTTCAGTTCTCTTGACCTGGAGCTGTTTTCTAAACACGGCCTTGAAATTCTCAGGGGAATTGACGATAATTTCATCTACGAGCTGATCAAAAACGGAAAAATCGTTGACGACGCCGATTTGCTTGAAAACATTGATACCAGGCTGCTGATTCAAAACCCGGATCTCTACGAACATCTTGAGGTTGCAAGGAAAGCTTTGGCTGGTGGCTTCGGCTACAGGAGACGCAAAAGATGAGTCAAAAACAGTTTCAGGAAGAATTCCTTCGAATTCTGGATGAATCGATTGCCGAGTCCGACGCGTTGGCCAAGAAATATCTCAAGGACGGCATGGACAGTCACCCGGCCGAATTCAAAGCGATTCGCGACAAACATTACAAACGTGTCCAGGAACTTTGCCTGAAACATGGCGTCAAGCCGGAAGAAGTGAAAAACGAATAATGATTGAACTGGAATTTGATAACAGCCAGGTGAAGCAGCTGCTGAATGCGGTGGTCAGAAACATGACCAATCCGCAGCCGGCCCTGCATAGAATCGGCGAAGTCAGCAAAGCAGGCATCAAAGATAACTTTGAAGAAGGCGGCGCCTATTCGTCGCCAGATAGCCTCATCGGCGGCAGCAAGAAATGGAAACCCCTTTCGCCGGTCACCAAAAAGATCAAGGCACGCCAGGGCAAAAAAGGCCCGTATCAGATTCTGGTCGATTCTGCCAGGCTGCGCGATTCAATCAACTCGAAGACTGATAAAGAATCGGTCGAGATCGGCACCAACGTCGAATACGCCGCCACGCAACACTTTGGCGCAAAAAAAGGCGAATTCGGCATTCATGACGTTTTGATCAAAGCCCATATTCGCAACATCCAGAATTATTTTGTGTTTAACTCAAAATATAGCAGCTCTGGGCGCACTATTAAGGGGAGTCGCGGTAAGTCGCTGGGCGGGTCAGCGATAAGAGGGAGAGGCGGTAAAACGGCTGTTGCCATAAAAGCGCATCAGCGTCGTGTGCCCATACCATTTGGCGACATTCCAGCCAGGCCGTTCATGACCATTCACCCGACGACGCTGGAAGATATGGTCGAAATTTTATCGAAGTTTATCCTGGCAGAAAAATAGCTTCGCAAAATACGGCGAATTTAAAACGTTTTTCGTTTTCGACGACTCTAACTACCAAAAATTAATCCCGATTAAAAATAGGCACGTTTCCGGCGAAATGCCGGGGTGTTTTTAGAGCCATCAAAAACCCGCCAGTAAATAACGATTTTTTAATATCGTTGATTTACTGAAGGGCTTCACCTGTTTCGCACGCTTCCAGACCGGTATTTTGGTCATATCGATCAAACTTAACCAAAATCTGGAGGCGTTGATGAAAGAAAAAATGTTCCGTCTGTTGCCGCTGCTTGCGGCTCTCGCGTTCTGTATCGCTGTGGCTGCAATTGCCGGGGAAACCAGATTCTTCATTCCTGACGGCCAGCGCACCACCAGCACCGACTATGTTGTGCCGGTTATCAACCAGCCGACTGCCGGCTACCTGGTTCCGGCCACTGCTACCTTTTCGATTCCGCAGCATGCTGCCGTGAAAGTTCCGACCCTGCCGACCGGCACCAAGCAGTTCCGCGTTTACGTTAATCCCGGCGCCGGTGCCAACATCGGCCCGTCGAACGTGGCCAGCGGCACCGCTTACCCGGAAGTAGCCAGCGCGACACTTTCAGACCCGATCACGGTTGGCACCCTTACCCCCGACGTTTACATGATCGGCCGGACAGCTGCCGCGACCGGCACGCTGATCTGCCAGTGAGGTAACCGAATGAAAGCCATTGAAATTTTCCGCCCTGGCAAATTCAAGGCCATGAGCGGCCAGGAAATTGAATTCAGCGCCGCAATGCTCGAAAGCATTGCAAAAGCTTACGACCCGGCAGTGCATCAGTCGCCCCTGGTGATTGGTCACCCCAAAGTCGAAGACCCCGCTTATGGCTGGGTAAAAGCACTAAACTTTGCCAACAGCCGCCTGGTAGCTGAACCCGAAGCCGTGGTTGAAGAATTCGCCGGCGTCGTTTCGGCCGGGCTTTACAAGAACGTTTCGGCCAGCTTTTTTGCGCCTGACCACCCGGCCAACCCGAAGCCAGGCAACTATTACCTCAAGCACGTCGGGTTCCTTGGCGCCACCCCGCCGGCAGTTTCCGGTCTCAAACCCGTGAGCTTCGCCAGCGGCGACGAAAAGGAAATCTGTATCGAATTCGCGGTCGAGGCTCCGCAGCCGCCGGCCAGAAATGACAGCAAAGAAAAGGAGAACGAATTGAAAGAAAAAGAACTTGCTGACAAGGAAAAAAACCAGAACGAAAGAGAGCAGAAGCTGAACACACGCGAAGCCGAGCTGAAAAAAGCCGAATTCGCCAGTTTCATCGGCGGCCTGAAAAAGAAGGGCAAACTTGTGCCCGCCGTCGAAGCCGGTCTGGTTGAATTCATGATGGGCCTCGATGCAGGCAACGTCGTTGAATTTGCCGGCGAAAAGAAAACCCAGGTCGATTTCTTCAAATCGTTCCTGGAAAAACAGCCCCAGGTCGTCAGCTTCGGCGAATACGCGCCTGATACCGTTGCTTCACCTGACGCCGTAACCCCCAAGCAGCTGGCTGAAAAAGCCGGCAAACTTAAAGCCCGTCTCGAAGGTGAAGGCGTGGTCATTTCCTACGCTGACGCCGTTGAAAGAGTTTCCGGAGGTGCAGAATGATCAACCCCCTGACCAAAAACTACCTGGCCGAAAATGCCAACAAGCAGTATCTGATCGCAAAACAGGGCACTGCAGATAAACAGGCTCTTAAATCTGACGCAGCTGCCGCTAACCAGCTTGGTGTGGTTTCACAGCCTGGCGATATCGCAGCTGGCGAAAGAATGGACGTCGTTCTGCTCGGCGAAGCCGAAGTCAGATGTGCAGGCGCCATCGCCGCCGGCCGCTCGTTCACCGCCGATGCTGATGGTAAAGCCGTGCTGGCAACCACGGGTCAGAGAGCTGTGGGCATTGTTACTGAAACCGGTGCAGCCGATCGAATCGTCACCTGCATAGTAGCCCCGCACACTGCGGCATAACCTGGAGGAATTAAATGGCCAAATCGCTTTTTCCCGTTGATCCCGTAATGACTGCGATCGTTATCGCGTATCGCAATAAGCGGCTGATTGCCGACGAGGTTTTCCCTTATATCCCGGTTGGCAAAAGCCTTTTCAAGTTTCTGAAGTTCAACCAGGAACAGAGTTTTACCGTTCCGAACACTCTTGTCGGCCGCAAATCTACGCCGAACAAGGTTGAATTCGGTGGCTCGGAAGTCGAAACATCCTGCGCCGACTACTTCCTCGATGACGTCATTCCGCAGTCAGATATCGACGACGCACCCGAAGGCGTCAACCTCATCAACAACGCCAGCGAGGGAATCATCGATCTGATTCTGCTCGACCGCGAAGTTCGCGCCGCCGCCCTGGCTTTCAACGCAGCTCAGTATGCGACCGGCAACAAAGCCGCTCTTTCCGGCAGTGACCGTTTCGACGATTACGTCGCATCTGACCCGGTTAATACCATCAAAGACGCTCTCAGCAGCATGCTGATGCGCGGCAATGTAATGGTTATCGGCCGCAAGGCTTTCGACAAAATCAGCAGCCATCCGAAGATCGTCAAGGCAGTTAACGCCAACAGCGGCGATTCTGGCATTGCAACCCGCGCCCAGATCGCGGCTCTCTTCGAGCTCGATGATGTGGTTGTCGGCGAAGCTTTCCTGAACACTTCCAAAAAAGGTGAAGCCATGACGCTCTCGCGCGTCTGGGGCAATCACCTGTCGCTGATCTATCGCGACCGCCTCGCAACCAATGCAAACAACCGCATGACCTTTGGCTTCACCGCCCGCCAGGGAACCCGCCTCGCCGGCGTAGTGCCCGACAAGATGATTGGTGCCCGTGGCAGTCACATCGTTCGCGCCGGGGAAACCGTCAAGGAAGTCGTCACTTCTGACCGCCTGGGTTACCTGATCCAGAACGTCGTCAACGATTAAGGAGCAATCAGATGGCTAAAGCTGCAGCTGTAAAAACCAAAGGTGACTTCGAATGCCTGGTTAAAATCAAGCACGACGGCACCGTCTACATGCCGGGCGACGCTATCGACCTCACTGCTGACCAGGCCAAAAGCCTCATCGCCAGTGATGCGATCAAGCCAAATAAAACCCTGCCCGCTTCAACTGAAAAGGCTGAATAACCATGAAATACGCCGTTGTCCAGGACATGATCGATCGTTTCGGCGCCGCCGAGCTTACACAGCTGACGGATCGCGCTGACCCGCCGGCCGGAACTTACGACTCCGATGCAATTGAAAAAGCCCTGAACGACGCGGAAGCAGAGATTGACGCATACCTGCTCGCCAGGTATGCGTTACCTCTGACCACCGTGCCGACCATGCTTACACGTTTGACCTGCGACATCGCCAGGTATCAATTGCACGGCCCGGCACTCACCGAAGAAGTGACCAAACGCTACAGCGATGCTGTGGCCTTTCTGAAAAGCGTTTCCCGTGGTGATGCGGTGCTTGGCATCGACCAGACAACCGGCAGCGCCCCGACGGTTACGAATGCCCCCGAACATTTCGGTCCGCCCAGAACCTTCAACCGCGACACCTTGAGGGATTACAGTGATTGATACCATCGAAAGTGCAGTCATCACCAGGCTCGAAAGTCAGATCACCGATCTGACGATCAAGGCTTTTCCAAGCAAGCCGGCTGATTTCAAGGCGTTGCCATTCAACAAGGGCCTGATTCTTGTCGCCTACAGCGGCAGCAGCTTCAGCGAACCGACAAACAAAGACACCTTGATTCAGGAACGGGATGTCGAAATCAGCATCACGCTGCAGATCAGAGATTTGCGCGGCCACAGCGGCGCCTACAGTTACCTGGAAAAAATCAGAACTGCCCTGAGCGGCTTCGCGCCTCTTGGCGACCTGCGAGTGATGTTTTTGAGTAACGAGGCGTTAATGCAGGTCGTCGATAACGTCTGGGTCTGGGGCCAGACCTGGCAGCTGACGGTGAGGCAGGCATGACCGCGAAAAGTAACGATATCATTTCCGCTCTCAAAACGATTTTAACCACAGCTGGCTTCGCTCTGGTTACCACCAGGCGGCTGGGCTGGAACGAACTTGCTGCAAACGAATTTCCTGCCGTGATTATCGAGCCAGGGCCGGAAAGTCAGGACATGCTCAATAACGGCCAGGCGGAAGTTACCTGGCCGATCACCTTGAGACTGCACGTCACCAGAGTTACTGGCCTATCAGCTGCCGACAACTGGCGCGAAAAAGCCGCCCTGGTCGGCAGAACGATTGCCGCAAACCGGCAGCTCGGCGGCCAGGTGCTCAAGACAGAGATAACCGGAAGACAGATCGATGCGCAGGTTTTTGAACCCTGGGCATCAGGGACACTTGATTTGACTATTCATTTTCGATTCAACGAATTAACCCAGGGAGGTTGATATGACAGTGCATACTAATTCAATGCTTTTTCTGGCGGGTCTGGAAAACGCACTTTTTACAGACCCGAATCTTACCGTCGCCGATGTGATTCCAACCGGCCGGTTTTTGCCGGGGTATAAGTTCGAAGAGCTTCGGCGGCTTGTCGCAAACAAGGGAATTGATGCCGCGAAAAAGTTGATCGGTCGTGAAATGCTTGACTTCGACTTCGAAGTTGAACTTCTGGCCAGCGGTGTGGTTGGTGTTGCCCCGACTTGGGGCCGGCTGATCGAAGCCTGTGGTTTCACAAAAGAGGTGCTTGCTGCAGCTGCTATTTCGGACCCGATTGCCGGCTATGGCAACAATGGTTTGAGCGGCCTCACAGTTGCCAAGGGTGGCGACTTTACTGGCACCGAGCCAAGAGTTTATAAGGTCGAAGTGACTACCGCCGGAGCCTCTGGCGCTGCTAAAGTTTCAGTGACCTGTCGCGGTGACGAAACGCAGAACAGCACCAATAACACGGTTACCAGCGAGACACCCATAACCCTTGGTGATGAAGGCGCAACGATCACTTTGACTTTCGCCACCGGTTCGTTGACTCTCGGCGACAAATGGTATGTTCACTGCTACCCGCCTGGCATCAGATACCGGCCTACAGCCGAGAATGGCACCTGGAAAACGATTTTTGGCTATCATTATCTTGGCGGTCTTTTATTCAAGGGTGGTGGAGCCAGAGGCAGTTTTTCCCTTTCTGCACCAGCAGGAGAAATTGCCAAACTGTCTTTTAAATTTCAGGCTGTTCTTCATTCAATTACCGACGCGGTCGTGCCCGACTACACAGAAGACAGCCGTGTGCCGGCAATCGTTGAACAGGCCGGCCTGCATGTCGATGACGACAACACTTTGGTTGCGAAAACGATCGGCATTGATACGGGCAACACCATCGTTCCCAGAAAAAATGTTAATGCCGCCCAGGGTATCGACAGTTTCAGAATTTCGCTTCGTGACAACCAGTTTAGCATTGACCCAGAAGCGAAGCTCGAAGCTGAATTCGACTTCTGGCACAAACTGCGCAGCCGCGAAGAAGTGCCCGTCAGTTTCAAAATCGGTTCGATTCCTGGAAATACAGTTCACACGTTTATTCGCCGCGCTCTCATCGACAACCTCGGCATGACTGATGATGAAGACCTTCTGCGCTATGGCATTACGGGCCAGTGCCGCCCAAGTCCGGCCGGCAACGACAACATCGAGATCTTCGTGTGCTGACTTAGCCACGACGAGTCATAGAAACTCCACATTTCGTCAGGGGTTGTTGCAGCAACCCCTGACCTTTTAACAGAAAGGGAACCCAAATGCAGCTTACCAACAAGACCAATGGCCGTTTCTTCTGGCGCGATTCCGGCAATCGTTTTTTCATCGAGATCGACGGCAAACCCGTCGAACTGAAGTTCACCCTGGCACAGTCAGAAGCTTATCAGGCTTTCATCACCGAAGACCGCGCCCAAGCGAAAGAAGAATTTGAAGCCAGGAAAAAAGCCGAGGCCGAAGCCCTGAAAACCGGCGCCGATATCGACCCCACCGAATTTGTGATCCAGCGCATCACGAAGAGCATCGCCACTGCGGCATCGCAGGTTGCAATCGCTCTCAACCCGAAGGAAGAAAAACAGTTCACCAGGGAACAGGTCATCGTTCTGTTCAACGAACACCTTGACCTGCTGCAGATCGTTTCGCGCACCTGGGTCGAAAAGAAAGTTTTCAATCCCATGCTGGATTCTGTCCTCGACCCTCACCTGGCTCCGTAAACCGGAGCCGCCAAGACACCAAGCCCCTGGAAGTCTTGCGCTGGGAACACAAGCTGAAGGTATGCCGTGGGTATGCCTTCAGTCTTGAACAGGTTCTCGAAATGGATTTCCTGGCTTACCTGATCGCACTTAAAGACCTGGCAGATACCCCGAGTGTTGACGAATCCCTGCTGCTGATGTTCGGCGGCAAGAAAAAAGGCCCGATGAGCATAGCCGATCGCCGGGCCGCACTGAAGAGAAAAAGCCGATGAGCAAAGACCGCGAACTCAAAATCATCATCAAAGCCGACGGTTCTGTCGCTGTTAACGAAATCAAGGTTGTCGCGCAATCTACCGACGAACTTGAAAAACAGCTCAAGGAAGCCCGGCTTGAAATGGCCCGGCTTGAAGGTGAATTTGACAAGGTTGTCGGCAAAACAAAAAGCGCTGACACAGAGATAAACAAGCTCAAAACAGATTCAGCGGCCCTCAAGAACGAAAACAAACAGCTTGCGTCTGAGCTTCAGAAGGTTCAATCAGCCCTGACCGAAGCAACGACAAGAGTGCGCGGCCTTGAGGGCCAGCTGACATCTGCCACCAAAGACGTTAAATCTTTTGAGACCTCCTGGAGCGATCTCGCCACCGGCGTCAACCAGGCCCTCGATATTCTCGGCAAGATTAAAAATTATGGTGAGAAAGCATGGGATTTTGCCGAGCAGGGTGCTCAGCTCAGGGCCGCTCGCGATTCTTTTGATGATTATGCCAGAAGCGTTGGCAAAAACGCCGACGAGATAATTGCAAAGCTGAAAAAAGCCAGCGGCGGAACAATCAATGAATCCAGCTTGATTCAAACTGCCAGCAAGGCGATGTCGCTCGGGGTAACCATGGATGCCGACAAAATGGCCAATATGCTGGAAATTGCCAGAAACAAGGCTCGCCTTTTTGGTTCAACAACACAGCAGGCATTTGAAGACCTTGTTACGGGCATTGGTCGTGCATCACCGCAGATTCTCGACAACCTTGGTATTCGTATTCCGGCGGCATTTGAAGAAATGACCAGCGGCATGAGCGGCGCAGAAAAGGTTGCAAAGCTTTTTGAATTGACGCTTGAAGAGGGCAACAAGCAGCTTCGCGACATGGGTGGCCTTGCGTCTACCAATGCTGATCAGATGAGTGACCTTTCTGCTTCCTGGAGCAACTTGAAAGGCTCGGGTGGCGAACTGGTTTCGAAGGTTTTCAGCCCGGTTGTAGCGGTATTGGATGCAATTATTGATAAAGCAGATCTTGCTGCCAAAAAAATTAACAAGCTCATCGATACGGCTTCAAACACACTTCGAGGAAATGAAGAGAACGACTATCGCTCTTACACAAATGCACAGCTGGTCACAGAAAAAGCCCTGCTTGAAAATGAAATACGGTCATATTATTTCGCCAACAGGGCTGAAGACGGCTCCGGCATTGGTGGCCCGATTCCCGAAGAAAAGCGCCTGGCTGAAATAAGAAATGAAGTCGAACGAAGAAAAAATGAACTGGTTTCGACGATCAATAACGCAAAAACTGAGGTCAGCTCGGCCTTTTCAAACTTTTTCAACGATTATATTCCTAAATTTTCAGGCGAAAAATCTGATTGGGCAAAAGCAGAAGAAGCCAAATTAAAACGCCACCAGGCAGAACTCAAAAAAACCACTGAATACTATTATTCACTGGCCGATGCCATGGAATACACCTACCAGGCAAACCGGAATCTTCCCGCAACACTTAAGGGAACGCAGGCCGGCCTTGAATCAGCCGGTGACGCCGCGATCTCCTTTCTCGACAATTTAAAGCTCGGGAATGCCGACTGGTTCAGAGAAAGTCTGCTTGAAATTGCCGAAAATGCTGCTGAAGTAGCGAATTCATTCGAGAAGATAAAGAAGTCTTCAGATTTTTTCAGCAAAGAAAACCTAAAAACCGCTCAAACTGCTGTTCAATACTTGCAATCCGGCATAAGAGAATATCTGCAGTTAACGGTGCCAACCCAGACAGTTTCGACCTGGGATCGCTACGGCGGAAACGTTCTTTCGGCTATCTGGCAGGCAGGAAGCTCAGATTCAAAGAAGGCGGTCAAGGATATCCAGGAGCCGCTTTCAAAAACAATTGCTGAAGCTGTTTCGGCCGGCTTCGCCAACGCCGATTTCTCCAACCTCGAATTAACCCTGGGCAATGTCCTTAGCTCGGTTTTGACCAAGGTCGTTGCGCAGAAAAATCCGGTAATAGACTCAGCCGGTGCCATAAACTGGGGAAATCTCGGTGTAAACCTTGCTGCATCCTACGGCGCAAAGCTCATAAGCGGTTTATTCACTACGAAGGAAAAGAACAAAGAAGCTATCCAGCAGGCGTCGAATCTTGAAGCCACAATATCAAGCGCCTACCTGAAAACTTTTGAATCTGAGCTACTGCCTTATATAGCCGGAGAGTCGACTGCAATGGGCGGCTACCTCAAAGATCAGCTTTATAAGGCTAGAATGGGCATTAATGGTATCTCGGTTGGCTACACTTATGATAAAGACTGGAGTTGGGGTGATCTTAGCTGGCAAAAAGAATATCAGTTGAATGCCCCTGGAGCATCGAACGCCCTCGAAAATCTCAATTATTGGAATAAAGCTGCGGAAAAATATAATGAGCAGCAAAAAAGAAATCTCGAACTTATGAGCGCAGGCGGCCAATCATTTAAGGCGCTGGCGGCCCAGACTGAAGTATATACAAAAGCGGCTGCGACGGCTGGTTACACATACGATAACCGGACGCTGTCTTGGACTGGCTATGGTGACAGGGCGGGCATTAACACCAAATACGAAACCGATTTGTCCGATGAAATTCATGAACTCTTAATAACTCAGACAGAACTTGCCCGACAACTTGGCGCAGCAACGGCTGAGCGTTCTACAAACGCCGCAGCGGGATTTGCCAGATACGCGCCCTGGTTGGAAAATATTTACATGCCGAATCAATACTCGCAGCAATCATCGACTGGAAACGGCATTTTTTCTCCTGTTGTTCGCGGCACACCGATGCCAGGCGACACGGGCTATATGGCGAGCGTCGATGGCCTTTCCAGAGATGCATACTACGACGCATTTGAGAGCCTGCAAAATAACCTCGCAGACCGAAATATTTCGTTGGGCCTGATGGACATGGTCAAAGAAGCCGGGTCATCGATGTATGAGCTTGAGGCGCTGAAGATCACCGACAGCGATGCTTATGCGGAAAAATACCTGACATACGTCGAACGCCGGGTTTCGGCTTATGAAGAAGTCCTTGAGCGCATGGACGCCATCTTTTCCGATGAAACGAAATCTTATGAAGAGCGAATTGCCGCCCTGGAAAATTACGAACGCACCTATGCAGAATATTCCCAGGCAAAGCTCGACAAACTGCGCCTAGAAAAAGCCCAGGAAGAAGAAGAAAAGCGTATGATGGCCGATGAGCGCCAGGCGAAAATCGAGGGGTTGTTGTCCTGGGTCGGCGAAGTAGATCAGCAGGGGAAAAAAGTTGTCATTATTCACGGCAACGATACCACGGCGGCGATTGAAGAGCTTATGGCCGAACACGCTGACGACCCGCAACTGTTGACTATTTTGAAAGATATGCTTGAGAAAACCCAATCGAAAGCCAGGTGGGGCTGAAAATACTGAAGCCCTTCACCTGTTTTGCTTCCCGCTGTTTCTCTATTCTGAAATCAGCTTATGAAACTGATTACAGACAGAAATATGCGCACCATTTCATCTATCGCAGCCAGCAGCGAAGCGGCTGGTTTTGCTGCAGCCAACCTACTGCAACATGACCCGGCCCTTGTCTGGAAGGCGGCCGCTTTTTCCGGCAATGTAACTCTGACGGCCGACCTGGGAGCCGCTGGCCAGATCAATTTCATCTGGCTCAACAACGCCAATTTCCTGAACGCCACTATCCAGGCAAATTCTGCAAACACCTGGGATTCCCCGGCCGTTTCGAAGGCTGTTGTCATGGCAGAAGATGATGTCGGCGTAATCAAGGGCGTTTTCGAATTTTCGGCGAGTCCGCTTCGTTATGTGCGCGTCGTCATCCCTGTTCAAGCTCTGACAGACGGCTCCTCGGTTCCGTTTCTCGGCAATCTGATACTTGGCCAGGCTCAGGAAATGATCGTTTCAACCTGGCGACCTCAGGTTGTCGAAGAATTCAATGATTTCCTTTCTGATGGCGGTTCTTATCATGAAGCTTCAAAGGGAAAAGCCCGACACATTTTTTCGGTCGGCATTCTCAACGAGCCCAAGTCAGTCATAGACTCGCTCCCGATAAAAGGCTGGGAAGTTGCCATCATCGACACTGAGTTCGGCAGTGTCGCCGATTCCTATCTGGTTTATCGGCCCAAGGGCAAACAGCCGGTTGTTCGCAGCCCCATCGATTGCGACATCGAATTCGTTCTGAGGGAACTGGTATGAAAATCACGATCCAGGCTGGCGAAAACACCTATCTGATTGCTGGGAAGACCACCCCTGTCGATGGCATCGGAACATATCAGGGTCGACTATTAAACGAACTCAAGATTTCACGGCGCTTTTCGAAGGCCGGCAACGCGCCGCTTACGCTCAATATATCGATCAGAAACAACGATGGCTTTATTCCCAGGGCGATTAATCTTTGGGCCGCAGTTGTTACCGTCGTTACCGATGCCGGCTATCGATGGGTCGGAAAAATCACTGCCTATGACCGCGACAACTCAGATGTATTGAACATTGTCGCGACTGAAAGGTCGGCACCAGAGCTCAGTATCCAGTTTCCCGATGAAGTTGCCGGGGTGGTTACGGTTGACGAAAATCTTCATCAATCCACGCTGAAGCTGACAATCCCCCTTGTAGTTGGCGGAAATGCTGACCAACCTATACTTATAAAGGGGATTCTGGTTAACAAACACCTGGGGATTTATTATCTCTGCGTTGGCGAAATTCATCAGGTAGTCAAGGTTTATCGCGGCGACAAAGAGATTACAGCCGGCTTTTCAGCGTTTACCGGTTCGGCTGGCCAGGCGAATTACGCTGGCTTCGCTTACGTCCAGATCACAGATGAAGCCCTTCGGAAGAATGATGACGGCACCTATTCAGAGATCAGTGCCGAAGTCATCGGGCTTAAGCTTGGTTCTCACAGCATTGAAGAATGCCGGAATGGTGCCAGATTCCTGCAATATCTGCTGAGCACCCCTAAAGACGGAGTCTGTGGCTGGGGTCTGGGAATATCGTCATCTGAAATCAATTCGGCGTCCTTTGCAACCGCAATATCACGGGTTGATGCCGCCGGGCTGAAGATGGATGGCGTGTTTTACTTCCGTCAGATTGCACAGTCATGGATTGACCAGATTTGCCAGGCGATTCGCGGTGATTACGAAATCGGCGAAAATGGGCAACGACGCCTGTTCGTCAATGCCAATACCGCCAGCGTAAAAACCTACACCAAAAAGAACATAAAGCTGCTGCGCGACGGAAAAGGCTCTTATTCTGGTCAGGTTTACAACAAAGGCCGACTTGAATTTGATTATAACCCGCTCACCGGCATTTTCATGCAATCAGCGCAGTTTCAAGACCCAGATTGCATCGATGATATCGAAGAGCAGCTGTTCCTCGGGCAATCATATCTTATTCGTGACATGGCCACCGCCCAGGCAATTCTCGAATATACCTGCAAAAAGAGCATTGTCGGCGCAGATAAGGTCTATTTTGAAACTCTGGAACTGCCCGATGACGTAAAAAAGGGCGACATCATCACGATCGACTACCCCGAAAAGGCTCTGACCGGCACATGGCAGATTTTCGCGTTTGACATCGGTGATTACAAGCATACGATTGAAGCTGAAAAAATTTCGTCAGACATTTTCGTCGTCGGCTCGCCAGGCGTCAGAATCGACTGGCCAATCGAAATACCCATAACTTCAACAGTTAATCCGGGCTCGGCATCGGGTTTGTCCCTGTCTTCGGAAGTCCGGCCGTCACCGGATGGCTCTAACCTTGTCGTGCTCAAAGGCACATTTACTCCTCCGGCCGGTGGTTACCTTGCTGCCACGATCGAGTATGCCCAGGGCATTCTGCCGATTTTATCCTGGACAGACCTCGGCATGCTTCGTGGCAACAGCTTCGAAATCTCCGGCGTAGAACCAGGCCAGCCCTATGCTGTTCGCATTATAATGGTCAGCGCAAACGGCAAAAGCGATTACATAACCGGCACCATCACAGTCCAGGGCGACGACATCCCGCCCGGCGCACCCGAGATCACCGTCAGCAGCTATCTAAAAACAGTCACGATCAAATGCGTGTTGTCGCCGTATCCCAGCGACATGGCCGGCTTTGAAATTTTTCGGCACACATCAAACAACAGCGCTGCAGCTCAATCTATCGGCAAAGTAGCCGGTGCCGAAGGCGTCGCCGCTATACAAGACACTGAAACAGCCTATGGCATGACCTATTACTATTGGGCAAAAGCTTATGACACATGGGGCAATCCAAGCGGCTTTTCGGCTGTTAAATCAACTTTTATTACCTTTGTTCAGACCTCAGACCTGGCCGATCAAATCCTGAGCGAATCCCGCCTTTTCGCGCAAGGCGTAGTAGACGCCGCCGCCCTATCA
>ERZ795061.1879-NODE-1879-length-19937-cov-6.732472_pt1 | contig 19937 bp, 16 predicted proteins | sample MGYA00375145_ERZ795061 | MGnify/ENA primary metagenome ERZ795061 (study PRJEB30190, sample SAMN05720144) | anaerobic digester metagenome | isolation source: active sludge of municipal wastewater-treating anaerobic digesters | place: USA | collected 2014-12-22 ... | reverse complement strand
ATCGAGATCTCGCCGGCCCTGGATGTCCGCTGGAGCGACCCGTTCGAGCTCCGGGCGGCCGGAGCGACCGTCGCCCGCGGCGCCTGCCTGTTCCCCGACCCGCCCCCGCCGGACGGGCTGTCGCGGGCGCGGCGCAAGGACCTCCTGGCCCGCTTGGCCCTCGGCGAGAAGGACATGGTCCTGGCCTTGGCCGAAGCGGACGGCCTCGAAGGCCTCCAGGGGGGGCGCCTGGCCTCGTTCGCGCGCCTGTCCGCGTCGCGCGTCGAGGAGCTGGCCCGGGCGCTCGAGACCGAGGGGCGGGTCCGCATCCTCTCCTTCGACCCCCTGCGCCTGATCGCCGAGGACGGGCTGGCCTTCCTTCGCGGCCGGATCGTCGCCTTCCTCGCCCGTTATCACAAGACTCACTCGAACCAGCGCGGGGCGCCCCGGGAGAAGCTGGAGGCGCGTTTCGACACCCCCCGGGCCGTCCTCGTCCTGGCCCTGCGGCTCCTGGCCAAGGAGGGCCGGATCGTCGAGGACGGGGGGTCCGTCCGGCTGCCCGATTTCCACATCCCGCTCGCGCCGGGGGAGGAAGAGACCCTGGCCGCGCTCGAGAAGAGGGTGCTCGGCGGCGACCCCGGCGCGGTCTCCCTGGATGAGATCCGGGCCGAGCTCGGGCTGGCCCCGGGGAAGCTCCAGACGCTGCTGGCCGTCCTGGCCGAGCGGAAGAAGATCGTCGAAGGCCCCGACGGCTTCATCATTCACCGGGACTGGCTCGACGGGATCGTCCGCAAGCTCCGCGCCTCGGGCAGGAAGGAACTGACGGTGGCCGAGTTCAAGGCCCTGACCGGCCTGTCGCGCAAGTACTCGATCCCGCTCCTGGAGCTGCTCGACTCGATGGGCGTGACCCGCCGCAAGGGCTCGGTCCGGGACATCCTCTAGGCCGGCTCGTCCGTTCAGCCGGGCGAGACGTTTTCAAGTCGCAGCAGAAAGAGAGGGATCGGATCGAAGGCGCGCCAGCCCGAGCCAAGCCCTGAGAGACCGCGGCTGCCGGGCCCAGGCTGCCGTGAAAGACGGCTTCCGCGAAGAAGGGAGAAGGCCGCTACTCAGCCTCGCCTTCGGGCTTGCCCGGCTCGGCGGCCTGCGGCGCCCCGGGCCGCGGCTCCGCGGCTTCCGGCCCCGGCCCCGGCTCGGGCCGAGGCTCTTCGGGCGCTTCGCCGCTTTCGTGCTCCTTGGGCATCTTCTTGAGGGCCGTCTTGAGCAGGTCGCCGAAGAGGCCGAACTTGGGCTCCTTCGGCTTGGCCGCGGCCGGCTTGACCTCGTCCTTCTTCTCCCGCCGCTCCCGGACCCGCTGCTCGAAGACCTCTTCCTCTTTTTCCTTGACCGCGGCCAGGGCGTCGCGCTCCGATTCCGCCTCGACGATCTTCTCCTCGATGACCCGGCGTTCGCTCTTCTTGGGACGCGGGCCCTTCTCGCCCTCGGCCTTCGGCCGCCTGCGCTTGAACGGCTTCTCTTTCCTCCCGCCTGCCGCGGGCGCCGCGGCGGGAGCGGCCCTCCCGGCCGGTCCCTCGGGGACGGTCTCGAGCCCGGTGTCGGGCTCGGCCTGGAGGATGTCCTCGGCGACGGCCTCGAGGGCCGCCTCCTCGGGCGCGTAAGCCTCGGGCGCGGCCTCCCCGTAGCCCTCGGGATATTCGCCTTCGAGAGGGGCTTCCTCCTCGGGGACGAAGGGCTCGCGGTACGAGAACACGCCCTTCTTCTTGTCGGACTTGGTGAACTCCGGCGAGTTCAGGAGGACGGTCTCGACGTCTTCCTGGGTCGTCTGGCGGACGACATCGACGAGATGGTAGGCCCGGAGGAAATGGAGGGCATGGGCCGACGTGGCCAGGGCCGGGTCCTTGAAGACGAGGACGAGAAAGTCCTTGAGGCCGAGGCCCTCGCGCGCCTCGGCCATCGACAGGAGGCGGAGGAGCGTGTCGCGCTCGATGTAGATGATCTTGTTGGGCTCGGCGTAGGTGTGGGCCTCGCCGCCGGGGTCCGTGAACATGTCGGTCTCGGCGTCGTAGCCGAGCCGGAGGACGGACATCTTCTTCTTCGATTTCTTGACCCAGAACTTGAAGCTCGCCGGCCCGGTCCGCTCGAGGGTCAGGCTGGCGCCCTGGGGGATGTTGTGCTGGGCGTAGAAGTCCTGGAGCCCCAGGAAGTAGCTCTCGTTGGGGAAATAGAACAGCGTGTAGGCCTTGTTCTCGTCCGTCTCGGTGAACGTGTACTCGCGGACGCGGGCCAGGGACTTGCCCAGGCTCCGGGGGACCTTGAGCCCGCCGGAGACGATCTCCCGCCAGGTCAGGTAGACCTTGATCGGGAAGTCCTGGACGATGCTCATCTCGGGCCTCTCGGCCGCCTCGATCTCGGGGAACTCGGCCGCCGGGGCGGCCAGGGCCAGGCCGTCCGGCATGGCGTTGAGGACCGGCCTGAGGTGCCAGCGGCCCCAGCCGGCATCGGAGACGAGGATGAACTCCCGCTTGTATTTCTTCTCCAGCAGGGTGTTGAGGCTCAGGGCGGTCAGGTCGAAGAGGTCGTTGGAGGCCTCGAGGCCGAAGACCTTGCGGACGAGGTCCTCGGTCGAGGCCGAACAGCCGGCCGCGGCGATGTCGGCCTGGATCTCCTGGACCTTCTCGGGCGGGATCTCGACGCGCTTGGCGGCCAGCTGCCAGAGGTCGTTCCAGGCGAAGACGTTCGGGTCCTTGGCCAAGCGGGCCCGGAGGTTTTTCTCGAGGGCCTTGAGGTCCCGCTCGGTCATGGGCAGCTCGGTCAGGCGGGGGTCGTCGCCCTTGGCCATGATCTCGGCGGCCTGGCCGCGGCCCTCGCAATCGGAGGGCAGCAGGACCTGGGTCCGCGTCTTCTTCATGTAGTCGATGTATTTCCGGAAGACGCCGCCGCCGGGGTAGTCGACCTCGAGCATCTCGCAGCCGAACTGCGGCGAGAACGTCTTGGCGACGACCTTGAGGATGACCCGGCCCTCGAAGTGCTCGACGGCCTTGCTGCCGACGGTCAGGGGCTCGCTGTACTCCTTCTCGATGAGGTCGCCGACCTCGTAGCGGGCGACGGGGTCGTACTTCTTGACGTCCTGGGTCCGCTCCGCGGCCGTCTTCTCGAAGGCCAGCTTCGCCGCCAGGTCCCTGGCGGCGAGCGGGTGCGGCGTCCGCTCGAGCTCCCGCTCGACGAAGGCCAGGTCCCCGTCGGAGACGTCGGTCAGGAGGGGAGCTTCGTCAGTCATGGACGTTCGTCCGGCCCATGAGGGCGATCAGGATGGCGTTCTGGGCGTGGAGCCGGTTCTCGGCTTCGTCGTAGACGACCGAGTTCGGCGAGTCGATGACCTCGGCCGTGACCTCCTCGCCGCGATGGGCCGGCAGGCAGTGCATGAACAGGGCGTCCTTCTTGGCCCGGGCGAAGAGCTTGGCGTTGACCTGGTAAGGGGCGAAGACCAGGGCCCGGGCCTCCTTCTCCGCCTCCTGGCCCATGGACGCCCAGACGTCGGTGTAGACGGCGTCGGCGCCGCTCACGGCCTCCTCGGGCGAGTTCGTCAGGACCAGCTCGAAACCGGTGTCGCGGCCGTCCTCGCGGGCCCAGGCGGCGACCTCGGGGTTGGGCTCGTAGCCGGGCGGGGTGGCGACGGCCATTTTCGTCCCGCCGCGGGCCGCAGCCAGCATGAGGCTGTGGCAGACGTTGTTGCCGTCGCCGACGTAGGCCAGCTTGAGGGCCGACAGGGCGCCCTTGTGCTCCCGCAGGGTCAGGAAGTCGGCCATGGCCTGGCAGGGGTGCGACAGGTCGGTCAGGGCGTTGATGACCGGGACCCCGGTGTTGGCGGCCAGGTCGACGGCGATCCGGTGGCCGAAGGTCCGGATCATGATCCCGTCGATCCAGCGCTCGAGGTTCCTGCCGATGTCGGCGGCCCCCTCGCGGCTGCCCATCTGGATGTCCGCGGGGGCGAGGTAGATGGCCTCGCCGCCGAGGCGGAGCATGCCGGCTTCGAAGGTCATCCGCGTGCGCAGGGACGGCTTCTGGAAGATCATGGCCAGGATCTTGCCCTTGAGGGCCTTGCGGAACTTGTCCGGGCGCTTCTTGACCTCCGCGGCCTTGTCGAGCATCTTGCCGAACTCGTAGACGCTCAGGTCGCGGACGGACAGGAAATCTTTCTGCATCGCGGTTCCTCCTACGCGGCGGACGCGACGATCCGCGTCCCCGAACGGTTGGCCAGGGCGGCCTTGAGCCGGCTGTCCTTGGTGATGAGGACCTCCCGGCCGCCGGCCTCGATGTACTCGACGGCGGCCCGGACCTTGGGCCCCATCGACCCCGGCGGGAACTGGCCCTCGGCCAGGAGGGCCCGGGCCTCGTCCACGGTCAGGATCGGGGCCCCTCTCTGGCCGGGCCGGCCGAAGTCGATGTAGACGCGCGCGACGGCGGTCAGGATGACGAACAGCTCGGCCCGGACCTCGCGGGCCAGCAGGCTGGCGGCGTAGTCCTTGTCGATGACGGCCTCGACGCCCTCGAGGAGGCCGTTGGGCTTGACGGCGACGGGGACGCCCCCGCCGCCCGCGACGACGACGATCCGGCCGGCCTCGACGAGCTCGCGGACGACGCCGCCGTTGACGACGGCGACGGGCTGGGGCGAGGGGACGACCCGGCGGAAGCCCCGGCCGGCGTCCTCGACCATCGTCCAGCCCTTCTCCCGGGCCAGCCGGCGGGCGCGGGGCCTCGAATAGAAGGGGCCCACCGGCTTGGCCGGACTGCCGAAGGCCGGGTCGTCCTTGTCGACGACGACCTGGGTGACGAGCGAGGCGACCTCCTTGCCGATGGACCGCCGCCGCAGCTCGTTGACCAGGGCGCGCTCGAGCATGTAGCCCATGCTGCCCTCGGTCATGGCCCCGCAGACGTCGAGGGTGAAGGGGGGGATCCTGTCCGCGGCCTTCTCCATTTGGATGAGGAGGTTCCCGACCTGGGGGCCGTTGCCGTGGACGATGATGAGCTCGTAGCCCTTCTCGACGATGTGGACCATGAGCCCGGCCGCCCTCCGGGCGTTCCGCTCCTGCTCCGCCTGCAGGCCTCTTTGGCGATCGGGCAGCATGGCGTTGCCGCCGAAGGCGACCACGGCGATCTTCGGCCTCATCGGGCCCCCTGGCCTGGATTATTCACAAGCCCCGGACCGGCTTGCCCGAAGGGTGAAAACGCAGGTCTTGGCGTTTCTTGTTTGATGGAGGAATGCTGCGTTTTCATGAATGGTCCGGGTCAGAACTTCTTCAGGACGTCCTCGAGCGTGGGCGAGCCGATCTCCTCGAGCTCGTAGCCGACCCGGAGGATGGGCTTCGAGACCCGGATGACCCGGGTGATGTCGATCGGCGTCGCGCTGACGACGAGGTCGCAGTCGACGGCCTCGATCGTCCTGGCCAGCTCGCGGGTCTGCTTCTCGCCGTAGCCCATGGCCGGCAGGACGTCGTCGAGGTGGCCGTACTTCTCGAAGGTCTTCTTGATCGAGCCGACGGCGAAGGGACGGGGATCGACGATGACGGCCGCGCCGTACTTCCGGGCCGCGACGATGCCGGCGCCGTACTTCATGCCGCCGTGGGTCAGGGTCGGGCCGTCCTCGAGGACCAGGACGCGCTTGCCGCGGATCCTCTCGCCGCCCTCGACGATGGCCGGGGAGTTGGCCCGGATGATCGCGGCCTTGGGGTTGACGGCCTTGGCCGAGGCCAGGACGGTCTCGATCCCGGCCGGCGCGGCCGTGTCCATCTTGTTGATGACGATGACCTTGGCCCGGCGAAAATTGGTCTCCCCGGGGTAATAAGAGAGCTCGTGGCCGGCCCGGTGGGGGTCGGCGACGACGATCTCGAGGTCCGACCGGTAGAAGGGGAAGTCGTTGTTGCCGCCGTCCCAGAGGATGACGTCGGCCTCCTTCTCGGCCTGCTTGAGGATGGCGCCGTAGTCGACGCCGGCGTAGACGATGACGCCCCGGTCGATGTGGGGCTCGTACTCCTCGCGCTCCTCGATCGTGCACTCGTGCCTGTCGAGGTCGGCGTAGGTGGCGAAGCGCTGGACCTTCTGCTTGACCAGGTCGCCGTAAGGCATGGGGTGGCGGACGGCGGCGACGCGGCGGCCCTTCTCCTTGAGGATCGCGGCCACCCTGCGGCTGGTCTGGCTCTTGCCGCTGCCGGTCCGGACGGCGCAGACGGAGACGACGGGCCGGCGGCTCTTGATCATCGTGGCGGCCGGCCCGAGGAGCACGAAGTTGGCCCCGGCCGCCTGGACCTGGGCGGCCTTGCTCATGACGTACTGGTAGGAGAGGTCGCTGTAGGCCAGGTGGACGTCGTCGACCTTGTGGGCGGCGATGAGCCTGTCGAGCTCGGACTCGGCCTCGATCGGGATGCCCCGGGGGTAGAGCTTTCCGGCCAGGGCCGCGGGGTACCTGCGGCCCTCGATGTCGGGGATCTGGGTCGCCGTGAAGGCGACCACCCGGTAGTCCGGGTTGTCCCGGAAGCAGGTGTTGAAGTTATGGAAGTCGCGCCCGGCGGCGCCCATGATGATGACCTTCTTCATCGCGCGCTCTCCTCTCGTGATGACACTTCTCCCTCCATGAATTCCGGACTCTTCAATTGTCAGGAAACGAAGGTTAAGTATAGCCCAATAAAGGCCTTGAATCAATAACCCGTCAAGGAACCTGTAAGGAAGGCCGGCCGGCGGGGCGTCCTCCCCGGCCCTACAGCGGGACGATCTCGGCCTCGAGGGCGGCCGGATCGAGCAGGGCGGCCGTGCTCTTTCCCGTGAGCCAGCCCCCGGCCTCGCCGGGGTTGACAAGGAGGACGCCGCCGCGCCGCTCGACCAGGGGGCGGTGGGTGTGGCCGAAGATGACGACGTCGACGGCCTTCGCGGCGAGAAGGCCCTCGACGCCCGAGTCCAGGTGACAGAGGCCGAAAAGGCGGCCGGCGTGCTCGAAGCCCAGGGGGGCCGCGGCGATCTCCCCGGCGCCGGCCAGGGCCTTGGCCAGGCCGGCCCTCTCCCCGTCGCAGTTGCCGAAGACGGCCTTGACCGGGGCCCGGAGGTTGCGGAGCTCCCCGGCGGCGAAGGGGGCGACGAAGTCCCCGGCGTGGACGACGAGGTCGCAGCCGGCGTCGTTGAAGAGGCGGACGGCCGCCCGGAGGCGGTCCAGGTTGTCGTGGCTGTCGGACAGGATGCCGATCATTCTCGCCCTCATTATAGCGCAAGCGGCGCCTGATTCGCTCTTCTCCCATTTCTTCTCTTCAGAGGCGCGTTTTTCCCTCCGGGCGAACCGTTCCGGCCCCGTCGGCGCCGCTCCCGGGGCGCGCGGTGCCGAGGGTCCCGGCTTCACCCCCCGGGCCCCGCATCCGGGGGCCGCCTCGAGAGGGCGGCCCGGGAACGGGGGAAGGGCCGCGATTTTCCGGCCGCCGGCGTGTTGACAGGGGAGGACGATTTGCTTAAGATATAACGGCTTTAGAAAGTGAATTTTAGGCGCGTAGCTCAGTGGGAGAGCGCTTCCCTGACACGGAAGAGGCCGTGGGTTCAATTCCCTCCGCGCCTACCACCGACAAAAAGCGGCCGGGCTCGAGTCTCCCGGCGTGTCGATTGAAAAAGTGAGCGAGCGTCCGAGATGAGCGATATTCCGATCGAGACCCTGAGGCACAGCGGGGCCCATCTCCTGGCCCACGCCGTCCTCGATCTCTACCCCGGGACCAAGACCGGCATCGGCCCGGCCGTCGAGAACGGCTTCTTCTACGACTTCCTCCGGGACGCCCCCTTCACCCCCGAGGACCTGGCCGGGATCGAGGCCCGGATGAAGGAGATCGCCCGGGAGAACCTCCCGGTCGAGCGGCTTCTCCTCCCCAAGGACGAGGCCGTTCGGATGTTCGAGGAGAGCGGCCAGCCCCTCAAGGCCCAGCTCGTCCGGGAGAAGGGCGAGGCCGAGGTCAGCGTCTACCGCCAGGGCTCCTTCGCCGACTTCTGCCTGGGGCCTCACGTCGCCTCGACCGGCCTGCTCAAGCACGTCAAGCTCCTGTCCGTCTCCGGCGCCTACTGGAAAGGGGACGAGCGCGGGCCCCAGATGCAGCGGATCTACGGCGTCGTCTTCGCCACGGCCAAGGAGCTCGAGGACCACCTGCGCATGCTCGAGGAGGCCAAGAAGCGCGACCACCGCCGCCTCGGGGCCGAGCTGGACCTCTTCAGCACGAACGAGGAGCTCGGCGGCGGGCTCATCCTCTGGCACCCCAAAGGCGCCCGGGTCCGGGCCGTCATCGAGCAGCACTGGCGGGAGCGCCACTGGGCCGGCGGCTACGACATCCTCTATACCCCCCACATCGGGCGGTCCACGCTCTGGGAGACCTCGGGCCACCTCGGCTTCTACAAGGACAGCATGTACTCGCCGATGGACATCGACGAGCAGCCGTATTTCCTGAAGCCGATGAACTGCCCGTTCCACATCGAGATCTACAAGTCGCGGATGCGCTCCTACCGCGACCTGCCCCTGCGCTGGGCCGAGCTCGGCACCGTCTACCGCTACGAGCGCAGCGGCACGCTCCACGGCCTGCTCCGGGTCCGCGGCTTCACCCAGGACGACGCCCACATCTTCTGCACCCCCGACCAGATCGACGGCGAGATCCTGCGCGTCCTCGACTTCTCGGTCTCCATCCTGGCCGATTTCGGCTTCACCGACAACGTCATCCAGCTGTCGGTCCGCGACCCCGCCAACGCCGCCAAGTACTGCGGCGCGGACGAGCGCTGGTGCCAGGCCGAGGCCTCCCTGGTCAAGGCCCTGGAGGCCCGCGGCTGCCCCTACGAGAGGATGGAGGGCGAGGCCGTCTTCTACGGCCCCAAGATCGACATCAAGATCAAGGACGCCATCGGCCGGCTGTGGCAGTGCACGACCATCCAGTTCGACTTCAACATGTCGGAGCGCTTCGACATGACCTACGTCGGCGAGGACGGCAAGGGGCACCGGCCCTACATGGTCCACCGGGCCCTGCTCGGCTCGCTCGAGCGCTTCTTCGGCGTCCTCGTCGAGCACTACAACGGCAGCTTCCCCTTGTGGCTGGCCCCCGTCCAGGTCCTCGTCCTGCCCATCGCCGAGCGCCACGAGCCCTACGCCAGGGGCCTCGAGGAGAGGCTCCGGGCCGCCGGCCTGCGGGCCGCGAGCGACCTCGGCCGGGAGAAGGTCGGCAAGAAGGTCCGCGAGGCCGAGCTGCAGAAAGTGCCGGCCATCCTCGTCGTCGGCGACCGGGAGGTCGAGCGCGGCACGGCCGCCCTCCGCGTCCACGGCCAGGGCGACAAGGGCGAGGTCGCCGTCGATCGTTTCATCGAGCGGGCCCGGGAGCTCGATCGGAATAAAAGCCTCACCGTGAATTTCTAGAGGAGGACCGACCATTATCAAGAGACACGGCTTCTATCCCGCGGTCGTCAAGGCCAAGCCCCACCGGACCAACGAGATGATCCTGGCCCGCGAGGTCCGGGTCATCGACGAGAACAAGGCCGCCCTGGGCGTCCTGCCGACGGGCCAGGCGGTCATGCTCGCCCGGGAGCGGGGCCTGGACCTGGTCGAGATCGCGCCCACGGCCGACCCCCCGGTCTGCAGGATCACCGACTACGGCAAGTTCCTGTACGAGCAGCACAAGAAGAACCAAGAGGCCAAGAAGCACCAGAAGCAGATCCAGATCAAGGAGATCAAGTTCCGGCCCAAGATCAGCATCCACGACTACGACTTCAAGATGAAGCACGTCAAGCGCTTCCTCGGGGAAGGCAACAAGGTCAAGATCACCGTGATGCTCCGCGGCCGCGAGAAGCAGAAGCCGGAGCTCGGCTACCAGGTCCTCGACCGGGTCAAGGCCGACGTCGGCGATTCGGCGACGCAGGACGGCTCGGCCCGGAAGCAGGATTGGGCCGTGTCGGCGCTGTTGGTCCCCGCGAAAGCAGGAGGAAAAGATGCCAAAGCTAAAAACCCACAAGGGAGCGCAAAAGAGGTTCAAGGTCACGGCCAAGAAAAAGGTCTTTCACGCCCGGGCGAATAAGAAGCACATCCTGACCAAGAAGTCCTCCAAGCGCGTCCGCCAGCTGGGCCGGGCCGCCGAGGCCAGCCCGGCCGACCGGAAAGCGCTCAAGACGCTTCTCCCCTACGACATGTGAGCGCGCCCGGCGCCCCGAGGAGACGATCATGCCCCGAGTCAAACGCAGCACCAAGAGAACCGACCGGCGGAGGAAGGTCCTCGGCCGGGCCAAGGGCTATTTCGGCGCCAAGAGCCGGAACTACCGGACGGCCAAGGAGGCCGTCGAGAAGTCCCTCCTCTACGCCTACCGCGACCGGCGGAACAAGAAGCGCGATTTCCGCAGCCTCTGGATCGTCCGCATCAAGGCCGCGGCCGTGGCCAACGGGACGAGCTACAGCCGGTTCATCCGCGGCCTCAAGGCCCGCGGCGTCGCCCTCGACCGCAAGGTCCTGGCCGACCTGGCCGTCAACGCCCCCGGGACGTTCGCCCAGCTGGTCCGGATGACGGAAACCCCGGCGGCCTAGCCCCTGCCCATGCCCAGCCTCACGGACCGGATCGAGGGGCTCCGGAGGGCCTTCGAGGAGGCGGCCGGGAAGGCCGCTGACGCCAAGGCGCTCGAGGAGCTCCGGACGGCCTTCCTGGGCCGCAAGAAGGGCCACCTGACCCTTCTGTTCGAGGACCTGAAGTCCGTCCCGGCCGGGGAGAAGCGCGAGGCCGGCCGCCTGATCAACGAGCTCAAGCAGGCCGTGTCCGCCGGGCTGGAGGCCGTCGAGAGGCGGCTGGGGGCGGCCCGTCCGGCCGCCGCCGCGGCCTCGGCCGGCGAGGACCTGACCCTGCCCGGCCGCCGGCGCTACGTCGGGACGCCCCACCCCCTGACCCTCTTCGAGGAGGAGATCGAGCGGATCTTCCTAGGCATGGGCTTCACCGTCGAGGAAGGCCCCGAGATCGAGACCGACTACTACAACTTCGAGGCCCTGAACTTCCCGCCCCACCATCCGGCCCGGGACAAGTGGGACACCCTCTTCATCGAGGGCGACCTGCTGCTCCGGACCCACACGTCGCCCGTCCAGGTCCGGGTCATGGAGCGGACGAAGCCGCCCATCCGGATCATCTGTCCGGGCCGGGTCTTCCGCCACGAGACGCCCGACCCGACCCACCTGCCGATGTTCATGCAGGTCGAGGGGCTGGTCGTCGACGAGGGCGTCACCTTCGCCCACCTCAAGGGGACGCTCGAATACTTCATCCGGGCCCTCTTCGGCGAGAAGCTCAAGGTCCGCTTCCGGCCGAGCTTCTTCCCCTTCACCGAGCCCTCGGCCGAGGTCGACATCGAGTGCATCGTCTGCGGCGGACGGGACGCGGCCTGCCGCGTCTGCGGCGGGTCCGGCTGGAAGGAGATCCTGGGCTCGGGCATGGTCCACCCCCAGGTCCTCAAGAACGTCAACATCGACCCGGAGAAATACTCCGGCTGGGCCTTCGGGCTGGGCATCGACCGGACGGCCATGCTGGCCTTGGGCATCCCCGAGATGCGCTATTTCTACGAGAACGACCTGAGGTTCCTCAGGCAATTCGGGGCGAAATGAAGATCAGCCTGGACTGGCTCCGCGAATACGTCGCCGTCGGCCTCGGCCCGGCCGAGCTGGCCGACCGGCTGACCATGATCGGTCTCGTCCCCGAGTCCGTCGAGGAGCGCGACGGCGACGTCGTCCTCGACCTCGAGACCTACGCCAACCGGCCGGACACGCTCGGCCACCTCGGCGTCGCCCGCGAGATCGGGGCCGCCCTCGGCCTGCCCCTCCTCGAGAAGGACTGGCCGCTCGTCGAGCGCCCCGAGGCCACGGCCGAGATCGCCGACGTCCAGATCGCGGCCGAGGACCTCTGCCCCCGGTACTGCGGCCTGGTCGTCCGGGGCGTCCGGATCGGCCCCTCGCCCGACTGGATGCGGCGCCGCCTGGAGGCCGTGGGCCTCAAGCCCATCAACAACATCGTCGACGTCTCGAACTACGTCTGCCTGGCCACGGCCCAGCCCATCCACACCTTCGACTTCGGCCGCATCGGCGGCGGCCGCATCGTCGTCCGCAAGGCCCAGCGGGGCGAGACGCTCGTCGACCTCGAAGGGCGGACGCTCCCGCTCGAGCCCGACATGCTGGTCATCGCCGACGAGTCCAAGCCGGTCGCGCTGGCCGGCGTCATCGGCGGCCAGGCCTCGGGCATCGGCCCGTCGACCCGCGACGTCTTCATCGAGAGCGCCGCCTTCGCGCCGGCCTCCATCCGCAAGACGGCCAAGGCGCTCGGCCTCCAGACCGACGCGTCCTACCGGTTCGAGCGCGGCTCCGACATCGGCTTCGCGCCCCGGGCCGCCCTGATGGCCGCCTCGCTCCTCTGCGGGATGGGCGGCCAGGCCAGCCGCGGCCTCATCGACCGCTTCCCCCGTCCGCCCAAGCCGCGGACGGCCCGGCTCCGCCTGCGCCGCGTCGCCGAGCTCCTGGGCGTCGAGGTCCCCGAGAGCTTCGTCGTCGAGCTGCTCGGCCGGCTCGGCTTCTCCGTCGAGGCCGGGGCCAAGCACGCCTGGCGCGTCACCGTCCCGACGTTCCGCGTGGACGTCGACCAGGAAGCGGACCTCATCGAGGAGGTGGCCCGCTTCTTCGGCTACGACCGCATCCCGGCCGAGTTCACCCCGGCCGGCTCGTTCGACCTCGACGTCAACCGGAAGCGGGAGCGCCTCGCCCGGCTCCGCGGGGCCCTGCTCGGCCAGGGCCTCGACGAGGTCGTCAACTGGAGCTTCGCCGATCCCGAGCGGGACCGGGCGGCCCGGGAAGGCCGGACGCCCGTCGAGATCCTGAACCCCATCTCCCAGCGGGCCTCGATCATGCGCACGTCGCTGCTCCCCGGGCTCCTCGAGAACGCGGCCTGGAACCTCCACCGCGGGATCGAGGGCGTTCACATCTTCGAGCTGGGGAACGTCTTCGGCTGGGCGGACGAAAAGCACAGCGAGACGCTCCGCCTGGGGATCCTCTCGACCGGCCTGCGCCCGGGAGGGAGCTGGGCCGAGCCGGCCGCGGAGACGGACGTCTTCGTCGTCAAGGGCGCCGTCGAGGCGCTGGCCGAGGCCCTGCGCTTCGAGCCGCTCGCCTTCGAGCCGCGGGACCACCCGTCGTTCGAGCCCGGCCGGGCCCTGGCGGTCCTCTACAAGGGCCAGGAGGTCGGGAGGCTGGGGGCGCTGCGGGCCTCGTTCGCCGCGGGGGCCTCGGTCGACGGCGAGGTCTACGCCGCCGACATCGACCTCGAGGCGCTCTTCGGGAAGCAGCCGCGGCCGTTCGAGGTCGCGGCGGCGCCGAAGTTCCCGGGGATCGTCCGCGACCTGTCGTTCCTGGTCGACCGGGACGTCCCCTACGGCGAGGTCGCCCGGGTCCTGGCCCGGGCGAACCAGCCCCTGCTCGAGGGTTTCGAGCTCCGCGACCGCTTCGCCGGGGCGCCGGTCCCGGCGGACAAGGTCAGCCTGACGGTCCGCTTCCGCTACCGGCACCCGCAGCGGACGCTCGTGGCCGAGGAAGTGGACCGCGCCGAACTGGAGGCCATCGGCCAGCTGCGGTCGGCGCTGGACATCCGGCTGAGGGAGGGAAAAAATTGACTTCGGAACTCGAGCGCATTAAAATACTCGAAGGGAAGATCGGGCAGGTCGTCGACCACATCCACAAGCTGACGGCCGAGAACGAGAAGCTGCGGCAGCAGCTCAAGGAGGCCCGGACCGAGAAGAAGGAGATCGAGGAGAGCGCCCGCAAGCTCGCCCGCCTGGACGAGGAGATGAAGAGAGCCGAGGGCGAGCGCGAGGCGATCAAGGCCAAGATCGAGGCCATCATCGGCCAGATCGACAAGCTGGGGTTATGACCGACCGGATCCTCGAGATCGAGATCTTCGGACAGCGGTACAAGATCCGCGTCAAAGGAGAGGAGGATGAGAAATATATAGGCCACTTGACCTCGCTCGTTGACCAGAAGATGCACGAGGTGGCCGTGAAATCCAAGTCCGCGGACACGACCAAGATCGCCGTCCTGGCGGCCTTGAACATCGCGGACGAGCTTTTCCTGAGCCAGAAGAAGCTGGATCAGCTGAACGAGGCCTTGGGCCACATGGAGACCGAGATCGAAAGCCTGGAGATCCCTGTTGCCGCAGATGACCATACATTCTCGGACGCCGACGAATCCCCGTCGTGACGGGCCGGTCCCGCGCGGCTTCCCGGCCGGGCGGACCGTTCCGGGCCGTCGCCCGGGCATCTGACGCCTCCGCGCTTTCCTCCCGCGTCTCCTCATTCGCATAGATGAGGAGGTTATCCCATGAACGCGGTCACTTACGCCGCGATCGCCGCCGCCGTCGTCCTGGCGGCGGCCGTCGCCGTTCTGCTCGTCAAGCGCCGGGAAGTCGGCCGCAAGGCCGCCGAGGCCGAGGACCAGGCCCGGGCGATCCTCGACAGGGCCCGGGAGGAAGGGGAGAAGATCAAGCGCGAGGCCGCCATCGAGGCCCGCGAGAAGGACCTGGTCCGCCAGAACGAGTTCGAGGCCCACACCCGGGAGAAGCAGCGCAAGATCAACGAGACCGAGCGCCGGCTGCTCAGCAAGGAAGAGAACCTGGAGCGCCGCTTCCAGTCCATCGAGCGCAAGGAGCGGGACTACTCCCAGAAGGAGCGCAAGCTCAACGAGAAGGAGAAGGAGATCGAGGCCAAGGAGGCCCAGGTCGCCGAGGCCGCGGCCAAGGCCGTGGCCGAGCTCGAAAGGATCTCGGGCCTGACCCAGGAAGAGGCCAAGGCGCAGCTGATCAAGCGGATCGAGGAGGAGGCCAAGCTCGAGGCCATCGCCACGGTCCGGCGGATCGAGGAGGAGGCCCGGGAGAAGGCCGCCGCCTCGGCCCGCGAGATCGTCTCCAACGCCATCCAGCGCTCGGCCGCCGAGCACGTCGTCGAGACGACGGTCTCGGTCGTCGACCTGCCGTCGGACGACATGAAGGGCCGGATCATCGGCCGCGAGGGCCGCAACATCCGGGCCCTGGAGATGGCCACGGGCGTCGACATCATCGTCGACGACACGCCCGAGGCCGTCATCCTGTCGAGCTTCGACCCCATCCGCCGCGAGCTGGCCCGGCTGTCCATCCAGAAGCTCGTCACGGACGGGCGCATCCACCCGGCCCGCATCGAGGACATCGTCGAGTCGGTCAAGGCCGAGCTCGAGCAGAGGATCAAGCAGGAGGGCGAGTCGGCCGTCCTGGAGCTCAAGGTCCGCGACATCCACCCGGAGCTCATCAAGCTCCTGGGCAAGCTCAAGTACCGGACGAGCTACGGCCAGAACGTCCTCCAGCACACCAAGGAAGTGGCCATGCTGGCGGCCATGATGGCCCGCGAGATCGGCCTCGACACCAACGTCGCCCTGCGGGCCGGCCTGCTCCACGACATCGGCAAGGCCGTCGACAAGGACACCGAGGGCACGCACACCGAGCTCGGCGTCGAGCTGGCCAAGAAGTACGGCGAGTCGGAGAAGGTCTGCCAGGCCATCGCCTCGCACCACCGCGACATCGACTTCCCGTCGATCGAGGCTGTGCTCGTCCAGGCCGCCGACACCCTCTCGGCCGCCCGCCCCGGGGCCCGGCGGGAGCTCCTCGAGACCTACATCCAGCGGCTGGAGAAGCTCGAGGAGATCGCCGCCTCGTTCGAGGGCGTTTCCAAGGCCTTCGCCCTCCAGGCCGGCCGCGAGATCCGCATCATCGTCGAGGCCCTGAAGGTCTCCGACGACCGGGCCGCGCTCCTGGCCAAGGAGACGGCGGCCAAGATCAAGGCCGAGCTCGATTACCCGGGCCAGATCAAGGTCACGGTCATCCGGGAGATGAGGGCGGTCGAATATGCCCGCTGACCTCGGCGTCCTCTTCCTCGGCGACATCGTCGGCCGGCCGGGCCGGCGGGCCATGGACAAATTCCTGCCCGCCCTGGTCCAGAAATACCGGCCGGCGCTCGTCGTCGCCAACGGCGAGAACGCGGCCGGCGGCAGCGGCATGACCGAGGAGATCGGCAAGGACCTGTTCATGCACGTCGACGTCCTGACCTCGGGCAACCACATCTGGGACAAGAAGGAGGCCCTGGCCTACCTCGAGCGGGAGCCCCGGCTGCTCCGGCCGGCCAACTACCCGGCCGTCAATCCCGGCCGGTCCTCCTACGTCTTCCGGACGGCCGACGGGGTCAAGGCGGCCGTGCTCAACCTCCAGGGGCGGGTGTTCATGGAGCCCATCGACTGCCCGTTCAAGCGGGCCGACGAGGAGGTGGCCGCCCTGCGGGCGGAGACGCCCGTCATCGTCGTCGATTTCCACGCCGAGGCGACCTCGGAGAAGCAGGCCCTCGGCTGGCACCTCGACGGCCGGGTCTCGGCCGTCGTCGGCACGCACACCCACGTCCCGACGGCGGACGAGCGGGTCCTGCCCAAGGGCACGGCCTACATCACCGACGCCGGCATGGCCGGCGGCCGCGACGCCGTCATCGGCATCGCGCGCGAGCCGGCCCTGCAGCGGTTCCTGACCTCGCGGCCGCAGCGCTTCGAGCCCTCCCGCGACGGCCTGTTCCTGTCCGGCGTCTTCATCCGGATCGACCCCGGGACGGGCCGGGCCCTGTCGATCACGCGGGAGGTCCTGGCGGAGGATGGACACGGAGACTGAGCGGTTGGCGGTCAAGGGCCGGGTCTACACGGTCTCCGAGGTCACCGAGATCGTCAAGACGGCCCTCGAGGCGGCCCTGCCCCAGGTCTGGGTCGAGGGCGAAGTCTCGGGCTTCAAGCGGGCCTCCTCCGGCCACGTCTTCTTCAGCCTCAAGGACGAGAAGGCCGTGATCAAGGCCGTCATGTGGCAGTCGACGGCCCGCAAGGTGGCCTTCGACCTCAAGGACGGCCTCCAGGTCGTCTGCCGGGGCAAGGTCAGCGTCTACGAGCCCCGCGGCGACTACCAGCTCTACGTCGACCACGTCGAGCCCAAGGGCAAGGGCGCCCTCCAGCTCCGCTTCGAGCAGCTCCGGGAGAAGCTCCGGGCCGAGGGCCTGTTCGACGGGGCCCGCAAGAGGAAGCTCCCGCTCCGGCCGCGGACGATCGGCGTCGTCACCTCGCCGACGGGGGCCGCCCTCCGCGACATCCTGCGCGTCCTCGAGCGCCGCTACGCCAGGCTCCGCGTCGTCATCTACCCGGCCCGCGTCCAGGGCGAGGGCGCGGCGGCCGAGATCGTCGAGGGCATCGACGCGCTGGCCGCCCGGCCGGGGATCGACGTCCTCATCGTCGGCCGCGGCGGCGGCTCGATCGAGGACCTCTGGGCCTTCAACGAGGAGCCGGTGGCCCGGGCCATCGCCCGCTCGAAGGTCCCGGTCATCTCGGCCGTCGGCCACGAGGTCGACTTCACCATCGCCGATTTCGTCGCCGACGTCCGGGCCTCGACCCCGTCGGCGGCCGCCGAGATGGTCATCGAGACGGAAACGGCCTTCGCCGAGAGGATCGACGCGCTGAGGCGCCGCGTCGCCGAGCTCGCCCGCTACGGCCTCCGGGACCGCCGCGCCGACGTGGACGACCTGGCCCGGAACCGCATCTTCCAGAACTTCCAGGTCCGGCTGGCCAACCTGGGGCGCCGCGTCGACGAGCTCGAGACCCGCGGCCGGAACGTCGTCCGGGCCGAGCGCCAGAGGATCGCCGAGCGCATCGGGGCGGCCAGGCTGGCCTCCGAGCGCCTCAAGAACGCGGGCCGGCGCGCGGTCGCGGAAGGGCGGGCGGCCTGGGAGCGGCTCGGCGCCGCCCTCGACGCCCTGAGCCCCCTCGCGCCCCTCAAGAAAGGCTACGCGGTCGTCTGGAAGGAGGGCGGCCTGCGCGCCGCCTCGCGGATCCAGGACATCGCCCCGGGCGAGACCGTCGAGGTGGCCTTTCTCAAGGGCGCGTTCGGCGCCCGGGTGGAGACGGTCGACCGCAAGAAGCCCATCGCATCCCGCTTCCTCAAGGAGGGACCATGACCAACCTGACCTTCGAGAAGGCCCTGGCCGACCTGGAGGAGATCGTGGCCAAGCTCGAGAAAGGCGGCCTTTCGCTCAACGAGTCGCTGGCCCTGTTCGAGAAGGGGGTCAAGCTGTCGCGGTTCCTCAAGACCGAGCTGGACAAGGCCGAGCGCAAGGTCGAGATCCTGCTCAAGGACGAGAAAGGGGCCCTGCGGGCGGAGGACTTCGACGCCGAAGAGGCCGCCGGGGACGGGACGGAGGACGAGGGCGGCGGCGCCTGAGCCGGGAGACGGACATGGCCAAGATCCTCGACGCGGTCCGGGAGCCCGCCGATCTCAGGACGCTCAGGCCGGACGAGCTCTCCCGGCTGGCCATGGAGGTCCGGGCCCTCATCCTGGAGACGGTGGCCCGCAACGGCGGGCACCTGGCCTCGAACCTGGGCGCGGTCGAGCTGACCCTGGCCCTGCACCTGGCCTTCGACTCGCCCCGGGACAAGATCGTCTGGGACGTCGGGCACCAGTGCTACACCCACAAGATCCTGACCGGCCGCAGGGACCGCTTCGCCGGCCTGCGCAGGTGGGGCGGCCTCCTCGGCTTCCCCTGCCGCGAGGAGAGCGAGCACGACGTCTTCAACACCGGCCACGCCTCGACGGCCCTGTCGGCCGCGCTGGGCCTGGCCGTGGCCCGGGACAGGGCCGGGGAGGGCCACCACGTCGTGGCCGTGGTCGGCGACGGCAGCCTGACCGGCGGCGTCGCCCTCGAGGCCCTCAATCAGATCGGCCACCTACGCGAGCGGCTGATCATCGTCCTCAACTTCAACGAGATGTCCATCTCCATCAACGTCGGGGCCTGGTCGAAATACTTCTCGTACCTCGTCTCGGGCCAGCGGTACATCCAGATCAAGGACCAGGCCAAGTCGTTCCTGCGGCGGGTCCCGCTCGGCCGGGCGGTGATCAAGGCCGGGCGGGCCCTGGAAGAGCTGGCCAAGAAAATGCTCTTCCCCGGGCTCGTCTTCAAGGAGCTCGGCATCCGCTACATCGGCCCGGTCCACGGCCACAACATCCAGTCGCTCGTCGAGGCCTTCGAGGCGGCCAAGTCCCACGACGGGCCGGTCCTCATCCAGTGCGTGACCCAGAAGGGCCGGGGCTATCCGCCGGCCCGGCTCCGCCCGGAGAAGTTCCACGGCGCGGGGCCGTTCCAGGTCACGACCGGCGAGCCCCTCAGCAAGGACTGGGGGCCGTCGTACTCGAGCGTCTTCGGACAGGCCATGATCGAGATCGCCCGCCGCGAGCCGAAGGTCCTGGCCGTCACGGCGGCCATGGGCGAGGGCACGGGCCTGAGGGAGTTCTCCGAGAGGCTCCCCGACCGCTTCTTCGACGTCGGCATCGCCGAGCAGCACGCCGTGACCTTCGCGGCGGGACTGGCCGTCGCCGGGCTCAAGCCGGTCGTGGCCATCTACTCGACCTTCCTCCAGCGGGCCTACGACCAGGTCTACCACGACGTCTGCCTGATGGGCCTGCCGGTCGTCTTCGTCCTCGACCGGGCCGGCATCGTCCCCGACGACGGGCCGACCCACCAGGGGATCAACGACATCGCCTTCCTCCGGACGATGCCGAACATGGTCCTCATGGCCCCCAAGGACGAGGGCGAGCTCCGGCACATGCTCTGGTCGGCCCTGGCCTACGGCCGGCCGGCGGCCGTGCGGTTCCCCAAGGCCAAGGGCCTGGGCGTCCCTCTCGACGCGCCGCTCGAGGTCCTGCCGCTCGGGCGGAGCGAGCTCGTCCGGGAGGGGACGGACCTCATCTTCGCCGTCGGCCACATGGTCCGTCCGGCCGTCGAGACGGCCGAGGCCCTGGCGCGGGAGGGCCTCTCGTTCGCCGTGGTCAACGCCCGCTTCGTCAAGCCCCTCGACCGCGACGCGATCC
>ERZ795061.1869-NODE-1869-length-19997-cov-7.416408_pt1 | contig 19997 bp, 19 predicted proteins | sample MGYA00375145_ERZ795061 | MGnify/ENA primary metagenome ERZ795061 (study PRJEB30190, sample SAMN05720144) | anaerobic digester metagenome | isolation source: active sludge of municipal wastewater-treating anaerobic digesters | place: USA | collected 2014-12-22 ... | reverse complement strand
CTGCTTCCGGTATCGAATATGGCATTGCTGGCATAGCTGTTCATATATTTTTCCAGCAATGCGGGCGCGGGTATTCTTGGACGATCGCCCACCTGCACTGCAATCAGGTTGGCGTTGTAGTAAAGCTCGTGCACGATTTTCGCAGTCTCGAAACCACCTTCGTATAGCGACTGGCATTCTTCGCCACCGCCGAGTACGAGCACGCCGCTGTTCAACGGGTCCGAAGCTAGCTGTTCCGGGCTGGCATTGTCATCGAGTACATGTACAAGTGCCCGCTTCACCAGCATCGAGAATTTATCCGAGATAATTCCTTCTTCTTCAAGCGCACTGAAACAGGGCGTCAAATTGACTAGAGGTTGTTCATAGAGCTGCGTCTTGAATTCCGAGAAGGCACTCGGTTCCTGTGTGTTGAAAGGCCAGGGCCAGGTATGGGTGGGCTCGATCATTTTTTCGGCCAGCAGAGCGCTGACATCGTGGGCCTTGTCGAGTTTTTTGTAGGCCAGACCCAGTAAACCGTCGGCGTCGCGGAAATTCTGCGCCGATGTTTCCACGAGTGCGATCTCGGCATCTGGCAACACACGCGCATGCCGTTTGTCACCGAACGCGATTTCCGTTTTCAGTACTGGCCCGGCCCAGGTGCCGACGCCATAGGCAATGGATTGCGCCAGGCTGGTGGCGTGAAGACAGGAATCATGCGATGGATCATAGGCCTGCGGTAATACCACCAGGCTGCTGCTGCCACTGTCGAGCAGGACGTTGGCCACGCGTTTTTGGCTGCCTATTTTTATTTCAACCGTATAGGCGCCTTTCGCATAAGCAAGCGTCGTGCGCAGTTTCAGGTAGTTCTGTTCCATCCATGGGGTCCATTTGAAAGCGAATGGCTATTCTTATGGGATTCATGGAAGAAAGTAAACGCATCAGGGCCCGGGGTCTCGATGGCGTAAAGCTCTTCGTTGCAAGCGATCATTGGCGAGAACGATGATCTTTTCCCGTTCGCTATTCGTCGCCTGATGCCAGACCAGGATTTCACTGATATGGCGACCGCAGCCCATGCAGACATCGGCCTCATCCAGACAGCAGTTGCGGACGCAGGGCGATGCCGTGCGTTGATCATTCTGATTGTCAGCGTTTATTGTCACTGGATTGCAAAGTGCGTGGCGGGTCGATGTATTTGTCGGGCAATGCCGTCGCTGCCGCCGAGCACTGCGAGGTATTGGCATTGCAGACGATGTAGCCTGGCTTTGGATTGGAACCCAGTTTCTCGGTAAAGCTGCCGATATTATCCATCGTTGCCCGCAAGCTGCCATCCCGATACACGTCTACGGTGGTAGTTCCATTTTGCCAATTCAGTTTGACAAGTTTCGGACCCTTGCGATTGGGTTGTGAGATCCGGGCTTCAAGATTACCGGGGACGATTAATGGTGGTTCGGCATTACGGACGCAGTCATAGGTTTCCACGATACGATCGCCGGTGTCGATGACCGAAAAATCCTGTACCCGCACCGGTGAAGCGGGTACGGACTGGTCGAATACGCGCGAGCTGATATTCAACTCGCTCCACTTGTGTGTGGTGTAAATATCGTCTTCGGCGGTCAATGCAATATTGCCGCCATCGGAAAGAACAATGCCGTAGCGCTGCATGGTGCGCAAAATAACCTGGGCAGCAGGATTGTAGGAACTCACCGGAAAATCCGATCTCAGGCGCAAACGCGAACCATAGGGAATAGTCGTAGGTGGGCCACTGGGGCCGCCGGCATGGCTGCCGGGTCTTACATAAAGCGGAATGCGATTGGTCGTGTTCGGCAAGGGATCATTCGACGCCATGCGGGGATTGGGCAAAATAAAACGGATGGCATGCCCAAGATCGCCATTGCTGATTTGCGTTGCCGCGTAAACTTCGTCGGCATTGAATAAAAGCGGCGCGATGGGAAAGCCCGCCGCATCGGCACTGGTGCAATGTTCGCCGCGGTTGCTTGCCTGATAAATGCGGTCGAGTTTCCAGATTGCCAGACATTGGGCCTGCAAGCCATTCGCACCAGAGGCGTTGGCACGATAAGCCTCGTACAAAACATTATCCTGCACCACCAACAGATGGCAGTCTTCATTGTTATTGTCGCAGGTCAGGTTGCCGGAGCCTTCGATGGCGGCATTCGCAGGTACCGGCATGCTGGTGCCAATGGGCTCGCAGTCGGGTGCGTAATACTGGTTGGCGGCCGGGAATCCGATAATCGTGCGAGTCGGCGAACCCGCCGGAGCACGAACAATACGCATTGCGAAATCAATCTGCATGCGGCCAAAGCCAAAGCCGCCCAGATTGGCAAGGCTGGTAATCATGGAAGCCGATTGAGGATGCAGCGGAGCCTGGCTGATGTTTTGATGCCAGACCGCTTGCGCCGGAAAGCGGGGAGGTGCTTCCGGATATGCCTGCAGCCCATAGCACAGGCAGGTGACAAAAACGGCAATACGTATTACTTGGCGCATCCTCATTTCCCCGCAGCCTACTGGCCACAAGAATATCGCCATCGCGCATTTAAGGGGAGAAATAGCCTTAACGAAGCTAAAACAAGCCCTCGATGAATTGAGGGCTTTTGTGGAACAGAATCATAGGATCAACATAAAAATCAGCGCGCCCAGATATCTACCCGTGCCTGATCCCGACTGCGTTCGGTATCGCCAATAATGCCGATTTCGACCACACAGCGGCTGCCGCCACGTAAATCTATCCAGCGGGTCGAACCGCCTTTTGAAATGCGATCACGAACATTCAAGTTGTCGCGTTCGCCATTGGCATAGCGAACCCAGAGTCTTTCGATTTCGACTTGTCCGCGACTGGTACGCAGCTGGATGGCATGGATGCCGTTGCGGCAGTTCCTGAATCGCAGCACATCGCGATCATTTTCCGAATGGCTGAGTCGCGTGCTGCCGAGATGTTTCACCTTGTCGTAGCGTGCGGCATCGGCCGTGGTGGCAAAGCCAATGCAGAGAGCCATGATGGCGAGCAATGTTTTTTTCATACGGACTTCCTTTCGTTTGGTTTCATATGGGTGACACGAAGGAAGGAACGGGATTCAACAAAATTAGTTTACCTATCGAACTCCCGCGTTCAGCCAGCGGCGAGGTTTATGTATGGCTATTCAGTTATAAAAAAACGCCGCATTTTGCGGCGTTTTTTCGGGAAGTATCGGTAACGACTATATTTTGACCAGCTCAACGCGGCGGTTTTTTGCGCGTCCGGATTCGTTCGCGTTATCGGCAATCGGCTTGTCCGGACCGAAGCCTTTCGAGCTGAGTCGGGCGGGATCGACACCCAAGCCAACGAGCGCACCCAATACACTGCGTGCCCTAGAAGTGGATAGTTGACGATTGTGATCCGCGCTGCCGGTGCTGTCGGTATGACCTTCGATCGAAAGTTTCAGGTCGGGATTGGCGGTCAGCAATTTATTGATCTCATCCATGACGGGCTGGCTGTCGGGTCTAAGCGTCGCCTTGTCAATATCGAAATTGATATACAGGGCGACATGGCCATCGGTATCCAGTGCTTTCTTCATCGCACTCGCATCGAGAAAACCGAGTGATTGTTTCATCGCTTCCTTTTCAAGCACGGTGACATAACCATGCGGAGGAAAGGCGCCGGTCGCAATGTGAATCCAGTATTCCTTGTCGGGCGTGCGAATCAGATAGCTGTAGTGTTCGTATCCGGAAGTCGGAGCCACACTGCGCCAGGATTTTTCTACGACAGCCAGTCCGCCGGCATCATCCACGATTTTGCGGGTAAATTGCGTCGTGCTGATTTTCTGTCCGCCGAGTGCGGTGATGGCATTTTCATAGTTGCGATGAAATTCCAGTTCGGAATATTTGCGTCCGGTATCGGGGTTGGTCAGGTTCATCAGATTGTTGTACAGCTTTCCTTCCACCGGAACCAGTTTTTTGCCGGCCAGGAAAAAATGGCGATCAAAACCGATCAGGCTGTCCTTTTCATCCTGTGCATACACAAGACCTTCGGGAGTCTTGAAGAAAGGAAAAGGCGGCAATGCCACGGTGCTTATCGGCACACTTTCTACACTGAACTCGGTACTCGCAGGTGCTGCCGTTTCAGTGGCAGGTGTTGTCGATTCGGCTGTATCAGCTGGCTTTGCAGCAGCTTCGGGCGCTGCCGGTTCAACAACGCTTGGTGTGGTCGGGGCAGCTTCTTCTTTTTTACAGGACACAAGCAACAGCATGAAAAATGCACTGCTGACGAACAAGGGATTCAATCGCATGGGGTTCTCCTTCTGGCGCGAGGCCGATTTTAAGCATATCGGGTTGCATTATTAAACGTGAAATGGCAATAAATGGGCCAGTCGGCATTCAGTGACATGGCAATCGCGGTAAAATTACCGGCATGACCGAAGCCAACGCAGCGTTTACCGCCTTATGGCACCCGTTTCTGACCGGTGCAATCGCATGGAGCGATTCCTGTCTGTTTTTGCGTGCCCGGGCCGGGAAAATTCCGGATGGGATAAAAACACTGGGTATCGACTGCGTTCAGAGCTTCAAGCCGTTTGCGGATGAACTGCAGCGATCGGTTTTTTCCCTTCTTGAAACCATCGACAAGAAATATCCGCTTGTGCTCGTCCTGCCACCGCCACAGCGTGATGAAGCGCGTGCCCTGTTCGTGCAGGCCTTGCAGTATGCCGAAGAGGGCGGAATCGTGGTCGTCAGCATGGAAAACAATGAAGGTGCAAAATCCGGCGAAAAAGATCTGCGGCAATTGGCGCCGGATCTGCAGTGCGTCAGTAAAAACAAATGCCGGGTTTTCTGGGTCACGAAACATCGAATCAATGAAGCACTGATGCATGCCTGGTCGATGCAGGACGCACCGCGTTTGCTTGAAACGACAGGGTTTATTTCCCGCCCCGGAATTTTTGCCTGGAACCGAATTGATGCAGCTTCAAAATTACTCGCATCATATTTGCCGGATGATTTGGCTGGATACGGTGCCGATCTGGGCGCGGGTTTCGGTTATCTCACACACGCGGTGTTGATGCGGAACAAGAATATCGACGCCATGGATGTATTCGAGGCCGAAGCACGTGCGCTGGAATGTGCAAAATTGAATCTGGCGCGATTCGAGGCAGGTACGAAACTGGCCTACCACTGGCAGGATGTTACGCAGGGAATTCCAGGGTTACATGACTTCGTTGTAAGTAATCCGCCATTTCATGCCGGTCATGCCGAGATACAGGCAATCGGTCAGGCTTTTATCAAAGTGGCAGCAGAGTCACTCAGGCCAGGCGGGGGCTTCTACATGGTAGCCAACCGGCATTTACCCTACGAAGAAAGCCTGAGAAATCATTTTTCGAATATTGATGTGCTTGCTGTCGAAGATGGCTATAAAGTGTTCAAGGCAGTCAGGTAGAACCACGGGAAAACAATGAAATTAGTAAAGCATATTTCCAATCTGGGTTATGGCAGTCGCAAGGAAGTGACATCGATGTTCCGCGAAGGGCGCATCACCGATGCTGCCGGTGAAGTGTTGTATGCGGACGATGTGACCAGTCATGACAATATCCGGGTCGATGATGAGCTACTGGATCCGGCTTCCGGCATGATCCTGATGTTGCACAAGCCGGCAGGATATACCTGCTCGACGAAGGACAAGGGACGTCTGGTTTATGATTTGCTGCCAGATCGTTTTCGCATTCGCAAACCGGTATTGGCCCCGATCGGGCGACTGGACAAGGAAACTACCGGCCTGCTGCTGATGACGGATGATGGAGATTTGTTGCACCGGATCATTTCGCCGAAAAACAAATTGCCGAAAGTTTACGAAGCCGAATTGGAGAAACCGCTGCGTGGCGATGAAATCGAATTGTTTGCCAGTGGCGAGATGATGCTGGAATCGGAAAATTCGCCGCTCGCGCCCGCCGTCTTGCAATCCGTTTCGCAACTGCGGGTCCGCCTGACGATCATTGAAGGCCGCTATCATCAAATCCGGCGCATGTTTGCCGCCGTGGGCAACCATGTGGTGCAGCTGCATCGTAGCGAGATTGGGGGCCTTGATCTTGGCGCTTTGCCATCCGGCGAATACAGATTGCTGGACGAACAGGAGCAATCGCGTTTGTTCGCCAGGGAAAAATCATGAGGTTCCTGTCCTTGCCGCTCGCTTTTATCGCCATTGGCCTGGTGATGTTGAGTACTGTGCTGCATACCTCGGTGCTGTTTGTCATGTCTTTGTTGAAATGGCTTTTGCCCTTCCATGCCACTCGCAAAGCGCTGTCTGTGTTGCTGATAAAAATTGCCGAAAGCTGGGTGGGTTTCAACAGCTTTCTGATTGACGTTGTCACCCCGACAAAATTTATCGTGACCGGCATGGAATCCCTGAAGCATGAAGGCTGGTACCTGGTCATCAGCAATCATCAGAGCTGGGTTGATATTCCGGTATTGCAGAAAGTATTCAACCGCAGGATTCCGTTCCTGAAATTTTTCCTGAAAGGCGAATTGATCTGGGTACCGTTTTTGGGCTTGGCCTGGTGGGCGCTGGATTTTCCTTTCATGCAGCGCTATTCGAAATCGAAACTGAAAAAAAATCCGCACTTGAAAGGCAAGGATATCGAAGCTACCCGCAAGGCCTGCGAGCGTTTCAAGTTCCAGCCGGTGTCGGTAATGAACTTTGTCGAAGGCACGCGTTTTACACCCATCAAACACGAACGACAGAATTCGCCTTTCGCCGATCTTCTGAAGGTCAAGGCAGGTGGTATTGCCTTTGTGCTCGATGCGATGGGCGAGAGCATGAAATCGATTCTCGATGTCACGATCGTCTATTCCGACCGCAGGCCCGGACTGCTGGATTTGTTCGCTGGCAGGATCCGCCATATCCAGATCGACATCGCCGAACGGCAGATTACGCCGGATCTGATCGGAGACTATGCGAACGATACGGCGTTCCGCATTCATTTCCACGCCTGGTTGAACGGTGTCTGGCAGCAAAAACAGCTGACGATCGAACGTTTGAGAGCCAATATGGATTAGCCCATGCCTTATGGGCCATGACAGCCCGGGGCCTGAGCTGGTGTCATCAGGAGATCAAAAGGGGAGCTTTATGAAAGAAACGATACGTGTTGTCTTTGCCAGCCTGTTTTTATTGTTTTGTTTCAGTACGTCGGCGATCGCCGCCAATGAAACGCCGACGACTGCCGTCAAGGGTGAGCTCCCTCCCGGCCTGATTATTCCGGAAGTGGCAAGGCCAGGACCGGCTTTCAATGTCGACAAGGCAACCGAAGCCTACGTGAATCTATTGAACGACGAGCAGCGGGCGAAGTCCGACGCCTATTTCGAAAATGGCTATTACCTGGATGTCGCGGATACGTTGATTGTCGTTCTCATCGCGGCTTTTCTACTTTTCAGCGGCATCTCCCGCCGCATGCGGGAAATGGCGAAGCGCGTCAGCCACCGCCCATGGCTTTACACCACCATTTATGTCGCCATGTATTTCGTCCTGATATTCCTGCTCACCTTGCCCTGGAATATTTACATGGGCTTTTTCCGCGAGCATGCCTACGGCCTGGCGACGCAAAACTTTGGTGCATGGTTTGGCGAGACTTTATTGGGACTTGGCCTGAGCGTGCTATTCGGAGCCCCGGTGCTCGCCATCATCTATGCTGCCGTCAGGCGTGTGGGCAAAAGCTGGTGGGCGTGGACTGGCGCAATTTCTTTCGTGTTCATCATTTTCTTCGCGATGATCGCCCCGGTTTTCATTTCGCCGATGTTCAATGAATACAAACCGCTGCCCGCCGGCGAATTGCGCGAAAGTCTTTTGTCGATGGCGCGTGCCAGCGAGATTCCCGCCGATAATATTTACGTTTTCGATGCGTCAAAACAGACCACGCGTATCAGCGCGAATGTGTCGGGCATGATGGGTACCACCCGCATTTCGCTAAACGACAATTTGCTCAATCGCACCTCGCCGGAAGAAATTCGCGCCGTAATGGGGCACGAGATGGGACATTACGTGCTGAATCACTCGCTGCGTCTGGTGGTTTACATCACGCTTGTTCTCACCTTCGGTTTCCTGTTCGTGCATTTTGCTTTTGACGGCCTGCTTAAACACTATGGCAAGCGTTGGGATGTCAGCGACCGCGGCGACCCGGCGGGCCTGCCTCTGGCAATGGCCTTGCTCACGATATTCATGACCGTGATGACTCCGCTAAACAACAGTATTACCCGTCAGGCAGAAGCGGAAGCGGATGCCTTCGGTCTTGCCGTTGCAGGCGAGCCGCACGGTTTTGCCACCGCGGCCATGCGTTTGTCCACCTACCGGAAAATACGCCCGGGCGAGCTCGAGGAAATCATGTTCTATGATCACCCGAGCGGCTATGCCCGTGTCTATCGCTCGATGACCTGGCTGAAGGAAAACCAGCAGGATTCAAGAGTCGTGAAGGCGATGCAGAACAATCAATAGCAAAAAGGGTGCGTCGATGGCGCGCCCTTTCTGATTCATTTGCTTGCGGTTGCGTTATCGGCGCAGCTGCAACTCAATCGCGGAAATTATCGAATTGCAGCGGCAGTTCGATGTCGGATTTTTTCAACAGCGCCATCACTTCCTGCAAGTCGTCCCGTTTTTTTGCCGATACCCGCAGCTTTTCGCCATTGATCTGCGCTTCGACTTTCAGCTTGGCATCCTTGATGATGCCGACGATTTTCTTGGCGATCTTTTGTTCGATGCCTTGCTTGATCGTGACTTTCTGCCGGGCTTCGGCCAGATTGATTTCCGGATCGCCGACTTCCATGCAGCGAATGTCGATGCCGCGCGCAATCAATCTTGCCCGCAGGATATCCAGCATTTGTTTCAGCTGGAAATCACTCGGCGCGCGCTGGGTAATAACGAAGCCATCGACTTCGAATTTAGCATCGCTGCCCTTGAAATCGAAGCGCGTGCCAAGCTCGCGGTTGGCGGTATCGAGTGCATTGGTAAATTCGTGTTTGTCGATTTCGGAAATGATGTCGAACGAAGGCATGGATGGCTCCTGGGGTTTCCCGCATTTTAAGCGATCAATGGGCGCGCGTCAGCTAAACAGGGCTTGCTGCGTCGTGATCTGGTTGCTGTCGATAAAATTTGCCAGACCGATGCCAACCAGGCGGAATCGCATATTCGGCGGCATATTGACTCGTTCGCGCAGTTGTATCGCGATCGACTGGAAATCCTCAAGCGTGTCGACGGGCGCATCGGGCGTATAACTGCGCGTCAACGTCTGGAAGTCCGATGTTTTCAGTTTCAGCACAATCGTGCGGGCACTGCGGCGTTCTTCGCGCAAATAAGCGGCCCAGGTTTTTTCGGCGAGTCGCAGTATGTGTGGCGCAAGATCCTGCAGCAGTAAATCATCCTGGAATGTGTCTTCGCTTGAAATCTGCTGTGTTGGGCGTTCGGATTCCACCTTGTGATTGTCGATCCCCATCGAAAGCTCATGCAGGCGAATTCCCCAGCGACCGAAATACTGTTCGAGACTTTGTGCCGGGTGTTGCCGAATATCGCCGACGGTGGTGATGTCCAGTTTTGCCAATTTGGCTTCCATTACCTTGCCCACGCCAGGCAGCCTGCCTACCGGCAGTGGGGTAAGAAAATCGAAGGCAGCGGACGGCTTTATCACATATTGCCCGTTGGGCTTGTTCCAGTCGGACGCAATTTTTGCCAGGAACTTATTGGGTGCAATGCCTGCCGATGCGGTGAGTCTTGTCTCCTCGAAAATGGCATGGCGAATCTGCAATGCCACTTCGGTTGCCGAGGCCAAGCCAAGTTTATTGTTCGTCACATCGAGATAGGCTTCATCGAGAGACAAGGGTTCGATCATGTCGGTATGACGCGAAAAAATTTCCCGTACATGTCTTGAAACGGCTTTGTATCGCACGAAGTCGGGTGGCACGAATATCGCATCGGGGCAGAGGCGCTCGGCACGCACCGCCGGCATCGCGGAACGGACTCCGAATTTTCTGGCTTCGTAGGACGCCGCGCAGACGACCGAACGTGCGCCGCGCCAGGCGACCACCACCGGTTTGCCGCGAAGACCGGGATCATCGCGTTGCTCGACGGAGGCATAAAAGGCATCCATGTCGATATGGACAATTTTTCGCTGTGACATCGCCTATTTCGGTTTACCCATGCGTGGAGTGCCTTTGCGACAGGCGTCGGAACAGTATTTCACATCATCCCAGACATTCTGCCATTTCTTGCGCCAGCTAAATGGACGCTGGCAAACGATGCAGGTTTTTTCGGGCAAGTTGGATTTTGCGATGCGCTGTTTCACGGAATTTTTTTATGGAAATCGAGGAAGGCCGCCAATACGGCGCCCGGTGCTTCGACCTGCGGATAATGCCCGATGCCTTCGAGTTCGACTACATCCGCATTCGGAATCAGTTCGCGATATCGCTTCACCAGATGTTTGCCGGAAACAGGATCCTCCAATCCATTGATAAGGCGCAACGGAACTCTGGTGTTCTGCATCGCGCCCAACCAGCGGTCACGATGCTTGCGGCGTTCAGGTATGTATTGCAAAAGCCTGTGAGCCAATTTCTCGCCACGATTCAGTTCAATCAAATGCCAGAAGTCGCTCAGATCTTCCGCCGAAGGCTGTGTGTTCGCACCGAAGACGGCGGAAAAACTTTCCCTGAATTTTTTTTCATTCAAACCCTGTACCAGCAGAGGGCCCAAGGGGCTGCGTAACAGGGTCTGGATCAGTCGCGGACGATGTACTTCAGGAAACAGGCCGCCATTCAGAAAACAGATTGATCCGATATCGAAGGAAAATATGCCGGTGCCTGTTTCATTACGGGCAAGACATTCCTGTGCCACGCTGTCGCCCAGATCATGGGCCAATATATGGGTGCGCCGGATGTTCAGGGATGCCAGTAAACCGGCAACGATATCGGCCTGCTCCAGGATCGAGTAACGGTGGCGGCGCGGTTTGTCAGAAAAGCCGAAACCGAGCAGATCGAAACCTATCACTCGAAAATGTTTTGCCAGCGAAGGCCATATTCTTTGCCAGTCATAGGACGCTGTGGGGAAGCCGTGCAGGCAAAGCAGCGCATCTCCCTTGCCCTGATCCTGATAAAAAATCGAGTGTTCCCGCCACTTGAAGTAATGGCCTGAAGTTTTCCAGTGTTCGAGCGATTTGGAGGTCATCAATCGGATGTCGGCTTATTTGTTAAAGAAAAATAACATTCATGAACTGCAACCAAGATCGTACGTCAAAAATATTTAACGATGACAGTTGCCGGCGAGGAATCCCGATGATTTTTCTTCGAAAAACATCTTTTATGTGAAGTCTGTCCGGTTTTTCTCGGCTACCGCGTACTGATACATGCCCACCCATGACTTTAGGCATGTCTCTTGAAAGTCGGGAGGTCCCCTTGGAATATCATTAGGAGCTTTGTTGTGAAAAAAAGTATCGTTGCTCTCTCCCTTCTTGCATTCAGTGTGACCGCTGCCATTGCAGCCACCAATCCGTCAGGTCTGATCAAGAAAATCACGCCGGCCCAGAAAAAACTCCAGGCAGCCCTTCGTAACGAGATGCGCGAATATCTGCGCACCGATGGCATGATCGAAGTTCCTGCCGCCAAAGCACCCAGCACCACAAAAGCCTACACCGATGAAGAAGTGGGCGATGCCAACTCATTTGGTCGCGCGGTGAATTTCATCGGCACGGTACAAAGCGGCGTGCTGACCATTGCTGCCGATTGCACGCCTGATCCGGCATTTCCGCCGGGCCCGAATGACCATTGCGTCGTTCCCGATGTCAATGGTTTCGCCAATATCAATTTCCCGGACATGGGCAAGGTCCTGATCCCGGCGAAAAGTGCAAAAACGCTTTTCTGCCATTGGCAAACTCCCTTCGGCACCATGATTTATTCCAATCCGACCGGCGTATATCAAGGTCAGGCACGTGCCATTTTTACCGCCACTTACAAAATTGAAAACGAAGTGCTCAACGATCCGACCTTGATCGATCCAAGCACCGGCCTGCCATACGGTGGTGTGATCAATACCAGTCTGGGTGCCGTACGCGATGGCCGCAGCCTGCAACCGGGCGAGACGCAGGTTTATCGTGACAATTACACGCGCGCCTGTCTCGGCGGTTTGGTCTCGAAACGTGCATTGATGGAAAGTTACGGCCTGAGCGACGCGCAAGCGACCAAGTTCTTCAAGAAAGACACGAAGATAACCATCGGCATGATTGGCAGCACGCGACATGTCAGCGATGGCAGCATGATTATCGGTACCCGTTTCGTCGGTGACTGATTGACGACTCTCTCCAGGGAAGGAAAAAAACGGCAGCCGCAAGGCTGCCGTTTTCATTTCGGGTCCGGATAGGCATTCCATGCCACAATAAATGCGAAAGTGAACGGAAGCATTTAATGTCAAAACAGCACAACTCCATTCGCGGCATCTGGGCCATGCTGATGGCCGTTTGTCTGTTTTCGCTGATGGACGCCGGGCTTAAATGGCTGTCGCCACATTACCCCGCATTGCAGGTGACCGCGATGCGAGCGATCGCATCCTTGCCTTTCGTCATCGTTTATATTTTTCTGCGCGGCAGCGCCGCCAGCCTGTTTGCGATTCGCTGGCCGCTGCATATCCTGCGCGGTGTACTTGGCATCAGCATGCTGGCTTTGTTTACCTATGGCCTGAAGAGTTTGCCGCTGTCCGAAGCCTATTCCCTGTTTTTTATTGCTCCATTGCTCATTACCGCACTATCGGTTCCAATGCTGAAGGAAAAAGTCGGCGCAGCGCGCTGGATCGCGATCTTGGTTGGCTTGTCCGGCGTATTGATCGTGTTGAGACCGGGAACGGAGAATCTCGATTCGCTCGGCAGTCTGGCGGTTCTTGCCGCTGCGGTTTGCTATTCGGTATCCGCCATCAGCGTTCGCCTGATTAGCCGCACCGATTCTTCGGACAGCATGGTGTTCTGGGCAATGATGATGATTGCAATCGGTGCGGGCTGCATGGCGGCTCCGGATTGGCGTCCAATCGAGCATCGTCATTTGATGGTGCTGGCCGGCATTGGTCTTACCGGGTTTTTTGGACAGGTTGCCATTACGGCGGCCTTCCAGAAGGGCGAGGCATCGGTGATTGCACCGTTTGAATACAGTGCGCTGGCACTCGGGCTAGGTCTGGATTGGCTGCTTTGGAAAACATTGCCGGATGCTATTGCCTTATTGGGAGCCCTTGTTATCGTGGCAAGCGGTTTGTATCTGATTAAAAAAGAAAAAGTGCACGCAGAAGCCGAGCATCCGTAGTTCGTCATTTTCCCGGGAGAAAGTTATGTGGATTTTCAGATCGTTTATTGCGGGTTTCATTTCAACCCTGGTATTTCATCAGGGCCTTTTCCATTTGCTTTATCTTGCCGGAAAAATTCCACGACCCGCATGGGACATGACGGCGACTCCGCCACTGCAAGTGCCAGCAGTGATTTCGCTGGCGTTCTGGGGTGGTGTTTGGGGCGTGGCCATCTGGGCGATGATCAAAAAACAAGGTAATGCCCGCCAATGGTTGCTCGCCATCGTATTGGGAGCGTTATTGCCCAGTATCGTTGCGCTGCTGTTTGTTTTCCCGCTCAAAGGCATGGCATTTGCGGCCAACTGGGATCCCAAAATGTGGATCGGCGCCTTTTTGCTTAATGGTGCATGGGGCTTGGGCGTGATCCTGTTCATGAAAGCTTTTGGCAGGAAGTAAGTTCAAACATCGCCGCCGCGGGTTTAACTGTCAACCGCCTGCGGGGTGCTGCGTTTTAACCAGCACTCCCAGGACAAACAGCGAGAAACTCCATGAAAAAAGTAATTCCGATCCTCGTCATCGGCTTTATGTCGATAAGCATGCTGGCGAATGCGCAAAGCCAGTCGAATGAACGTCGTGCCGATATGCAGGCCAAGGCACAAGAGCGCTTCCATGCGCTTGATGCCAATAATGACGGAAAAATCAGTTATGCCGAATTCCAGAACAATCCCAAACAACGCGAGCGTTTTGATAAAGCAGATTTGAACCGGGATGGCGGCTTGACTCAGGACGAGATCAGGCAGGCCCATCAGCAAATGAAGCAGCAGCGTCAGGAACGCCGTGCGAAGGGCCGCGAAAAAATGCAGGCGATGCGCGAAAAAATGAAGCGCCTCGATGTCAATAATGATCAGGCTCTGACTCGGGCCGAGATCGGTAACGAATTGCCGAAACTGTCGGAAAATTTCGATATCATCGACGGCAACAACGATGGCAAGATAACACGTGAAGAAATGCGTATCGCCCGGATGGCAATGCGTGCCGAACGCCAGTCGCAGTCAAGATGATTTTTGTTTTCGCAAAAATAAAAAAGACCGCTTGCGGTCTTTTTTATTGTCCGATTTTCCGATTTGCCAAATCTAGAATTCACCGGGGATGGTGTAAATCAGACGATCCTGGCTCGTCTTCTCGTTCTTGTCGGCAATGACGCCGAGGAAAATCGGGCTAATGCCTTTTTCCTGCAATGCAGTCTTGAAATACTGTTCGTTCTCTCGCTTGAATACGAATATACGTTTTCCGGGTTTCTGTTCGAGCGCCTGGTCGAGAGGCATGTCGAACTGGCTGTCGGAAATGTCTTTTGGTTGTGGCTTGAAGCTGACCTTGTTGATTTTCGATCCGAGGTAGAGATGCAGGCCGTAGCGCGCCATGTCCTCGACAAAAATGATTTCCCGTGGTTTTTCCTTCGTTATCACCAGTAATTTCCGCGCGAAGACTTCCGGATCCTTGCTGTTATTATAGGTAGCCAATAAGCCATGAAGGCCGAGTAGGGAAATGACAAGCAAGGCCAGCCACACCAGTTTTTTCGTCGATAGTTCAAAGTTGCCGAGGGCATTGCCTAGCAGCAGGGCGAAAGGCGTGAACAAGGGCAACACGTAAAGAAGCATGCGTGAGCGAGAAAGGCAGAACACGATCAAGGGCAGCAATAACCAGAGCCAGAGAAAGCGCTGTTCCGGCGTGTGTTTTGACAACGGTCTCAGATTCGCATAGAGATTTTTGCCAGCGATTGCCAGCCAGGGCAATGCACCAAGCAGGAATACCGGAAGATAGACGATCAGCGGTCCGTACCACTCGGGGTTGCGTTGCATGCCCTTGTCGGCAACGCGCGCGACCACTTCATGTCCAATGAAATAATCCAGAAGTCCCGGATGTCTCTGGATCACCACGCCATACCACGCGAGACCGATGATTCCGAACGCAAGGAAACCGATCGGCCTGAGCAAGGATTTCAGGTCTTTTTGTTGCCATAGAAAAACGATGATGGCCAATAGAGGCAGCAAGCCCGGAGGACCCTTGGCAAGAAAGGCGAGTCCGAATCCCGCCCACATTGCATCCATCCAGAATTTTGATTTCTTCAGGAAGGCATATTGCGTAAAACATAAAAGCGCCAGGGTTTCGCATGCCGCCAGAATAAAGTCGGTGCTGATGTAGTTGTTGGCAAAAAACGGAAACGGACTGGTAGCGAATATCAGTGCGGGCAGCCATGGTTTTTCCCGGGTAAAAACCTTGCCGAGTTGATAAATCATCAACACGCTGAAAATGTAGGCAAGCGCGACGGGTAGTCGTGCTGCCCAGGTATTGAATCCAAACGTCTTCACGCTGGCGGCGATTGCCCAATATGTCAGCGGCGGCTTGGTAAAATGCAGCGAGTCGGGATGGCGATGAAGCGATATCCATTCATTGGTATCGGCAATCATCAATGCAACATTGGTGTAGCGGCCTTCGTCGGGTTCAAACAGACTGCGACTTCCCATGAATGAAAAACCCAGAATCGATGCCAGCAAAAAAATCAGCAGATAGGGTCTTGTACGGAGAAAATTCATTCGGCGGGCTCTTTATCGCGATGCACAAGGATAAGCCAAACTCATCCCCAAAAGAAAAAAGGGTGCCGAAGCACCCTTTTTCAATCGCCAACATTGCGGCTTAGAAAGCGACACCTGCGCTGATGCCGTAAATAAGCGGGTCCACATTGGCAGTGCCTACGGCAGCACCATCAACGGTAACGTCGCTGTCGAAGTTCAGGTAGCGCACATCGCCGCGCACAAAGAAATTGTCGTTGAAATAATAGTCTGCGCCCAGATTTGCCGTCAGTCCGCTGCTATTGTCTGCGCGCAGTACGGTACCGGCCAGCGCACCCGTTGATTTCTCGCCGCTCACATTGACCCAGCCATAACCGAGTCCAAGGAATGGCCTGAATTTACTTTCTTTCATGAAATGGTAATTCACGCCGAGGGTGGTGGGCCGGTGCTTGACGGAACCGACTGTACCCAGACCCGCCAGGGAAACATCATGTTCATATTTCTCGAGTCCGGACCACAACTCTACCGACCAGTTGTCGGCGAAATGATAGGCAACACTGCCGGTGACAGCCCAGTCGTCGTCAACGCTGGCCTCTGCGCCGGCAAGTGTGCCGTTATCCGACTTCGGATTCACATTGTGAAAACCCAATGTTGCGGTGACATTTTCTGCATGGGCATTGGATGCCATTAAAACTAAACCAAGAGCAAGACCTAAAGTGGAAATGCGGGGCATGGGGGAATACTCCGTTATTGTTCATGCCGGAACATACCGGCCAAGACATGGTTACAAAATAAAAATGAATTCCCGGTGAGCTGTGCGTCAAGCAGACGTGAACTATTTTTGCCGGTTCATAAACCATGACGAAAGTCATTGCCTCAAAAGGCACATGTGAAGCATTCGTCAAAAAACTATGCTGGCACTGTCTAGAAAGTGAGGTAACCATGAAACATCTTGTTCTTGCCACGGCATTGAGTTTAGGCGCAGTTTCGGCAGCCCATGCGCATACGCAGGGTAGTTCCGTGCAATGCAATTTCGAAAGTGACTACACGTTTTCGCAGCAGGGCCGTACCCTGATTTTCAGCAAGGACAAGGCCCCAGGCAAACGCATCATGATTCAGGACAGTCGACTAATCGTTGATGGCAAGGATTTGGAGTTGAGCCCGGAAGACAGGCAGCGCGTCGGCGAATTCGAAGATGAAATGCGTCTGCTTATTCCGCAGGTCAAGCAGGTAACCACCGAAGCGATTGATATTGCCTTTCTGGCATTGATCGAGGTTTCGCGCGGCCTGAACGGTGAGCAGGATAATTCGACGATCAGGAAACTGCAGAATGCGCAAATCAACCTGCGCAATTCGATCAATAAAAATCCCGAGCTCGTTATCAATGACGATATCGATGCAAAAATCATTGAGCCGATCATTGCTGATTTTGTTCCCGATGTCGCCTCTGCCGCGCTGAGGCAGGCTTTGTCACTTGTATTCAGCAGAGACGAGGAAAAAGCCAAGGCCTTTGAAAAACGCATGGATGCCATGGGCGATGAAATCGAAACGAAAGTCGAAGCCCGTGCGAAAAAACTCGAGCCTCTGGCGCAGGCCATGTGCAGCCGGGTCAGGAACATGGATCGCATCGAAGACAGTATCGGCGTGCGACTGGGCAACAAGGAAAAAATCAATCTGCTTGATACAAAGGCGCCCTGAACCTTTCCCCTATCGCTCGACATCTGTCCCCGGGTGTCGGCGTTACGCCTTCCTGCTTATGGCAGGAGGGCGTTTTTTTGTCCTGGAGACACGCAAAAACTCCCGAAAAAGCTGCAAGGAGTAGAAAGCTTGGCGGCAATGCCCTTCGCAGGCGACAATAGCGGCTGCGCCAGTAGGGCGGGAGGATTGCATGTCAGCATTGAAAGAAGTCAAGGTGCCGGATATCGGCGGCCACAAAAACGTTCCTATCATTGAAGTGTTGGTCAAGGTCGGCGACACCGTCAAAAAAGACCAGGGTTTGATTACCCTTGAATCCGACAAAGCAACCATGGAAGTTCCCGCGCCATTCGCCGGTATCGTGCGCGAGCTCAAAGTCAAACTGGGCGATGAAATTTCGGAAGGCGATATTGCACTCGTGATTGAAGCGACAGATGAAACGGTTTCTTCGACAAAGCCTGCCGTCCAGGAAGTGGCTGCGCCGAGAGAAGCGGATTCGCCAGCTGTTTCGGAAGAGAAGATCGTGGCGCCTGTTGCCGTTGCATCCACATCCACTCCAGTGACTGTCGGCAATCCTGTTCGCACGCCGCCGGTCAGTTTTGATGCCGATGCCCTGATGCCGGCCAACGTTCCCTATGCCAGCCCTGCGGTGCGGGTATTTGCACGCGAGCTGGGTGTTGATTTGGCGAAAGTAAAAGGCAGCGAGCGCGGCGGCCGAATCTCGAAAGCGGACGTACAGCAGTTTGTCAAAGCCGCTTTGGTCTCCGGCGTAGCAAGTTCAGGTGGCGGTTCCGGTTTGAATCTGATCCCCTGGCCGCAAGTGGATTTCGCGAAATACGGTGCGATCGAATCGTTGCCGCTTTCTCGCATCAAGAAAATTTCCGGTGCGAATCTTGCCCGCAATTGGGCCATGATTCCACATGTCACACAGAACGACGAAGCCGATATCACCGAAATGGATTTGTTCCGCAAGAAACTCGCGGAGGAGCACAAGGACGTCAAGGTCACGCCGCTGGTGTTCATGATGAAAGCGGTGGTCGCGGCATTGAAAAAATATCCGAATTTCAATGCTTCGCTCGAAGGCGACAATTTGATTCTGAAAAAATATTTCCATATCGGCATTGCGGTGGATACCCCCGACGGTCTGGTGGTTCCGGTGATTCGTGATGTCGATAAAAAAGGCTTGCTCGAGCTGGCACAGGAACTCGCCGTGATCAGTGCAAAAGCGCGCGACAAGAAACTCGGCCCGAACGATATGCAAGGTGGCTGCTTCTCGATCTCTTCGCTGGGCGGGATTGGTGGTACCGGATTTACGCCGATCATCAATGCGCCGGAAGTGGCCATCCTTGGCGTGTCGAAGTCGCAAATCAAGCCGGTCTGGAATGGCAGTGAGTTCACGCCGCGTTTGATGCTGCCACTCTCGCTTTCGTATGACCATCGGGTGATCGATGGTGCCGCCGCCGCAAGGTTTGCAAGTTTCCTGACACAATCTCTGGCGGATTTGCGCCAGCTGTTGCTGTGACTCTCGAAGGTAGAACAGCATGAGCAGTATCGAATTGAAAGTTCCGGATATCGGCGGCAGCACCAAGGTTCCGGTCATTGAAATCCTGGTCAAAGTCGGCGATGAGATTAAAAAAGACCAGGGCTTGATTACCCTGGAATCCGACAAAGCCACCATGGAAGTACCGGCGAGCGCAGCGGGTACTGTAAAAGAATTGCGCGTCAAGCTCGGTGATGAAATGTCCGAGGGCGATGTGATCGCCATTCTTGAATCCGGTGAAGCTACGGTCGAAAAACCGGCTGCTGCAGTTGTTGAAAATAAAACACCAGCGCCTGTTGTCGCGGTTTCGGCAACTCCCGTTGGCCTTGCAAAAGACAATTCCGATATCACCTGTCAAATCGTCGTGCTTGGTGCCGGTCCCGGCGGCTATACCGCCGCATTCCGCGCCGCCGATCTGGGCATGGATGTCGTCTTGGTTGAACGCTATGCGCAATTGGGCGGTGTTTGCCTGAATGTCGGTTGCATTCCATCCAAAGCATTGCTGCATGCTGCCGAAGTTATCGAGGAAGCCAAGCATGCTGCCGATTACGGCGTGAGTTTCAGCGAAGCGAAAATCGATCTGGCGAAATTGCGTACTCACAAGGAAAAAGTGGTCGGTACTCTGGTCAGCGGCCTGACCGGTATGGCGAAACAGCGAAAAGTTCGCACGGTAACCGGCATCGGTAAATTCATTTCGCCTAATCAATTGGAAATTGAAACAGCTACCGGCAAACAAATACTTGGATTCAAGCAATGCATTATTGCGGCTGGTTCGCAGCCGGTGAAGTTGCCTGGCTTTCCCTGGGAAGATCCACGCGTGATGGATTCCACCGATGCACTGATGCTTCACGACATTCCGAAAAGCCTGTTGGTGATTGGTGGCGGCATTATCGGGCAGATCGGAAGAGCGTCGTGTAGGGAAAGAGTGTTCTCTTCCGTGTAG
>ERZ795061.1868-NODE-1868-length-20002-cov-6.205194_pt1 | contig 20002 bp, 13 predicted proteins | sample MGYA00375145_ERZ795061 | MGnify/ENA primary metagenome ERZ795061 (study PRJEB30190, sample SAMN05720144) | anaerobic digester metagenome | isolation source: active sludge of municipal wastewater-treating anaerobic digesters | place: USA | collected 2014-12-22 ... | reverse complement strand
CCCCGCCCGGCGGCGGGGCGACGCCGTTGGTGGGACCGGAGGTGGCGTTCCCCCCTTCGCCGCCGCAGGCGGCCGTCAGGAGCGACGCGAGGAGCGGCGCGAAGAGCGACGCGAATGGCACGAGTGCAACGCGACGGGTAGGCATATGGGACAGTCTCGGCACCCCCGGTCGGCGAGATGAGGGCAGCGGAAGCGCGCCGCCGGGCGTAGCTTCTGCGACCCGAACGGCCCCGGAGTCAGCCCGCCATGCCCAGCGCCCGCCCCCCTCGATCCCCCTCGCGAGCCGTCGGCTGCATCCGGCGTGCCCTGCGCCTCGCGGCCTGCGCCTCCGCCGTCACCGCGTCGACGGTCACCGCCCAGCCGAGGGCGCGACTCGCCACGCGCGTGTCGAGCGTGATCGACACCCTGCATGGCGTGGCGGTCGAGGACCGCTTCCGCTGGTTGGAGTCGCAGACGTCGCCGGACGTGCTGGCCTGGATCGCGGCGCAGAACCGACTGGCCCTCGAGACGTTGGGGCCTGACACCCCGGCACGGCGGGCGCTCAGCGCCCGCTTGCGTGCCCTGCTCGACGTTCCGACCTCGAGCGCGCCGCGCCGCGGCGGTGACTGGGAGTACTTCACGCTGCGCCGCATCGGCGAGGAAGTCGCCTCGGTCTATCGTCGGCGCTGGGTCACGAACGCCGGGATCGTAGCCCCCGACAGCCAGTACGAACGCCTCATCAACCCGCTCGACCTGCGCCGCGACGGCACCACGAGCGTGGCGATCGAGGCCGTTTCACCTGACGGCTCATTGCTGATGTACTCGGTGCGCGACGGGGGGCCGGACGAGATCACGGTGAAGATCCGCGACCTGCGCACGGGGAAGGACCTCGCCGATTCGCTCCCGCCGGCGCTGTACGCGTCGCTCGCCTTCGCACCGCACGGGCGCGGCTTCTACTACGTGCATCGCTCGCGTCTCGAAGGGCCGCGCTTTCGCTACCATCAGCTGGGGCTCTCGGCGGGGAGCGACAGCCTGCTCTACGGCGAGTTCCTCCCGCCCACCCACTTCCTCGCCGTGTCGACGGCGCTCAAGGGGCGCTATCGCATCTATACCATTTCGCATGGGTGGGCGCGCAACGAGGTACATGTCCAGGACACGCAGACGGGGAACCTCGTCGACCTCACGGCAGGTGTCGACGCGCACTTCACGCCGCAGGTGGTCGATGATGAACTGTGGTTGCGCACCGACCTCGACGCGCCGCGCGGGCGCGTTGTCGCAGTCGACTTCAGGAACCCGCGTCGCGAGGCGTGGCGCATCGTTCTCCCCGAGTCGGAGGATGTGCTCGACGCCTTCACGCTGATCGACGGCAAGCTGTACGTCACCTACCTGCGCAATGCGGCGCATCGCATCGCCGTCTTTACGCGCGACGGGCAGCCAGCGGGAGAGGTCGCCGTTCCTCCGAATGCGACCGTCTCGATTCGCGGCGCTGAGCCGGGGAGTGCGCTCCTCACGATTGCATCGTTCACGCAACCGGGGGTCACCTACAAGCTCGACCTCGCGACTGGTGCACGCACCGTGTGGGAGCGTACCAAGGTCGCCTTCGATACCAGCGCCTTCGAGGTCGCGCAGCACTGGTATCGCTCCAAGGACGGGACGCGCGCGCCACTCTGGGTGGTGCAGAAGCGCGGGCACGCGCGCAGCCGCAACACGCCGGCGCTCCTCCATGGCTACGGCGGCTTTGCGGTGAACCTTGGCCCGCGCTTCGATGCGCGCGCGGCGTTGTGGGTGGAGCGTGGCGGGATCTACGTGCAGGCGACGCTGCGCGGTGGCAACGAGTTCGGCGAGGCGTGGCACAGGGGGGGGATGCTCACCAACAAGCAGAACGTCTTCGACGACTTCACGTCGGCGGCGCAGTTCCTGGTCGACAGCGGCTTCACCGCACCTGAGCGGCTGGCCATTCGCGGCGTCAGCAACGGGGGGCTGCTGATGGGAGCGGCCATCACGCAGCGCCCCGACCTCTTCCGGGCCGCCTTTGTCGGTGTGCCGGATCTCGATCTCGTGCGGTTTCCCGTCTTCCTCACGAACAACAACGCGCCGGCGCTCCTGGAGTACGGCGATGCACGCCAGCCCGCGGAGTTCGAGGCGATCCGCACGATGTCGCCATACCAGAACGTGAAGGACGGCGTGCGCTATCCGGCGGTGATGGTGCAGACGGGGATCAACGACACGCGCGTCCCGCCGTGGCAGGCGCGTCGCTTCACCGCGCGGCTTCAGCAAGCCTCGACCTCCGGACTCCCTGTCATCCTGCTGCACGACCTGCGATCCGGGCATGCCGGTGGTCGCTCGATGAGCGGGACGGTGGAGCTGGCCACTCGGGAGATGGAGTTCCTGCTACGACATGTCGGAGCGCTCGGCCGGGGGCGGTGACCAACGCTCCCCCGCGCCCAGCACGCCCGCTACACGGTGCCTAACGTCACATTCCTTCCATTCGTCACCATGCCCTCGCGTCGCTTCTCCGTCCTTGCCCAGGCGCTCCTTGCCGGCGTCCTGCTCGCTGCGCCGCTCCCCGCACAGGATCTGGGTACGCTCCCCTGGCGCCACATCGGCCCGTCGTCGTTCGGGGGGCGCATCGACGACATCGAGGCGATTCCCGGTCGGCCGTCGACGATCTTCGTGGGGACGGCCGGAGGCGGGGTGTTCCGCACCACCAACAACGGGACGACGTGGGCCCCGGTCTTCGATCGCGACGGACGCAGCACGTCGATCGGTGACATTGCCATCGCGCCGAGCGATCCCGGGATCGTGTGGGTGGGGACCGGGGAGCCCAACAATCGCCAGAGTTCCACGTGGGGAGACGGGATCTACCGGTCGCTCGACGGTGGCGAGACGTGGACGCACATGGGGCTCAAGGAGACGCACCACATCGGGCGCGTGGTGATCCACCCGCGGAACCCCAACACGGTCTTTGTCGCGGCGCTGGGGCACCTGTGGGGACCTAACGACGATCGTGGGGTCTACCGCACCACCGACGGCGGGACCACGTGGAAGAAGGTTCTCGCCGGCAACAACGTCACCGGCGCCGTCGATGTCGCGCTCGACCCCGACGGGCGCACCGTGTACGCCGCGATGTACCAGCGCCAGCGCCGCGGCTTCGGCTTTGTGGGAGGCGGCCCAGGGAGCGGCTTGTTCCGCTCGCGCGATGGCGGCGACACGTGGGAACCGCTCACCAACGGCCTGCCTGTCGGCGTGAAGGGCCGCATCGGCATCGCCATCGCACCCAGCCAGCCGAACACCGTCTACGCGATCGTCGAGGCCAAGGCCGGCGGCGTCTTCCGTTCGGACGACAAGGGGAGCACGTGGACGCGGCAGTCGTCGCTCAATCCGCGGCCGATGTACTACTCGCAGGTGCGCGTCGATCCCCAGCATTCCGATCGTGTCTGGGTCCTGGGGACCTACGTGCACAAGTCGATCGATGGCGGGAAGACCTTCACGACCGACAGCACCGGCGACCGCATCCATGTGGACCACCATGCGCTGTGGCTCAACCCGAACGACGGGAACCACATGATGCTGGGGAACGACGGCGGGCTCTACTTCACGTACGACGGCGCGAAGAACTGGGACTTCATCGACAACCTCCCCATCGGGCAGTTCTACGACATCGACGTCGACGATCGCGATCCCTACTACGTGTACGGCGGGACGCAGGACAATGGGACGTGGGGGCTCCCCGTCCGCACGTACAACGGCGTCGGGATCACCAACGCCGACGTCATCAACATCGCCTATGGCGACGGCTTCTTCACCGTCACCGACCCGGCCGACCCGCGCTACATCTACGCCAACTCGCAAGGCGGGCGCGCGTACCGCGTGCACCTGGCGACACGTGAAGAGCGTGGCATTCGTCCCGTGCCGGACGACGCGAAGGAGAGCTACCGCTTCAACTGGAGCACGCCGATGGTGCGCTCCCCGCACGATCCGCGGACCATCTACTATGGTGGCAACAAGCTCTTTCGCACGCGTGATGGCGGGGAGTCGTGGGATGTGGTGAGCCCAGACCTCACGCGCAACCAGGAGTGGAAGTCCATCCCGATCATGGGGATCGTGCGCGACTCGACGACTCCGTCGCGTGACGATGGGGTGAGCGACTACGGGACCATGACCAGCGTCTCCGAGTCGCCGCGGTCGCAGGGAGTGCTCCTCGTGGGCACCGACGACGGCCAGGTGCAACTCTCGACCGACGGCGGTGCGGCGTGGACCAACATCACCGCGCGCTTCAGGCTCCCGGCGCCGCGTTGGGTGAGCAAGGTGCTCTGGTCGCAGCACGAGGCGCGCACGGCGTACGTGGCCTTCGACGGGCACTACGACGACGACCTGGCGCCGATGGTCTATCGCACGACCGACGGCGGCATCACCTGGAGCGCGGTCGCGGGCGACCTTCCCGTCGGCCACTCGGTCAAGACGCTCGCCGAGCATCCGTCCAACCGCGACGTGCTGTTCGCGGGGACCGAGTTCGGGTTGTACGTGACCTTCGATGGCGGGAAGCGCTGGGCGCACGTGGGCGGTGCGCTGCCGCGCGTGCGCATCGACGACATCGCCATTCACCCGAAGCACCGGGACCTGGTGCTGGGCACGCACGGTCGCAGCATCATCGTCCTCGACGACATCAGCCTGTTCGACAAAGGGGCGCCAGTCGTTGCATCTGGCGAGGCGGCGCTCTATCCCATCCGTCCCGTGATGCAGCGCTTCGTGACGCGCATCCTCCCCACGCCGGGGGCGCGGAACTTCCAGGCGCCCAATCCGCCCCCTGGGGCCCTCATCACCTACGCGTTAGGCGTTCCCGCCTCTGCGAGCGACACGGTGGCGACGCTCAAGGTCGCCGACGCCGCGGGCAAGGTCGTGCGCACGCTCAAGGTCCCGGCGGCCGCGGGGATCCACCGTGCCGCATGGGACCTGCACAACGATCGCGCCCCCGGGGTGACCGACGCCGACGAAGGGTGGTTCGGCCTTCCCAGCGGAGCGTGGGTGCCGCCGGGACGCTACACCGTCACGCTCGCCGCGCGTGGGCGCGAGGTCTCGCAGCCGGTCGACGTGAGCGGTGATTCGCGCGTTGAGATCGCCGCCGGTGCGCTTGAGGCGCGGCATGCCGCGTCGATGCGGCTGGCGGCGCTGCAGAAGTCGTTCAACGACGGGGTGGAGCTGCACAAGCAGATGACGGCCGAGCGCGAACGGCTGGAAAGGGCGCTCGCCACGACGCCGGCCCGTCGCGACTCGCTCGCCGCGCTGGTGGCGGAGGTCAGGCAGCAGCTCGACTCGTTGGGGCGCCGATTCGGCGCCGGCTTCGGAGGGCCCAAGTTCGGCTTCCTCGACCTGGATGGGTCGATGCAGGCCTCGTCGACCCGGCCAACGGTGGCGCAGGAACGCACCATCGAGCAGCTCGGCGCGCAGCTCAAGGTCGACCTCGCGGCGCTCAACGCGCTGCTGGCGGGGCGCTTCGCGGAGCTGCAGCGGAAGGCGGAGGGGGCCGGGGTGGTGCTGAAGGCGGTGGTGGTGCCCTAGGCAGCGTCCATCCGCCACTCCGGACCGAGGTCCAAGGCAAAGCGGGCTCGACGATACATACAGGAAATGTCTCGTGCAGTGGAGCGGCGTCGCGATTTGATCCCTCGCACCGCTAAAGGCATGCAGCGATTTCTTGACAGTGTCGGGCTGGGGGCCGATATCTGGGGGCCGTGACGTGGTGAACCACCGGAGTCGGAATGGCTCCGGCGCACCGTTGCGGCCGACGATCGGTGGCCCCTCCCTCCTCTCCGGATTCAGGATGTTGATGCTTGCCTCTCACTTGCCCGCCGCTGGCGTGGGCGCCCGTCGCGCTGCCCTGCTGCGGCGACTCATCCTCGGATGCATCGGCATGGCCTGCACGCTGGGCCTTGCCCCCCGCGCGGCCGAGGCCCAGCTGAAGAAACGGCTAATGCAGACGGCGCTTTGTGGGGGGATGGCGTATGGCGGATGGAAACTGGGCGAGAAGGTCGCGCAGTACGAGATCAAGCGGCAGGGGCTGACGGGGACGCAGGCATCACAGATGACAAAGGCGCTGCAGGTGGGTGCGGCGCTGATCCTGTGCCAGGGTGGGGCCGCGCTCGCCGGCAGCGCCTACGACAAGCTGTCGAAGCGCGATCTGGAGGCACGAAAGAAGGAGATGGACGCGGCGGTCGCCGAGGCGGAGCCGACGACGCGGACGTATGTCATGCCCGAGAGCCAGCGATCGGGAACGATCACCACGACCGCTCCCGCACAGGAAGGCGACAAGGAGTGTCGCATGGTGGTGGATCAGTTGGCCGACACGGCGGCTGGCGAGCAGGCGGTGACCAAGTACTGCCGCAAGCCGGGCGGCACGTATGAGCCGGAATTGATCTAGAACTCGTCTCACGCACGTTACGTCCTTCCATGCTGCAACTGCTGACCATTCCTGCGCTGAGCGTGGCCCTGAGCGCGCTCTCGGTGCCCAATGCCTTGATCTTCGAGGCGATCCGAGACCAGGTGGGGCGCCCGATCCTCTTCATTCGCGACTGCGGCTTCGGTCACCTGCCGCAGGACTTCACCGCGCTGGGCGTGAGTCGATGCGAGGAGTGGCAGACGTCGTTCTCCGGACGAGGGCGGTATGAACGGCTCGCTGGCGACAGCGTGACGTACGCCGGAGATGCCGCCGCGCTGCAGGCCCATCTGCAGCGGCAACGATTCGAGGAGGTCTGGCTCTTTTCGGGTGGCGGTGACTTGCACACCGGCGTGGCTATCGGGCAGCTGATGCGCGCCGCGCGTCTTGCCGTGCGCATTCCCAGCGTGCAGCGCGTGCAGCAGGCCATGCCATGGCCGTCCCCGGATTCGCCGGTGCGATGCGTAAGCGCGTGTACCGTGGCCTTCATGGGCGGGCTCTTTCGCCTGCTCGATCCCGGTTCGACGTACGAAGTGCACTCGGCGTCGCGGGTGCTCTCGGAGGTCGACTCGCTCCGACGAGGGCTCATGCTGCGAGGGCAGATGCGGCCGATCGCAGCGGCGGTGTGCAAGGGAGCACGGTACTGGGCGCCGAAGCTCTTCTACTACTTCCAGAACACGCTCCTCCTCCCTACCCGCAATGCCCCGGTGCCGGAGAATGAGGAGGAGTACAGCCAGTACAGTGAACGGGGGACTGCCGGCATCGAGTACGCGCCGAGTGAGGAGTTGGCGGACGTTGCTCGCATCAGTCGGGAGGGTGTCCAGGCGCTGCAGGACATCTACATGCGGCTGGAACGCGATTGCATGAAAGCGGTGATCGCCGATCTCCGTCGCCAACCGGCGGCTGCGCGCCCTCGCGCCGGCCCGGCGCTCAATATGGTGGAGACGATGTACACGGTGAGTATCAAGGAGACGCAGTCGCTTTCGCGAGAGACGATGCTGCGCATGGGATTCCTCACGCAGGAGCTCGATGCGACGCCGCGTCCGTAGTCGCACGTTTCGCACACGCCGATGGTGTGGTGTGCTGGGTTGCGTGGCGGGGCTGGCCGGGATCAGCGCCCCGTCGCAGCTGCCCGCGCAGAGCCGGGAGACGCTCGAGACCAAGGTGTCGGTTCGCGGCGACCGGGTGCTGCTGGAGTGGAGCGACAAGCATCCATGGGACGCCATCTTGCTCTCCAACGCGCCGGTGCTTCTGGCGGAGTATCGCCTGCCAACGGGTCAGGTGGGGCTCGACTGCATGACCGGTGTTGCGGGAGGCGGATACGCCGGGCGTGGCTGCGCGGGCCTGCAGGGAACGCGCGACCGCGGCCCACGTGCACGCTCGCTGTCATACACGCTTCCGCGTACGCTGTCGGGCGTTCCAGCTGGGAATGCCTGCCTGCTCTTCCGCATGGGCGACCAGCGGCTGCTGCCCGTGCGGCGACTCGATCGTGATCGCAGCGAAACGGCGCGCTTCCGGTATCCCGAATGGGAAGCGCTCGCGCGCGGCGACGGTGACTCGAAGGTCGCCGCGCGGCGCGTAGAGGAGGCGCGGCGTGCGCTCAAGGCGAAGCAGGAGGAGCTGGCAGCGCTCGAGCAGGAACAGCTGCGCCGTGGTGGAGCGTCGCGGGCGTCGTGCGAGGCCATTCCGGCGCCATCGCTCGAGGAGGAATCGTCGGGTCGTCCGATCGCGGAGGCCACGGAGATCGACGTGGTGGCACGCCAGGTCTGCGTCATGCGCGTCCTCAATGCCGGCCAGAACGTCGCGCGACAGACGCTCGCCGATCACCTGGTGTCCAACAAGGTGCTCCCGCCGTCGGTCCTCGATACGGTACTCGCGCTCCTGCCAAGGGGGAGCGGCGGCGCGTCGCCGCTGGCCCCCGACCGGCAGGCGGAGCTGGCGATCTTCAAACGCGACTATGCGAGACTGGCACCTAACGTCGCGCGCTATCGCGGCGACGTGCTCCAGGCCGGATACACGGAACCACATTTCGGGACGCTCGTCGATTCCCTGCGATTGCAGTCGATCAGTCGCGCCGGCGGAAACACGATCCTCAGCGAACTGCGGCAACGCAAGCCGGTCACCGCCGAGTTCGTGCTGGGTTGGGTGGGAACGCACCTCGAGGCGTACACGCGATGTGTCGACGACGGTCGCGCCCAGGTCACCACGACTCGCACCACCACACTGGAGCTGGAGCAGCGTCGTCCAATCCTGCGCGAAGCGGCGCGGCAGGCCCTGGTGAAGTCGTGTCAGGCCGGCACGGAGCGGCTGGAGACGATCAAGGGGCAGCTCGGGCCGTTGGAGTTGCAACTGGCGGCGGCCGAACGGGCACTGGCGGACATCCGCCCCCCCGTCGCGCTTCCCGATCGGACGCGCGAAGTGAACCAGGAGGTGTGCGTCCCTTGACGTGCGGGAGGGTCGCACCTTGGCAGCCGAAGTGCCGCGGGTAGCTTGCACGCACACCTCCCACCTCACGAACGTGCGCTCTGCCCGCCTCCCGCCGCAGGCCGTCGCCGCCGCCGCCGCCGTGCTCACCGCGGTAGCCAGTGCAGCGACTCTCGCGACTGCGCAGCCTCCCGCGCGCGCCCGCTCCATCCCCACCTTCTACGTTCCCACCGGCGCCACCTGGGAGCGCCGCACCCCCGCCGCCGCCGGCCTCGACTCCGCTGCCCTCGCCGCCGCCATCGCCTTCGCCATCGCGAACGACGCCAAGGCCCCGCGCGACATGGAGGAGTCGCACTATCGCTCCTTCGGCCGCAACGAACCGCTGGCCCAGGGGATCGGCCCCTTCAAGCCCCGCGGCGAGCCGAGCGGCGTCATCGTGCGCGGCGGTTACCTCGTGGCCCAGTGGGGCGAGCCCGATCGCGTCGACATGACGCATTCGGTCACCAAGTCGTTCCTCTCCGCCACCGTGGGGCTGGCCTTTGACCGCGGGCTCATCCCCTCGGTACGCGACACGGTCTGGAAGTCGCAGGCGCCCGTCTACCGGTTGCGGCTGACGGCCTCCTCTGAGCCGGGCTCGGAACTCGGCCACCCGATGTTCCTGGATCCGTGGAACACGCCGCACAACAAGACGATCATCTGGGACGACCTCCTGCGGCAGACGAGTGACTGGGAGGGGACGCTGTGGGGGAAGCCGGAGTGGGCCGATCGCCCGGCGCAGAATAGCGCCGAGTGGAAATCGCGACCGCGCAAGGCGCCGGGCACGGCGTACGAGTACAACGACGTGCGCGTCAACGTCCTCGCCCTCGCCGCCACCAACATCTGGCGTCGCCCGCTCCCCGAGGTGCTGCGCGACCACGTGATGGACCCCATCGGCGCCTCGCGCACCTGGCGGTGGAACGGCTACGACAATGCCTGGATCACCCTCGACGGTCGTCCCGTGCAGGTCGTGTCGGGCGGCGGGCACTGGGGGGGCGGGATGTTCATCAACGCCTGGGACATGGCGCGCTTCGGCCTGCTCACCCAGCGGCGCGGGATGTGGGGCGACAAGCGCATCCTCTCCGAGGAGTGGGTCAAGCTCTCGCTCACCCCCACGGTGCCGCAGCCCACCTACGGCTACATGAACTGGTTCCTCAACACCGACCGCAAGTGGATGCCTAACGCCCCGGCGTCGGCGTTCGGGCACGTGGGGAACGGGACCAACCTGGTGTACGTCGACCCCGAGCATGACCTGGTGGTCGTGGTGCGCTGGATTGAGAACGGGGCGATCAATGAGTTCCTGGGAAAGGTGCTGGCGGCGCTGGTGAAGTAGGGAAACGCGCGCATGCCCATCCTCTCCCTCGCCGACGCCGATCTCGCCTACGAGGTGACCGGCGAGGGGCCGCCACTCCTCCTGCTCCACGGGCTGGGCGCCAATGCTGCGACGTGGCAGTTGCAGGTCGCGGCCTTCGCCCCGCGCTATCGGGTCATCACGCTCGACCTGCGCGGCACGCCGGCCTCGCGCGATCGACTGCACCCCCAGGGACCGTTCAGCATCCCGCAGTTTGCCGCCGATGCCCGCGCCCTCCTCGACCACCTGGGCGCGCGGCCGGCGCACGTGGTCGGGCTGTCTCTGGGCGGGATGATCGCCTTCCAGATGGCGGTCGACGATCCGTCCTACTTCACGTCGATGACCATCGTGAACAGCGGGCCGGCGGTCGTCCCGCGCACCTTCGTGGAACGCTGGGCCATCGGCGTGCGCCAAGTGATCACCAGGCTCGCCGGACCCGCGACCTTCGCAAAGATCCTCGCCCCCAAGCTCTTCCCCAAGCCAGAGCACGCGGCACTGCGCGAGAGCTTCAAGGCCACGCTGGGCGCCAATGATCCCAAGGCGTACCTCGCGACGCTCAACGCCATCCTCGGCTGGACGGTGCTCGATCGCATCGGTGGGATCGCTCTCCCCACGCTCGTCGTCACGGCAGACCACGACTACACGTCGGTGGCATCGAAGGAGGAGTACCTGCGGTTGATGCCCAACGCGCGCCTGGCCGTGGTCGCGGACTCGCGGCACGCGCTGCCGATGGAAAACCCCGAGCCGTTCAATGCGGTGCTGGCGGCCTTCCTGCGCGAGGTGGAGCAGGGAGGGGCAGCGGCGCGCCCGTAGTCCGACGGCGCGCCGCCTCCCCCTGCCTCTCCGGGCATCACGTCCCGCGGTCCTTGTAGAACCGCTTCACCGCCCGGCCGAACGTCCGTTCGAACCGTCGCTGCTCGTGCACCGAACGTTCGGCGCGGTCCCACTCACGTTGCAGCTGGCGCCACTGGTCGTAGCGGTCGGCGCCGAGTGTCCCGCTCTCGAGCGCCGACAGCACGGCGCACCCCGGCTCCTGGGCGTGCGTGCAATCGCCAAAGCGACAGCCCTCCGCCAGCGTCATGATGTCGGCAAAGAGGTGTTCGCTCCCCGCACTCCCCACCCACATCCCCACCTCGCGCAGCCCTGGCGTGTCGATCACCGTCACGTCGTCAGGCAAGGTGATGAGGGCGCGGTGCGTCGTGGTGTGCTTGCCCCTGCCATCATCGGCGACGACGCCGGTGCGCATCAGCGCGGCGCCGGCCAGCCGGTTGACCAAGGTCGATTTCCCCGCCCCCGACGGGCCGAGGAAGACGAGCGTCGACGAGGGACGCAGCCATGGCCTGAGCGGGGCCACGCCTTCGTCGCTCATCGACGAGATGGCGACGCAGTCGACCCCCGGCAGCTGCGACTGCACCTGCTGCATCGCCTCGGCCAGCGCCGTGCCGTCCACGAGGTCGGCACGACTGAGGACGACTACCGGTGTCGCCCCGCCGTCCCACGCGAGGGCGGCCAGGCGCACGAGGCGCCGCGGGTTCACGTCGTCGGGTAGCGGCGCAAAGAGCAGCGCCACGTCGATGTTGGCAGCGAGGAGCTGCGGCTCGAGGCGCTCGCCGGCCGCCCGTCGCACCAGCGCCGAGTGGCGTGGTTCCACGGCGGCCACGCGCCAGCTGTTGTCGGGGAGTGCTTCGGCCGTGACCCAGTCGCCCACGCCGGGGCGCGCGAGCGGGTCGGGGTCGCGAATGAGTGGTGACGAAAGCGTTGCCGGCACGAGGGCACCGGCATGCAGGAGTTGGAGCGACGAACGATGGACCGCGGCTACGCGGGCTCGTATCAAGGTCATGGAAGTCGGCGTCTGGGCGCCACCGCTCGCGCGTCGAGCGCGAGGTGGGCGCGTGTCAGCAGAGGCCGATGGCGCACATGCCACCGGCGGGAGCGCGACAGGGCGCCCCGCGACGTCCGACGGGCGGGCGGTCGCCAACTTCGGCGACCGGGGAGCGCCCACCAACCAGCGTGGGCGCGCGCGATCAGGTCAGGACGCGCGAGGCGCGCGGCCACCGACAGCGTTGGGGGACTGCAACGGCATCACCGACGAAAGGGTTGGGGAGAATGCTAGCATCGTCCGGGTTCGGTGGCCAGCTTTGCGCCGGTTCCTTCCCTTCGGAGGCCGTCGTCCATGCCGTGCTTCACCCGCCTGCGCGTCACCCTCCCCGGCGCACTCGTTCTGCTGGCCCTCGCGTTGCCCGTAGCGGCGCAGTCTGGCGCCTCCAGCACGCCTAACGCCCGCGCCCTGCGGGTCGAGGACTTCTATCGCATCAAGTCGGTGGGCGCTCCCGCGCTCTCGCCCGACGGGCGTTGGGTGGCCTTCGCCCTCACCGCACGCCTCGAGGCGACCAACGCCGAGCCGAGCGAAGTCTGGCTCGTGCCGACAGCTGCAAGCGCGCCGGCGCGGCGCGTCTCGCCCGAGGGGAGCCACGCGACCGCGCCCTCCTGGTCGGCGGACGGCCAGCTCCAGTACGTCGCCGACAACAAGGGGTGGCGCCTCGACCCCGCGACCCCCACGCAGGTGACGGAATACGAGCGCCCGCCCTCGCGTCGCAACGGTCCCGGCGGCGGCGAACTCACCCTCCCGGCCCCTAACGGCGCGGTGACGGCCTCCCTGCGCAACGTCCCGCCCCCGCCTCGTGCACGTGCCGCGATGACAGAGTTCGAGGAGCGCCACGAGGCGCGCTTCAAGGGCGTCCAGTTCGACTGGCTCGACTTCCAGCGCGATGGCCAGCCGTTCCCGGTCCCCAACAGCGCCGACCCGGCGGTGAACCCGCCGCAGGAGATCTTCCTCGCCCGCGACGGCCGCGAGCAGCAACTCACACGGCTCGGCCTTCGACCGCAGGGGCTGCAGTGGAACCGCGACGCCACGCGCCTGCTCTTCACCGCCGACTCTGCGTATCGCGACGAACGTCGCTATGGCGCCAGCGCCGTGTACACGGTGGCCACCGACGGCGCGGTCCGCCGCCTCACCCCCGACACCGACCATCAGCACACCAGCGCCTCGTTCTCCCCCGACGGCCGCTCGGTTCTGTACACCAAGCAGCTCTCCACCAATGCCGTCATCGCCCGCAAGCTCGACCACGGCGGCGCGACCGATCTCTACCTCGTCCCGGCAGACGGCGGCGCCGAGCGCAACCTCACCGCTGATTGGGACTACCTGCCGAGCAATGCGATGTGGAGCCCCGACGGGCGCTACGTCTACTTCATGGGCGGCGTCGGGGGCGGGAACCACCTCTTCCGCGTTGCGGCTGCCGGCGGCGCCGTCGAGCAGGTGAACAGGGGCGAGCGCCGCATCAACAGCCTCACCGTCGATAAGGGCTTCCGCACCATCGCCTACACCGTGGGGCTCATCGAGACCCCCGCCGACGTGTACGTGGCCAACATCGATGGCAGCAACGAGCGCCGCCTGACGCGCGTGAACGAGGAGGCCCTACGCGACCTCGCGCTCAGCCGCGCCGAGCGACTGCAGTTCGCCAGCGCCGACGGCACGCCGGTGGAAGGGTGGCTGATGTATCCGTACGGCTACCGGGCCAACGCGGGGCCGTATCCTCTCGTCGTCAGCAACCACGGCGGTCCGCACTCGGCCGACGGCTACGCCTTCGACTTCAAGAGCCAGTACCTCGCTGCCAACGGCTACTTCGTCCTCAAGGTCAACTTCCGCTCCAGCACCGGCTACGGCGAGAAGTTCCTGTGGGGAACGTGGGGCGGGTGGGGAAACCGCGATGGCGAGGACGTGATGGCCGGCATCGACTACGCCATCGCCCGCTACCCCATCGACAAGTCGAAGGTCGCGACCATGGGGCACTCGTACGGCGGCTTCATGACCAACTGGCTCATCACGCAGTATCCCGATCGCTTTGCCGCGGCCATTCCCGGCGCGGGGATCGTGAACTGGGTGAGCGACTATGGCACCGCCGACATCGCCCGCACCAAGGAGACGGAGTTCTACGGCACGCCGTGGGACCCCAAGGCGCGCGAGATCATGATCCGCCAGTCGCCGCTGACGTATGCCGACAAGGTCAAGGCGCCGACGCTCTTCATCCACGGCCAGGTCGACCAGCGCGTCCCGTACTCCGAGGCCGAGCAGATGTACGTGGCACTCAAGAAGAACGGCGTCCCCACGAAGATGATCCAGTACGAGGGGATGCCGCACTCCATCAGCGGCTCGTGGAACCAGGTGCACCGCATGCTCAACGAACGGCGCTGGCTCGACCAGTGGCTCAAGAAGTCGCCCGGGGTGAGCTGAGCAGCCGAGCGCGTTCCCCTAACGAACACCCCGCCATGGCCGGAAGACGAGTCGGCCAGGGCGGGGCGGCGAAGGAGCCTAACGACCCCGGGGAGCGTCCCACCGCGTCCCGGGGTCGCGTTCGTTCAATGAATCAGAAGCTCGAGCGCACGGAGAGCACGACGTGACGCCCCGCCTCGGGGCGGACGAAGGCGCTGTTGGCCGCCTCGGCGTAAGGTGCGTTGCCGAGGTTGTTGATCCCCAGCCCCACTTCCTGCGGGCGCCCGGCGATGGTCGCCAGCCGCACGCCGCCGCGCACGTTCACGATGGTGAAGGCGGGGAGCACGCTCCCGATCGGGCTCGTCCCCAGGTTGATGTCCTGTTGCTCGCCCTGGCGACGCACCGCCCCTTCTGCCCAGAAGCGCCCGCCGCGCGGCCGGTAGCCCAGCGCGGCGTTGAGCTTGGAACTGTAGGTCCCGGCCACCGGGATGTCAGGGCGGTCGGGGTTTTTTGTCTGCAGCTTCGTGTAGTTGGTGTTGAGGTCGAAGCCGCGCCCCAGGTCCACGCGCAGCGTGGCTTCATGCCCGCTGGTGCGCAGCCGCTCCACGTTGATGTTCTGGAACTCGGCCAGTCGCCCGATCGTGCGCCCGGTGGGGCGGGTCAGGATGCCGTCCTTGAGGTTGTTGCGGAAGTAGAACCACTCCGCCTCCACGCGCGCGACGCTCACGCGCAGCCCCACGTCCACGTTCGTCGACGTCTCGGCGTCGAGCCCGGGGTTGGCCACCTGGATCGCCGTCCCATCGGTCGACGGCCCCGAGAAGTAGCGCTCGATGAGGTTCGGCGCGCGGAAGCCGCGCCCGTACGTCGCCACCGCGCTCACATGATCGGTGAGGCGATAGATGCCGTTCACGGCGTAGACCGTGGTGCGGTTGTTCGCCTTGAGCCCGGCGACGCTGTCGGGGAGCCCCGCCGTCTGCCGCGTCTCGGCGTGCACGTCGTGATAGCGCACCCCGGTGATCACCGAGAAGCGCTCGTGCAGGCGCCAGTCGCCCTGCAGGAAGAGTCCGACGTTGCGCATGTCGGCGTCGGGGAGCGAAGGGCGCGTGCTGGAGCTGATGATCGGATTGGGGCCAAAGCCCGTCGTGCGCGAGTAGGCCGAATCGTTGGCGACGGCATCGTCGCGCACGGCGTCGAGCCCGTAGGTGAAGACGACGCGGCTCAGCACCTTCGCCGCCTCCAGTCGCAGCCCCGAGCTCCCGACGTCGGTCGTGTTGTAGCTGCGGCTGTTGATGACCGCGGTGCGCCCCGGCCCGGTGGGGACGTAGACGTCGACGAACGAGTCGAAGTCGCGCTTGTTCCCCTGCGTGTAGAGGGAGAGGTCCACGCGGTCGGCGAACGGGAGGCCTAACGACGAGAGGTTGATCCCGGCCGACGTCTTCTGCACCGCCTGCCACGGATAGGTGAGCTTGATGCGCGTGGAGGTGTCGCCCAGGATGCGGGGCTCCACGAAGCCGAAGCCGGCGTCGCGCGCGACGTAGCGATCGTGCCGGATCCAGGCGTTGCTCCGCCCCTGCCCGCGCCACGAGGCGTACAGGTTGAGCGAGCGGTCGCGCACGCCGGAGTCGTCGAGCTTGATGCCGTCGGGGAGCGTGAGGTTGCCAAAGCTCCCGCCGGGGACTTCGTAGTTGCCGGCGTTGCGCAGCGAGCCGCTCCCGGTAAAGGCGAAGGCGCCGCGCGTGACGGTGAGCGATCCGTCGCCACGCTGCTGCTCACCAGCTCCGGAGTAGCGATAGCCAAGGTTGCCGCGCACGCGCGTCGTGCCGTCGGCGCGGGGCGTCCGGGTGATGAGGTTGATCACCCCGCCGATGGCGTCGGAGCCGTACAGCACCGACGAAGGGCCGCGTACCACCTCGACCCGCTCGATCTGGTCGACGTCGACCAGGGCGGGGAGCTCGCCAAAGTCCTGTTGCCGGCGGTTGTTGTTGAGGCGCAGCCCGTCCTGCAGGAGGAGGATGCGCTGTCCGCGCTGGCCGCGGATGGAGGGGCGCCCCTGGTTGGGCCCCGTCCCCACGACGTCGACCCCCGGGGCCTCGCGCAGGAGGTCGGCGGCGCTGTTGGGCGACTTCTCGCGAATGCTCGCGGAGTCGTACACCGTCACCGGCGCCGGCACCTGGCGCACGTCGGTCGGCGCGCGGGTCGCGGTCACGGTGACCGTGCGCAGCGTGCGCGTGGAATCGGCTTTCCGCTCTTGTGCGAGCGCAGGGGAGCTCACGGCGGGCGCCAGAACCAGCGCCACGGCCAGCAGTCGGATAGAGGGGGTGTTAGGCATGGTCCAAGCTTGTGCTGCACACAACAACCGTTGCAGTGTGGCTTGTACGTAGTGGATTTGTCGGGCGTTCCCTTACGTGACGACGATCGGTGCGCGGCGGCGCCTGTGACTCAGCGCACGGCCTTCGCTCCGCCTGGGCGACAGGCTGGAGCATTCGCCAGCTGAAGCGAACCGTCCTTCACCCGCGCGCCATGGCCACCAACGTCGAGATCAAGCGCTACGCGTACCACTTCTGGTCGTCGCGAAACGGCGTCGACAAGGACCACTCCGTCGCCACCATCACCCTGTTCGACGACACGGAGACGATCGGGATCATCCAGTTCTACGGCGAACTCGATCCGCTGCCGCCGCCGGAAGTCGCGTCGGATTTCGGGGTGCGGATGTTCTTGCACGTGCGCGAGCTGCCGGGTGTGCTCGACATGCTGCGCAACGAGAAGCCGGTACGGCTCCAGACCTTCGATGATCCGCAGTTCGTGCGGCTGCGTACGGCGCTCGAGCCGGTGGGGGAGGGGGAGCCGGGGCCGTAGGCGAGGGTGCCGGGGCGCGGGCGGTCGCCTCGCCGGTCGCACGTCACGCGTCCCTACGCGTGCGACGTCGCCACGCAGCGCCGGCGATGCCGGCGACGCCCGTGCCAAGGAGTGTCATGGTCGCGGGCTCGGGAGTGACGGAATACGTGATCTTCCACGATGCCGTCTCCCAACCACGACGGTCGATGGCGGTCCAGTAGGACTGAATCGACGTCACGCGCGTCAACCGCCGTGGCGACTCGGCGCAACCGATGCTCAGGTCGCAGAATCGCCACGATCCCGAGGTGGTGTTCACCAACACCCCGCGATACGGCTCGAAGTAGAAGTCGGGAATGTCGGGGATCAGGACGCGAAAGAGACGGCAGTCCGGCAGCGTCTTGTCCCAGGGCTGCAGCGCTCCAGAGGAGTGAAACTGGCACTTACCTGGAAACGCGACGCTGAAATCCAGGTAGTTGGGAAACTCGAGGTACTGCCTGAACGACCACCGAGCTGGGGTGCACCACTTCTGCGAGCCGAGCGTGGCGCATCCGTACGTGGAGACGTTCTGCTGAATGAACGCCCCTGGAAGCTGCGCGTTGCTCGTGCCGGCGGATGCGACCAAGGCCGCGAACACTCCCGCCGCGAGCGTGACCGGCTTGATCTGCATTCCCCCTCCCAGTCGACACCGTCCGATGCGCCGTTCGGATCGTCCATCCGGCTCCGGGCATCAAGCGGTTGCGGACGCCGTGTTGCGTCCGAGCATACCGCGTTTTCGGGACGATAGCGCCGGGAACTGACAACGACATCGGGTGATGCCCCTGAACTGCCCGTGGGGCGTGCGGCCTCGAGTCGCCGAGAGCGACCGGTGCGCGTTCCCCCTCGGCCAGCGGCCCCTCCTGTCGCCGACGTGGTGGTGCGGAAGCGGAACGCTGCCCGCCCTCACGCAATCGTCACATCCACCCCCATTGTCGGGTCCCCCGGGCGCCCCTTCACCGTGATCGTCACCCCCGACCACTTCCCCCCCGGCAGGTTGAGCGCCGGGCGCGTGGCCTTGCCGATCGACCGTCGCGCGCCGAACGGAAACAGGTCGCCGCTGTCGCCGGAGTTCCCCACGTCGAACAGCCCGGCAAGATCACGTTTGCCGTCGGCCTGAATCAGCTCGATCGCCAGGTGCTCCTCGTCGTTGACGTCGTCGACTGTCTCGTCCACCACGTACACGGCGATCCCCTCGTCAGGCAGGAAGGCGTCCTGCTTCTGGCGGCGCCTGTACTCCACCACGATGTACTGCTTGGCCGACATCGTCTTCTTGTTGACGATCATGAGCGACTGCCCCCCTTCCGCCGCGGGCTTCAGCTGCAACCCGGTGGTCGTCTTGGTCACCAGCTGAGGCGTGATCCACTTGTGGAACTGCCGCAGCATCGCGTTAGGCAGGCTCGGCGTCACGCCGCCGTTGCCCCACGAGCCGCTCGCCATCAGGCAGAAGTCACCCAGCCCGTTCGACGTGGTCTCCTCGTCCTCGCCGGTGTCGTAGAAGTCGGCCCAGCGCGCGGCGAGGTGCCCCCACTCGTGCGCGCAGACGCCGACCCCGCAATCCTCAGGCACGGTGAGGTACGTCTTCACCCTGAGCCCCGGCGCCACCACCGGGCTCCCGGGAATCGTCCATTTGTGGCTCCAGATGTCCCCCTTCTCCCCCGTCTCCTCGGCCCCGCGCCCCGCGTGTATGACGAAGAGCGCCGTCACGACCTTTTCCTTGAGCGCGTCGAATGGCGTGAAGTCGACCCCCGCCGCGAGCGCGGCCTTGATGGCGTCGGCGGCGAGTCCCGGCGCGTTGCGCGGAAAGGAGTCTTCCATCCCCGACGCCTCGTTGGCGTAGAACGACAAGGGCTGCGGCATACGGAACCAGCCATGGACCTCGCCCTGCACGTCGATGCCACTCCCCTTCGCTCCCGGTTTGAAGTTGCTGATGCCGCGGAAGTACTCGCGCATCGACCCCGTGGCGAAGTCGCGATTGAGGGAGAAGAGCATGCGCTTGTAGTAGCCCGGCGTCTTCTCGATGGCATGCGCCTGGTCGGGGAAGTCGACGAGCAGCACCAGCGTCTTCACCACCCCCTTGAGCTGCACCTTGGGGCGATGCAGCGCCTGCGCCCCCCCGGCGGGGCCGTGATCGAGGCTGCCGTCGTCGAGCCCGATGAAGTTCTCGCCACGGCGCGCCGAGACCCACACGTCGAAGAACTGCTTGAAGGTCGTCCCCTTGGGGATGCGCTGTTCCTCGAGCAACGCACGGTAGCGCTGCAGGAGGTCGTGCATGAGCCGCGGCGACGGCGGGACGAAGCAGCGCGCCTTGTGACAGGTGAGGTGACGCGACGGACGGAAGAGGCGAAGCATGGAGCCCTCGGAGTTCTCGTTAGGTCCCGCTGTGGCGGCCGTTCGATCGTTATCAGCCCGTGATGACGGCAATCCTCCGCGTGGTCGCGGCGGCCCGTGCGTGCCGCATCACCTCGCCAGCGCACCGACGATGCAGCGGGCGTCAGGCCGCGGCAAGCCGAGGCAAGCCGAGGCAAGCCGAGGCAAGCTGAGGCAAGCGGCCTCGGCATGGCCCCGGCGGGCGCCGGCGTGCACCGCCGCGTCACGTTGCGCCGACGTGCAGCGCCGCGTCACGTGGCGCCGACGTGCAGCG
>ERZ795061.1867-NODE-1867-length-20006-cov-7.314571_pt1 | contig 20006 bp, 6 predicted proteins | sample MGYA00375145_ERZ795061 | MGnify/ENA primary metagenome ERZ795061 (study PRJEB30190, sample SAMN05720144) | anaerobic digester metagenome | isolation source: active sludge of municipal wastewater-treating anaerobic digesters | place: USA | collected 2014-12-22 ... | reverse complement strand
TTTTGCCAGGACGGCATTATGCCGCGTGAGCCAGGGATGGCGAAAGCGGTCGAGCACCCCATAGTTCCCTGCAAACGATGCCGCTAAGACCGGACGTTTTGCCTGGAGGGCAAAACGCGGGCGATTGCCGCAGGATGCGGCTTTTTCGACAGGAGTCGTTATGTCGCGTGAGCCAGGATGGCGGAAGCGACAGAGCCCGAGTTCCGGTCGCGCGAGCAGAGTGAGCAGCTGGAACTATGAGGGGGCGAAGATCGCAGAGCGTTTTTGTCAGGACGACATTATGCCGCGTGAGCCAGGATGGCGGCAGCGGCGGCAACGACTGACATGCCGTAATACACCTACTTGGACATAACAAGGCTTGCGTTTGCTCTGACTTGAAATGGGATTTTGTTGAATTGGTGCAACTCTGGTATAATCGAGGAAGGTGATTATTTCATCACCTTGACTACGCCAACGGGCGAGGATCATACAGGCAACTCTGCAGGAGGCCAAAAATGGGAGACAAGGGCGGTAAGAAAGATAAAGAAAAGGTCAAGAAACAGGCTGACAAGAAGCACGACGACAAGGATAAAGCTGCCAAAGAAAAACAGCCGAAGCAAAAACCCTAGCCTTGAGTCCTGCTGAGACGCTGGCGCAGAATTCGATAACAGCAATCTGCTGACGATTTCTGCGCCAGTTTGCTTTTCCAGACCAATCTTTCCGACAAAATTTCCAGGGTGCACAACCCTGCATTGGCAGGCAACCCGGCTGATAAGCCGCGTCGGACGAGTCGGTATAAAATTCAATGCGCCCTTATATAATTCAGTGTTTGCCGGGTTTGTCGAACTGGTTGGCTTTGAGATAGGCTGCGTGCAGGCGGCGGATGCCTTCTTCGATGCTGACCTTCGGCTGATAGCCGAAGTCGCGGCGGGCGGCGTCGATGTTGAACCAGTGGGCGGTCGACAGTTCGCCGGCAACCCAGCGGGTGATCGGCGGTTCACCTTTGAGGTTGAGCCATTTGAAAGCTTTTTCGCAGATCAGGCCGACAAACCAGGCGACCTTTGGCGAAATCGTTGCGGTGACCGGCGGAACACCGGCGGCCCCGATGATCAGGTTAGTTATCTGTGAAATAGGCATTGGCTCGCCGTTGGTGATGAAATAGGCCTTGCCGGCGGGTGCGCTGCCCGGGGCCAGCTTTTCGGCGGCGAGAATATGTGCTTCGGCGGCGTTGTCGATGTAGACCGTATCGACGAGGTTTTTGCCGTCACCGACGAATTTGAGACGTCCGGCTCTGGCACGCGAAACCAGTCGCGGGCCGAGATGATTGTCGCCCGGGCCCCAGATCAGGTGCGGGCGCAGCGCGACCACAGCGAGATCTGGCGAATTTGCTTTCAGCGCCGCCTGCTCGGCCATGCTCTTCGTTTTGGGGTAGTAAGCGTCGTAATGATCAGGGTAGGGAAGGCTTTCATCAGCGCCGCAGACATCGCCATGCGAAAAGACGACGCTCGGCGAACTGGTATAGATGAGTCTGCCAACTTTGTGCTGCTGGCAGGCTTTGATGATGTTCAGGGTACCCTGATAATTGATGCGTTCATATTCTGAATATGGTTCTTCGATGCCGGCCTTGGCGGCGGTATGAAAAACCAGGTCGCAGCCGGCGACCGCTTTATTGACCAGCTCGGCATCTGAAATCTCGCCCTGAAAAACCGTGCAGCCGGCTTTGGCCAGCTCTGGATAATTGCCGCGGCAAAGTACCCGCACCTTGACTTCGCGTTCGAGAAGCATTCTGACGATGGCACCGCCAAGAAAGCCACTGCCACCGGTTACGAGAGCGGTTTTCCCTGATAACGGGCTGCTTGTCATGATGTTCAGATCCTACCTTTCAATTTTTCACCGGCCCATTCGGCCAGGGTTTCGCGGTTGATTTTCGCGTTATGCCGCACGTCGACCGGGAACCCGGAATGAATGATAAAATGTTTGATGGCGCGGGTATGGTCGTAGCGGGCGCCGATTTCCTGCAGTTCTTTGACGAGGGTTTCGGTATTGATCTCATGCACGCCTTTTTCGAGCTCGACGCAGATTACCGGCGTCTGGCGGCCCTTGTCACCGACGCCGACGAGTGCGGTTCTGAACACTTTCGGGTGCTGATTGAAGACCCGCTCGCACGGAATCGTGAAATAGACGCGGTCGGCGGCTTCGACCCGGTGGGTTTTGCGGCCGCAGAACCAGACACGACCCAGGGCATCGATGCGGCCGACATCGCCCATGCGGTGCCAGACTTCGTTGCCTTCGCGGATCTTCGCCAGCCGGGTATTTTCGGGGCGGCAGAAATATTCGCGGGTGACGATCGGGCCTTTGACAGTGATTTCGCCGATTTCGCCGGGTTTGAGAACCAGATCGTCAGACCATTCTGGAATCGCCTCGTCGGTGATTCTGATAATTCTTGTCTGCACCTGCTTTATCGGGAACCCTACACAGGTGCCGCCGCCGGCATCGGTTTCGCCCGCGGTTTCGCCGAGAATCATGCGGCTGCCGATCGAGCTCACCGGCAGTGCTTCGGTGGCGCCATAGGGTGTGTGAATCTGCGCATCGTCATTGAGCATGCGGTGAAAGCGCTGCAAAATATCATTGCGCGCCGGGGCACCGCATGAAATCACCTGACGCAGTGACGGCAGCTTGATATTGTTTTCGACGCCATAGCGGCTGAGTGTGTCGACCAGCGCCGGTGAGCCGAACATGAAGGTGGCGCCGTTATCGGTTATCGCTTCGATCAGCTTGCGCGGGTCGGCTTTGGCCGGTTTGCTCGCGTCCATGTCGGGTATGACGGCGGTCATGCCGAGGCAGACGTCGAACAGTCCGAAGAGCGGGAAAGTCGCGAGGTCGACGTCTTCAGTGGTGAAGCCGTAGATTTCCTGCAGGAATTTAACCTGGTGTGTCAGAATTCCGTGCGTATAGACCGCGCCTTTCGAAATGCCGGTGCTGCCGGAAGTGAACATCAAGGCCGCCATTTCATCGGCGGGCAGCATTTCGATCGGGTATTCAGAAGCGTCTTCGTGCCGCAGATCATGAAATTTCTGGCCGCCCCAGAACAGCTTCGGGCCAAGAGTGACACAGGTTTTGATCGTATCTGGCGACCAGCGCATGATGACGCGCAGGGCGTGCGCGAGCGAAACGCCGATGAAGGCTTCGGGCTGGGCTTCGCCGATGCAGGTTTTCAGGCTTTTGAGGCCGATGCCGGGGTCGATCATGATCATGACGGCGCCGACCTTGCAGAGCGCGAAGAAGGCAGTGAAAAATTCGATGCCAGGCTTGATCATCACGACGGTTTTAGTGCCGCGCCTGATGCCGATACGGTTGAGGCCGCGGGCAAAACGGTTGGTTTCTTCTTCGAGCTGCCTGAAGGTCATGCCGGTATAGGCAACGCGGCCAAAGCGGTCGCGGCCGGCCGGAACGACGACGGCACGTTTATGCGGGGTTTCGGCGGCTTTCTGACGTATGAAAGCGGCCATGTTGACACCATGGTTGTTGTTACCGGTCATTTGTTGCTCCTGTCAGGGGTTGGCGGCGAAAAGGGCGCGAACCAGCCTGAAAATCTGGTCGCCGGCATCTTCGAGAACGTAGTGCCCGGCGTGGAAGCTGTGAAATTCAGCTTTGGGCAGCCGTCGCTGCCATTCGGCAAAAAAGTGCCGGCCAAAAACGAAGTCTTTGCGGCCGAAGCAGACGATCGCCGGCTTGTTAACCAGGGTGCTCAGCCCGTTTTCGATGCGGACCAGTTCGTTGTATGAAGGGTCGGCTTCGACGAGCGGGATATCCTGCACAAAGCGGGTGGTGGCGACGCGATTGGCCGGATTATCGTAGGGCGCCCGGAAACCATGCCGGACCTTGCGGCTCATTCCCTTGATCGAGCAGGTGTGGCTGGCGATGAACGAGAAAGCGTTGAAAGTGCGGTTCAGGCAGGCGCCGAATTCGGTGTGTCTGAACAGCCAGATCGGCCAGGGAAACGGGCATTCGGCCGGCAGTCTGAAGGCGCCGGTGTTGAGAATCACCAGTCTTTTGATTTTTTCGGGGTGGCGGGTCGCATAGCCCATGCCGATAGCTCCGCCCCAGTCGTGCACGGCGAGGTTGATCGGTGCGCTCAGGTTCAGGCTTTCGATGAGGGCTTCGAGGTTGTCGACGTGTTCTTTGAGCGTGTAGCCGAAAGCTTCGAGGCCGGGTTTGTCGGAAAGGCCGCAGCCGATGTGGTCGGGCGCGATGCAGCGGTACTCGCCGCTGAAGTTTTTGATCATGTCGCGGTAAAGAAACGACCACGATGGGTTGCCGTGCACCATGACAAAAGGTTCGCCTTTGCCTTCGTCGACGTAATGCTGCCGGTGGCCGGAAGCATGTTTGAAATAATTATTGGCAAAAGGGTAGAGATCTTTGAATTCTTCGGTATTGAAAGCCATGCTTACCATTCCCATCCCAGCATCATGCTGTTGAGGCCGCTGCCAATGCCGATAAAGCCGACTTTCTGCTTCTTTTCGAGAATGCCGCGTTCTTCGGCAATGGCGGCGGTTACCGGCAGAGACACGGTGCCCATGTTGCCGAGAAACGGAAAGGTGGAAAAGTCTTTTTCGGGCGGCAGGCCCAGATTATTCAAAATGGCATCACGATTGGCCGCGGCCACCTGATGCGAAATAATGCGGTCGAGTTCTTCGCGTGCCCAGCCCAGCTCTTTGAAAAAGACATCGCCGACGCGTCTGATAAGGTCGCCGCCGTGTCTGAGCATGCCGATGGCGTTGGTTTCCATCATCTGCGGGGCACGGGCCGGAATTCTCTGATCGGCACCCCAGCGGCACATGCGGTGATGTTCGGGGGCCCCGAGAGCGGTGCCGCCTTTCAGCTGCGGGCCTTTCTGACCGAACGAACCATCGGTGAGGACGATGCCGACAGCACCGGAACCGCCGGTCATGGTTGCCAGAGCCTGTTTGAAGAATTCCATCGTGCCCTCTTCAAGCATGCGCTGAATCATGATTTCGGTGATTTCGCGGGCGGTTTCGCAGGCAACGACGATACCGGCCTTGATCTGGCCGAGTTCGATGCGGTTGGCGACGTCGATGATGCCGGTCATGGCACCGAGGCAGGCGTTGGAAACGTCATGAATGACGGTGCTGGCTTTGACTTTGAGTTCGGCGGCAACGTGGCAGGCGGTGGCGGGCTCGTAATTGTCGCGGCAGACGCCGCCATAGACGACGGCGCCGATGTCTTCAGGTGCAACGTCGGTTTCGGCGAGCGCTTTTTTGGCCGCTTTGGCCGCTTCGACAGCGTTGACATGGCCCGGGCCCCACCAGCGGCGTTCGCGAATTCCGGTCAGGGCTTCGAGCTGACCCGGGTGCAGGTAGAGTTTGCGGTACAGCGGCGCCAGCTGTTCTTCGATCCAGGTCGAAGTAACGATGTGCTGAGGCAGCTCGTAGCCGATGGCTTCTAAAAATACCCGGGTAAATTTCATAGTTAACCGCTTTGTCGTGGAAGGATAGCAGACTCAGCCGTCAATTACAACTCTGAGGGCAAAATCTTTCATGCTGTAGATGATGCGGCCGTCGACCTTCAGAAAGCCTTCGGCGACGATCAGGTGGTCGGCATCGTCGATTCTGGTGATGCAGGCATCGACGGTGACCAGTTTGTCTTTCGGAATGACCTGGCCGCGATACGACCAGATGTGCTTCTGCCCGACCGCCATCGGCTGGAAATGGCAGGGGCGGCCCGCCAGCTGGTTGCCCCAGCGGTTTATGGCAGCGACCTTGAGCAGCTGCATGAAAGATTCGAGGCCGAGCGAGCCGGGTATGACCGGATCCTGATAGAAGTGCGCCTTGAAGAACCATTCGCCGGGGTTAACGGCTTTGGTGCCTCTGACGAAGCCGAGACCGGCGGGGCCACCATCCGGAACGAACAGCGTGATGCGGTCGAGCATCAGGTAGCAGCTGCCCGGAAGTGTGAGGCCGTTCAGGGTTACCGGGGTCGCGTCATCGGGCGCTACCGGTGCAGTGCGTTCGAGGGCGAAATCGACGTGGCGGGCGGCTTCGGCGGCAGAAGGTTCGTAGGTCTGTATTCCGCGCAGGCCGACCTGGTCGGCGAGGGCTTCTTTCGAGAAGAAGCCGAACGTGGTCTGGCCTTCGTAAATCTTGCGGTCGCCCTGAGTGACGAGCAGGTCGAACGACTGAATCAGCATGCCGGCTGAATTGGCGGCTTTGGTCGATTTGACCGTCGCGGTCAGGGTACCGGAATTGATATTGACGTCTTCGTAGAGAACCGCGGAACCGTCGAGGTTGCGGTAGTGCAGGTCTTTGCTGCTGGTGGCCGCCGAGCCCATGTAGCAAGAATACCAGCCGCAGACCTGCAGCGGGAATTCGAGCATGACCGAGAACGGAATACTGGTCTGGCGGTTGGCTTTGAAGAACCAGTGGTCGGGCCTGATATCGAACTGACCCTGAACGGTGCCGCCGGTTTTGATTTTCATGAATTCGGCGTTGACCATGGTGATGCGGTCGACGAACAGGAACGGCGGATTCGGCAGGCGGGCCAGGAAACGCTCGCTGTCGAAGACCTTGAACTGCTCGCCAAAGCACAGAGACGGCTTGCCGATCGCGTATTCGAGAATCTGCTGACCGGTATAAATTGCCGGCAGCATTTCCGGGTGCTGCTGGATCCCCGCCTGCGCGGGGATGACGTTTAACCCTGTCATTTCCGCGAAGTTGTTCGTCATTCCCGCGAAAGCGGGAATCTGGGCTGCTGTGCCGGTTGCCTGGCGGCGGTTCTGCCACAGGGCTTCGATGCTTTCGCGGCTGGCGCCACTGAGTCTGATGCTCATGTTGAGCACCTGCACGATGCGGTTGCCGTCGGCAAACATCAGGGCATCGGCAATGACGTAGGGTTCAGGGCGGTAGCCCATTTCTTTGATCGAAATGTCGTAAAGGGCCTTCTTGACGCCGGGAATTACCTGGCCGCGGCAGCGCAGCTGGCTCTGAACATCGATGACCGGTTCGAAAGCGCAGGTCACTGACGGGGCGATCCAGCCCATGCGCAGCAGGAAAACGCGCAGAGACTGCATGCATGATTCATACATCAGGGTACCGGGCATGACCTGATCGTCGCAGAAATGCTGGGTCAGGAACCAGGCATTCTTCGGAATATCGATTTCGGCTTTGATCTGGCCGAGGCCGAAGCGGCCGCCGGTCGGGTTGATTTCGGTGATGCGGTCGATCATCGCCATCTGGCCGGTCGGAATGGTCTGCGGCACGATGCCGAGGTCGGCAAACTGCGGGCCGAAGGCTGTGGCCAGGTCGCCACGGCGCAGCGCATCGAGAGCGGTATCGTCGAAAGATTCGATCTGCATGGCCGGCAGCAATTCGCGGCCGGGCAGGTTGGGGCGCGGGTCAAGGCAGGTGTCTTCTGGGGTGAGAACGATACCCTTGCCGTCAGCAAGCTGCTGGTCGGTAAAGAAGCCGGCGCAGCCGTTACGCATGGTGATCAGGTGCTTGCCATCGATGCTGCCGTCGAATTCGAAGAAGAACAGGTAGGTATTCGCCTGGCGAATGAAGCGGTCAACCTTGATATCGTAGTTGATGGTGTCACCCGGCCGCGGCAGCGGGCCATGGAAAGTGACGACCGCGTCGAGCAGGCGGTATTTGGCGATACCCTTGGTTTTAAAGTCGATGCCGAGCCAGCCTGACAGGAACAGGTCGGCCTGGCCGGCTTCAACGGCCAGCCCGGTCGGCATGCAGTAATTATCGAGATACCAGCCGTCGGGGTAGACATCATGCTGGGTAACTGTGCGGCCTTTGCCGAGTGAACCCTTTTCGCCTTCGACGAGTACGATGCGGTCCACGAAGTTGAGAGGGATATCAGGCAGGCGTACGCGGGTCGGGAAAGCATCGATCGGTGCGAAGTATTCGCCGAGACAGTTGCCGATTTTGCCGATCGCGAATTCCATCGAGCCTTTCCAGTCAAGGAAAACCGGCCCGTTGTAGGGTTTCGGCATGCGCTGTGCAAACGCCGGCACCGCCGGGGCGGTCATGCGCGCGAAAGCTCCTGTCATTCCCGCGAAAGCGGGAATCTCACCCTTATTCATCAGATCCCCGCCTGCGCGGGGATGACCAGTCGGCGAAGCATAGAGGGCCTGCTCGATTGCCGGCATTTCACCGGCCGGAACAGCCTGCAGCAGCTGCATCTGCTGTGCCAGAAGGTTGGCCTGAGCCTGAATCATAGAATTGCTGAAGCTCAGAAAAGCTGCGTGAGCGCCGGCAGTAGCCTGCTGGGCGGTTTTCCATTCGTTGATGACCTGAGAGGCTGCTGACGGTTGCTGGTTATTGGTATTCATGTAATTGGTTTCCGTATCTGGGAAATATTCTGTGCTTGTAGAAAAATCTGTCATCTCCGGTTCCTTAGCCTGTTGAAGGGGTGTCGTTAACGCGGAAGATCCTGTCATTCCCGCGAAGGCGGGAATCTCATCTTTATTCGTGAGATCCCTGCTTTCGCAGGGATGACGAACTGAATCAGTGCCTGTGACGGGATAACTGGCGGGGGCTGCCTGCGGGGAATTCTGGGCGGCGACGGCGGCTTTGAGGTTGAGCGGCTGTTTAAAAGTGTTCTGTTCGATTTCATGCACGAGTGGCACGGTAATTTCGGGCGCTGGCATTTTCAGGCCTGGCTCGAAAAAGGGTGGGGGCGGGGCTGAAAGTGAAGACAGAGCCGGGGCCGGGGCGGTCGTGGCCTGCGGCAGCAGGGCCGCGAGAGACTGTATCTGGTAGCCGGTTTTGACGACCACCGGTGCAGCATTGCTTTTGCGGCGGATTTCGATGCTTTCGCGTTCGCGATAAAGCGGCGAAAGATTGACGCGCACGCCTTCGGCAGCGACGTTGGCCAGGAAGCGCAGCATGGTGCTGTTCTGACTCTGGCCGAACAGCAGGGCCGAGCGGGCGAAATGCGGGCGGTTGCCGAGAATGTTGCCGATCATGCGCGACATCGAGGCGCGCGGTCCAATTTCGAGAAAGACTCTGGCACCTTCGGCATAGGCAGTTTCGACACATTTCGGGAAATTTATACGTCCGACACACTGCGATCTGATCGAGTCGCCAGAAGCTTCACGTTCAGGGGTGAAGACGGTGCCGAGGCCGCTGCTGATGAAAGTCATGCCTGCCGGCGGGTGGCAGTCGTAAAGGTGCAGGGCGCGGTATTCTTCGGCGACCGGCAGGGCGGCTTCGCAATGTACCGACGAAACGCCTTCGAGCACGAAAAAGGTTTTGCCGATTTTTCTGATCAGGTCTTCGACGGCCGGGCGGTTGCCGCCAATGACGCATTCTTCGGGTGTGTTTTCGATGAGGATATAGGCATGATCGCCTTTTCTGATCAGCTTTTCGACCTCGAAGGCCGGGCAGCTGACGACGCCGAGTAGCCAGTCGATTTCGGCATTTTCATCGAGGCCCCAGTGCTTCCTCGGTGAATTGTAGCGGCCGATAAGTTCACTGGTGAAAAGGTTCGAACGGCGCATGCGGCGCACCATTTCGTCGCGTTCGCGCCAGGTGCGGGTTGCGAAGTTACCGGCAGTTTCGCCGAGACTGTAACCCATGATTACCTGCGGCTCGATGCCAAAACCTCTGACGATATCGCTGACCATGGCACAACACGAAACATGGCTGAAAACCAGCGAGTTGTGGTCGGCGATCAGGTCGCGCATCGCTTCGGTTTCCCAGCCGTCGGGGTAGCTGAGGCGCCAGGGCAGAATCTGTCGTGGTGAAAACTGGGCCGCCAGCAGTTCAAACTGCGAGTCGAGGCGGCGCAGATGTTCGGGCCAGGTCATGCCCAGTTCAGCCCCCATACCCAGGAAATGATTCCCTGAACCGGGGAAGACAAAAGCGACTTTGCCATTCAGAGCATTGGGCCGCGGGTTGAAGAAAACCCGGTCGTTGGTTTCGGGGCCGGCGGTGATCGGCCGATCTTCGTTGTTGTAAAGATGTTTTACCGCGTATTCGACGCGGCGGCGCAGTTCGGGCAGCGAGTCGGCGACGACGCCGGCAAACAGTCTGGCTTCTGGCCGCGGTGGGTAAGTGTTCCAGTAGTCGCGGGCCAGTTCATGCACTGAGGCTGCTTCAAGATTGCGCAGGGCTGAAAGGCGTTCGCGCAGGTCGCAGGCGTTTTCGCCGCCGACGATAAAAATCGCTTCAGCCGGGGCACCGGCCGGAAAGACTCTGGCCCGGCAGTCTGCTGCCTGTGCTTTTTCGCTCAGCTGCTGTTCGTCTTCGAATTCGCTGAGAACCGCATGATAGTAAGACCCATCGATGCTTATCGAGTTCACGGCGGCAATGCGCGGGCCGTTGATGCGGTTGCGCAGCCAATATTGCGGTGTGTCAGGGGTAAAAAAGAAATCTTCGCGTTTTTTCAGCGCGGCGATCGGTTTTTTAAGTAATTTATAACCGGGCAGAATCTGCTGGTGCAGGCACAGTGCCGCTTTTGCCAGCGAAAAGAGCCCGGCGGCCGCACCGGTGTGCCCGATGACCATCTTGGTGCTGCTGAGCGCGCACAGCTGGTCGTTGCGCTGGAAACGGGTGCTTTCGTCGGTCGAGCGCGATGGCATGAAACGGCTCATGGCAGCCGCTTCAATGGTATCTTCGGCCGGTGAGCCGCTGCCGTTGGTTTCGATGAGACCCAGGCTTTCGGGGCGCAGACCCGATTCGTTCCAGGCCTGCTGCATGGCCCGCAGACAAGCTTCGGTGCCGGCGCCGCTGTCATTCATTGCGGCGGCATTGGCTTTGCCGAGACCGTTGATGACGGCGATAACCCGGTCACCATCTGCGATTGCGTCTTCTTTGCGTTTTAGGACGAGAGCGACGGCACCCTCACCCGGGAAAGACCCTTCGCTTGTTTCATCGAATGGCACAGAAGCGCCATTGCGGGCGAACGGGCGCAGGGTATCGGCGGCGAGCAGATGCCTGAGGTCGCCGGCCATATCGACGGCGCCAACTACGGCCGTGTCGATTTCATGGCGCTGCAGAGCTCTCAGTGCTGCTTCAAGGGCTGACAGCCCTGAGTTTTCACCGCTCGAAAAAGTGTGCGAAGGGCCGCCGGCATTGTATTCACGGGCGATGCGGCTGGCGACGATGCCGCCGAGTGCGCCGACGGTGCGGGGGTTGTTGAGCGGCGGGGTAATCGCGTCGCTGAGCTTGTCAGCCGGAAATTCGCCGAGGCCATTGGCCTGCAGATCGGTTTTCATGCCCCAGCGCGAAGCGAAGTTGGTACTTTCGAAATCGAGAGCGATGCCCATGAAAACGCCCCAGCGCAGGTTGTTGCTGCGGTTGCCGGTCAGGCGGGCAAGGGCGCCGTCGACCGTCTGCAGCATCAGCAGCTGCTGCGGCAGAATTTCGGGGATTTCTCTCGGTGAAATTTTGAATTGGCCGGGAGTGATGCTGATTTCGTCGACATAAGAACCTTCAACGAGCCATTTTTCGTCGAGGCTGCAGGGGTGTCGACCTTCTGGCAGTCTGCCACGCTCAGGCCGGCAGTTGAAAACCGCTTCCTGAAATTCGGTCACATTTTTGAGGCGCCCGGCTCTGGTATCGACGGCAACTATGGCGATTTCACAGGGTGCCTGCGCAGGTTTTACAGCCGGTTCAGATGCCGGTTTTTGCTGGTGGCCGGCAGTGCTGCGGGCGGCAAAGGCTTCGGCGGCTGCGGCGTCGGCCACAAATTCTTCAAGCAATACGTGCCCGTCGATGCCGCCAAAACCGAAAGCGCTCAGGGCGCAGCGTCTTGGCAGGCCGGGTTCGCGGGGTTCCCAGGGGGTGGGCTGTTTGAGAATGTCGAACGGGCTTTTTTCGAGCTCGATTGCCGGGTCAGGGCTGTTAAAGTTGGCTTCGGGCGGCAGTGTCTGGTTTTTCATCGCCAGCAGCAGCTTCATCAGGCCGGCGGCGCCGGCGCCGGTGAGCAGGTGCCCGACGTTCGATTTTACCGAGCCGATGACGCATTTGCGGTCGGGCAGCGGCAGGCCTTTCCAGAGCTGTTTAAGGCTGTCGAGCTCAACGGCGTCACCCTTGGGGGTACCGGTGCCGTGACATTCGACGAGCTGAATGTCCTGTGGTTGCCAGCCGGCCTGGCGGTAGGCGGCGTGCATGGCGCGCAGCTGCCCTTCAGAATCAGGGGCCAACAGGCTGCCGCCGACGTCGTTTGCGAGGCCAATGCCGCGAATGACGCCGTAAATTTTGTCGTTGCCCTGCAGCGCGTCTTCGAGGCGCTTGAGCACGAAGATGCCGGCGCCCTCACCGACGACGAGACCGTCGGCGTTCTTGTCGAACGGTCGGCAGATGCCGCTGGGCGACAGGGCATGCAGCTGGGTGAAGCCCATCTGGGTAAACTGCGATGAGGGGCGGCAGACGCCACCGGTGAGCACCGCATCGGCTCTGCCGGCGGTCAGCTCTTCGCAGGCGAGTTTGATCGCATAAAGTGACGAGGCGCAGGCGGCATCGAGCGTATAGTTCCCGCCGCCAAGGCCAAGAGCCGTTGCCAGCAGCCCGGCCGGCAGTTCAGCCGAAAAGCGGTTCAGCGGGTTGCCGATGAACAGGTTATCAAGCTGCAATGGCGCATTTTTCAGCCGGTTTTTGAGAATCTGCAGGTTCAGCTCGCGGGTGATCTGCGAAGTGCTGTCGGTTGGCAGAACGATATTGGCGAGAATCACCTGCACCCGGTTCAGATCGAGCCCGGCAGTGTCGGCGTCGAAAAAGGCGTCGCGCCCGGCCTGCAGTGTCAGCAGGAAGAGCGGGTCGAGGGTGTCGAGCAGCTCTGCCGGCAGGTTCAGGCCGTTATAATTGCGCGGCATTTTCTTGATCGAGCAGTTGCGCGGTGAGCGCACCCGGTCAGCAACTGCCGGTTTCGGGTCGTGGTAATTGACCGCCGGCTCGGGCCAGCGGTCATCTGGAACAGTGTCGGCGGCGCTTTTGGCCGCGACGATCATCTGCCAGAAGTCGTCGAGACTGTCAGCGCCGGGGAAAATCCCCCCAATTCCGGTGATTGCAATGGCAAGAGGGGTCTGGCTGCGGTCGCTGGCGGTCATCATTCGGCTCCGATTACTTTTCTGAGTTTAAAGGCGTTGCTTAAGTTTTCGTTGAGGGTGCATTCATAGCCATCGAGGCGGGCGATCAGGCGGCCCTGGGCATCGACGAAGTCGATGTCGGCTGCGGCCTGCATGCTGCCAAGGCGGCGGGTACGCGCGACGATCACCACGTCACGGCCGTCGAAGCTGCTGACATACTGGCGGTAGCGGCGTGCGAAGCCGGGCAGCGAAGGTGCGCCACAGGCCTGCGTTGTCCAGAGAATCAGCAGCTGGTAAGCAGCATCGATGGCGAGCGGGTCTGAGCACCAGTTATTGAACATGGGGCTGGCAAACCAGGCTGCCGGAGGCTGTGAGCTTCTGCTGACGGCGATGATGCCGTGTTCAGACCAGCCCTCGACCGCGGTCAGCGATTTGAAGAATTCACCATGAAAGAGGTGATTGGCGTAGGCTTCATTGATCGAGTCGGGGTAAACCATGCGCGCATCGGTCTTTTCTGGTAATGGTGCTTTGGCAGGCAGTGCATCGACAAGCAGAACGTCGGCGCGGGCGTTGATCATTTCGCGGCCATTGACGGTGGTTCTGATTTCGCAGCTGATCCGGTAGCCTTCAGTAGAGCGTTCCGGCTTACTGGCATACAGCCCGAGTGTCACCTGCTGGCTTTTGAGGACGACGCCCTTGAGAATGCGCATCTCATCATAGCCGGCGAACTGCAGGCCAGGGTTGCGCATGACCGCAGCCTGCGACATCAATTCGGCGGCAACTGCCATTGGCAGCACCGGGTCGCCGTTCAGCACGTGGTCTTTGAGCCAGGCATTCTCTTTGAGGTTGAGCTCAAAGTCGAATGCCTTAACGAACTTTTTTCCGGGTGCCGGTGCCCCCTGTTCTTCAAGAGTGCCCATAATGCCGATTTCTACGGCATTTTCGCCCGGGTTCGACAGCTCGATGACCGGCTGTCGCGCTCCTTCAAGCAAGGGAATCAGCCCGATACCCTCGGCAATGAAGACATTGCGCAGGGCCGGCGTTACCATACCGCCATCCCAGGGGCCCCAGTTGAATGCCATGACCCGGCATTCAGGGCGCAGTATGCGCAGTTTCTGGGCTGCCTTGTTGAGAACTTCGTTGGCCATGGCATAATCAACCTGACCAAGTCGGCCACCGCGTCCTGAGAACGACGAGAACAGCACGACAGCTTTCAGGTTGTCTTTGATAACGGCTTTCAGCACGTGGCGCAGACCGGCGACCTTGGTGTCGATGACGTCATCGAGCATTTCGCGGGTCTTGTCTTCTATGCGACGGTCACGCAGGACCCCGGCACCATGAATCAGGCCGGTAATCTGGCCGGCTTCAGCACGTGCCTGTTCGATGACCCGTTCGGTGTCTTCGCCGTTGCGGATATCGACAGAGTAGTAGAATGCCTTGCCGCCGGTCTGGTTGATTCTGGCAAGATTCTGCAGAACTTCGCGGTTCGCCATCGCGGCCTTGAATTCGGCTTCGAGATCTTTGGGCGTCATTTTGCGCCCGCAGTTCTTGAGCAGTGCTTCTTTGATGGCCGGTTCGGCGGTCAGACCGTTGAGCCAGGCCGGTTCGGCCTTCGGGGCTGGTGAGCGGCCGAGCAGAACCATGGTGGTTTTGTATTTTTCGGCGAAGGCGATCGCGGTTTCAGCAGTGACGCCGCGGGCGCCGCCGGTGACGAGCACCACATCGCCCTTCTGGAAATTGGCCGGAGCATCGGTATCTTCGCTGAGCGGTGCTTCGACTTCTTCGATGGTATAGCGGGTCGAGCGGGTCAGGCCGGTTTCAATCGGGCCTTTGCAGACAAGCTCAGAAGTCAGCTTGGCAGCGGCATCGTCGCTGTTTTTAAAACGATAGTCAAGATCGATGGCTCTTGGAGTAACTTCGGGCCACTCGTATCTGATGGTTTTGATCAGACCGGCAAGGCCGCCCTGAACCGGGTCAACCGTTCTGGTAATTGATTCGAGGCCGAAGTTGCCGTCGAGTCGCGCAACTGTAGCGACGAGGCCGGCATTTTTCCTGATAACCGGGCCGGTTTTCTGAACGGCCATGAAGACATCTTTGAGCCATTCTTCTGAAGGGCTTTCCCAGAGGTTCATTGCGGCACGCTCAGGCACCGGGGCGAGCACGATCAGGCCTTTGATGTTGTCATCGCAGCTGCCCGAAGTCAGTTCGGTGAGGCTGTGCTTTTCTGCGGCTATGCCCTGCACGGCGAAGCTGCTGATCAGCGCGTCGGCCAGTTCGGGGTCGTCATTGGTGACGATAACGCGGTCGCCGTCGTTGAGAACGACAGGGCCCGAGGCTTCGGCGGGCAGCTCAGCGATTCTGAGCACGGTGCGCCGGATCGGGCAGTTGGCGGCAACGCGGGCCGGGGCAGAAGCGGTCTGCGCCGGGGCGGCCACGGGGGCGGGGGCACTCTGAGCCGGTGCCGCGGCCGGGACTGGCTGGCTGGCTTTCGCTGCCGGCGCCGGGCTGGCGGGGTTCAGATACCCGAGAATCTGGGCAATCGTTCTGAACTTGCCAAGGTCGCCGGGCTGAACTACCGGTGCTTCGGGCACCCTTTCCTGGAAGGCCGAAAGAATCTCGACGCGCTTGATCGAGTCGATGCCGAGATCGGCTTCCATATCCATGTCGGGGTTGAGCATATCGGTCGGGTAACCGGTCTTGTCGGCGATTACTTCAAGCAATACTGCGTCGAACCTGTTCCCCGAAGCGGCCGCAGGTGCTGCCACTTGAGTCTGAACCGCTGCCGGCACTGAAACATCAGCCGACAGCGCTACCGACTTTGGGCGCGAACCGCCGATGAATTCAATGATCTGTGTCAGGGTGCGCAGCTTGCCGAGCTGGTCGGGCTGAATGACCGGCGCATCGGGCAGGCGTTCCTGCACTGCCGACATGATTTCGACGCGTTTGATCGAGTCGATGCCGAGGTCGGCTTCCATATCCATGTCGAGATTCAGCATATCGGCGGGGTAGCCGGTTTTTTCGCTGACGATTTCAATCAGAATCGGCTGAACATTGGCGGAAAAGCCCGCCGCTGCCGGGCTGCTCTGCACAGCCCCTGCCGCCGGCATTGCCGCTGCTGGCTGGGCCGCGCTGCTTCCGGCTCCGAGGTGCTGCAGAATCTGCGTCAGGGTGCGCAGCTTGCCGAGCTGGTCGGGCTGCACCACCGGCGCTTCCGGCAGGCGTTCCTGCATCGCCGACATGATTTCGACACGCTTGATCGAGTCGATACCGAGATCGGCTTCCATGTCCATATCTAAGTTCAGCATTTCAATCGGGTAACCGGTCTTTTCGCTGACAACTTCAAGCAGAACCGGCTGAATTTTTGCAGAGGCGTTATTGGCTGCAGCAGCCGGAGCCTGGCTGGCGGCCTGCTGCGGGGCAGCGGCTGCCGGGGCTGGCGCTGCTGCGCTGCCGGCGCTGAGGTGTTCGAGAATCTGCGTCAGGGTGCGCAGCTTGCCGAGCTGGTCGGGCTGGACCACCGGGGCTTCCGGCAGGCGTTCCTGCATCGATGACATGATTTCGACACGTTTGATCGAGTCGATGCCGAGATCGGCTTCCATGTCCATGTCAGGGTTCAGCATTTCGAGCGGATAACCAGTCTTTTCGCTGACGACGTCGAGCAGAATGCTTCTGACTTTGCCGGCATCCGGGCCGGTTTTGACCGGTGCGGCAGCTGCGACCGGTGCCGGAGCAGGCGCTTGCGGTCGGGGCGCTGGCTGGGGTGCCGGTGCCGGTTTGGCGGCTTCAGGAGCCATAGCCGGTCTGGCAGGGGCCTGCGGTGCAACTGGCGCGACCGGAGCTACCGGGGCTGCCGGGGCGGCCTGAATCCTGGTTGCGACGGGCGGCGCGACGGGCTGCGGCGGTGCGGGCGGCATCATCGGCTGCTGCCATGCCTGTGGCTGCTGCATGGCCGGCTGGGCCTGGCTGACCACCTGCTGGCTGCCGCTGATCAGTGCCATGATGGTTTTCTGTGCCTGTTCCTGACCTTCGAGAAAGCGGCGGTGCAGGTCGGCAGTCTGCTGCTGCAGCTGCTGCAGGGCTGAAAGGGTTTCGCGCGAAAGTTTGAGAGCGTCTAAATTTACAGGTTGACTGGTCATAAGATTGTTTGCCTGGTGGGCTGCCGGCGTTACCGGAACCACGTTCCGGCTGGCAGCAGAGTTGGAATTTGTCGCAACAACCGGGTTAACCGGCTGGGGCTGTGTCATAGTGACCGGCTGACGCTGTGCTGCCGGCATGCTAACAGTCTGGGCAACCGGAGCCGGCGCTGCCGGGCGGGGTGCCGGCTGCACTGCGACCGGTGCGGCTGGTGCCTGTGGGGCCTGAACGCCTGCAGCTGCGGCGGTAACTCTTACCGGGGCCGGCTTGGCGATTTCGGCCATCGCCTGCAGCTGGGCCTTGGATTTATAGTTGGCGCCGGAAACCGGGAAGGTCAGCTTCGGTTTGCCATCTTTCGGCTGGGCGGCCAGCCATTCGGCGCCGTTCTGCCAGCGATTCAGGTCGAGCTGATAGCCCATGGCTGCCAGCTGCGCCAGAACGCGGCCGAGGTCGTGCAGACCCGAGCGCTTGCCGGCTGACGAATCGAGGGCGATGATCGTGCATTCTCGCCCTTCGAGGATCGCCTTGATCAGGCCGGTCATCTTGCCGCCCGGGCCGGCTTCGATAAAGGTTCTGATGCCGTCGGCATACATTTTTTCGATGATTTCGACGAAACGCACCTGGTTCGCCAGCTGGAAACCAAGCAGTTTCTTCGCCGCCTCGGCCTTGCTCGGGTAAACTTCAGCAGTGGTATTGGCGTAAACCGGGCATTTCAGCTTGCTGAACTTTTCGTCGGCCAGGAAAGCATGGAAAGGCTCAGCCGCATCGGCGACGAACGAACTATGGAAAGCGCCAGCAACGTTGAGAACGGTTGCCCGCAGTTTGCGATCTTTGAAAATGTTCTTCGATTTTTCGATTTCGGCGGTCGGGCCAGACAGAACCACCTGTGCCGGTGAGTTGTGGTTGGCAACTACAAGCTGCAGGCCGGTTTCGGCGATGACCGCTTCAACGGCGCTGCGTTCGGCGGCTACGGCGATCATGCCACCGCGGTCGCCTTTTCCCTGAGCCATCAGCTGGCCGCGTTTGCGCGAAATTCTGGCGAGGGCGGCGCTGTCGAAAGCACCGGCGGCGCACAGACTTACCAGTTCGCCGTATGAATGGCCGGCGAAGCAGTTGGCTTCGACGCCGAACGCTTCAAGGGCTTTGAACTGGCCGAGGGCGATGGCGCCGATGGCCGGCTGGGCGATATCGGTGGCGCGCAGGCGTTCGTCGTTCAGTTTGTCTTTTTCGGTGTCATAGGTCGGCCGCGGGAAAACATAGTCGATCAGGTTATTGCCCGCCGCATCGATGGCGCCGATCTCTTTTGTCGATTCTTCGAGAACGGTGAATGCTTCGGGGCTGGCGCAGACAAGCTCGCGGCTCATGCCGGGGTATTGCGCGCCCTGACCGGGGAAGATAACGCCGATCGGTTTAACATCATGATTCTGGCTGAAACATACGCCATTCGGCAGCACAAAGCGACCGTTTTCGACATTCTTGTCGAGCTGGGCCGTGATTTCGCCAGTCAGCTTGTTGAGGTCGGTGCCGGCATCGACGACGAAGGTCAGGCGGCAGGCATCTTTATGATTGAAATCGCGGCGGCTTTCGGCAGCAACCATGCGGATCTGGCGGGCATTCTTAGCCTGAGCCAGTTTGTTGAGCGCGGTTTTGATATCGGCAGTGTTCTTGCCCGAGAAGGTAAACAGTTCGGTGCCGCGCGCCCAGTCCCAGCCGTGTTTTTCCTGGTCGTATTCAGAAATTACCACATGGAAATTGCTGCCGCCGAAACCGAGGGCGCTGACTGCGGCATAGCGCGGCCGGCCGTCGTCGGTGACCCAGGGCCTGATCTGGTCGGGCAGATAGAACGGAACATTCTCCGAGGTCAGGGCCTTCGCCGGTTTCGCAACCTTGATCGTCGGCGGAATAACCTTATGATAAACGGCCAGAGCGGCCTTGATCAGACCGGCAGAGCCGGCTGCGGCCTTGGTGTGGCCGATCTGTGACTTAACAGAGCCGAGGGCGCACCATGGTCGGCCGTTGTCAGCCTGGCCATAGATTTCTTTAAGCGCAGTGACTTCGACTTCGTCGCCAGCGCCGGTGCCGGTGCCGTGGGCTTCGATCAGGCTGATATCGCGCGGTGAAATACCGGCCTGTTCGTAGGCGCGGCGCAGAGCTTTAACCTGACCATCGGCGCTCGGTGCGTAAATGGCTTTGCCTTTACCGTCGCTCGAAGTTCCGACCGAGTTCAGGGTTGCGTAAATGCGGTCGCCGTCGCGTTCTGCGTCTGAGAGGCGCTTGAGCACCACCATGCCGATGCCTTCACCAAGAATGGTGCCGTCGTTATCGACGCTGAAGGGTTTGGCATGACCGGTTGCCGACAGGGCCGGGGTTTTGCAGAAGCACATATACATGAAAATATCGTTGAAAGTATCGACGCCGCCGGTGATGGCCATGTCAGTCTTGCCGGTCCAGAGTTCCATCGCGGCGAGGTTGACGGCACTCAGGGAGCTGCCGCAGGCTGCGTCAACTACGCAGTTGGTGCCGCCAAGATTGAGGCGGTTGGCGATGCGGCCGGCGGCCACGTTGCCCAGCAGGCCGGGGAAAGAGTTTTCCTGCCAGCCGACATAGGCTTTGCCGATGTTTTTGATGACTTCTTCAGTGATTTCTGGCGCAATACCGGCATGCTGCATAGCGCGGCGCCAGATCGGGTGTCCAAGGCGGGCGCCCAGCGGCACGACCAGTTCAAGGGTGCCGGTCAGGCCAAGAACGACGCTGACATTGTCGCGGTTGAATTCGCGGCCAGCGGTGTAACCGGCATCTACCAGTGCGCCCTGGGCGACAACCAGGCTCAGCAGCT
>ERZ795061.1863-NODE-1863-length-20037-cov-119.836953_pt1 | contig 20037 bp, 21 predicted proteins | sample MGYA00375145_ERZ795061 | MGnify/ENA primary metagenome ERZ795061 (study PRJEB30190, sample SAMN05720144) | anaerobic digester metagenome | isolation source: active sludge of municipal wastewater-treating anaerobic digesters | place: USA | collected 2014-12-22 ... | reverse complement strand
CGAATCCCTTAAGGTCCACAGAAAAAACAACCCAAACTATCTTGGGTTGTTTTTTGTTATTTTTTTGTTTACTTATTATTATAATTTGTTATAATTTTAAAACAATAAATTAACCAAACATCAAATATGAATATGGAAATTTTAGCTATATTATTTTTAATACTCCTCTTTTTTTTGTTAAGCAAATCAGCTGATTTGATAGTTTTAAATTTACGAAAAACAGGAGAAAAATTAGGAATAAAAATATTTATTTTAGGAATCATTTTAGGAATAATGACTAGTACCCCAGAAATGGCCATTGGAATAAACTCAACCCTAATGAATGTGCCCGACATGTCTTTTGGAAACTTAGTTGGAGGAACAATCGTTTTATTAGCCTTAATCTTAGGAATAAGCTTAATTTTAAATCGAAAAATAAAAACAGAAGAAAATTCCTGGCCTTTTCTGGCAACCTTAATAGTTCTTTTTATGCCCCTGATATTAGCTTTTAAGGGAAGACTAAATGAAATAGATGGAATAATAATGATTATTTCATATATCTTGATAGTTTATTTTTTATATAAAAAAAATAAAAGTATAAATTGGCCAAAAATTGAAATAGTTAACAGCAAAGAAATAATCAAGCACATTTTTTGGATATTAATAGGAATTGTTTTGTTAACAATAATTTCTGATTTAATAGTTAAAACAACAATGTTTGTTTTAAGAAATCACAATATTTCGCCTTTTATAATCGGTCTGCTCTTCTATTCAATCGGAACAAATTTGCCCGAATTAATAATAGCTATAAGATCTTTCAAAAGAAAAGTTGAAGAATTGTCTTTTAGCAACCTTATTGGTTCGGCTATAAGCAATGTTTTAATGTTGGGATTTTTAAGCTTTATTAAACCAATAGATATAAATATTGATGCCGCCTACTTTTTTTTAATTATCTTTAATATTTCCTTGTTCATATTAATTTATATATTTTACAGAACAGATCAATTGTTAAGCAGGATAGAAGGTTTTGTTCTTTTGATGATGTATTTAGTTTTTATCGGTGGTCAAGTCGTTATGCAAGTTAAATAATAATCAAGTAAATAAAAAAATAACCGGAAATTTCCGGTTATTTTTTTATATTGAATCTTTTGCTATTTTACTCTTTTACCTGGATTTTCGCAGGTCTTGGTCAAACATTCATCAATCTTAGCTGTCATTTCAGATCCTAAAGAATCGGCATAACCTACCCAATATTTGTCACCAATAAATGTCATTGGAACGCCTTGAACGGTTGTGTCATAAGCTGTTGCAAATGACTCTAACAAAGTTCTATTTTCTTCATTGGCCCAAGTTTCGTAAGTCTTAATTTCGATATCTGGATATTTGTCTAACCAACTTTGCATAGCTGTTTTTTGGTTAGCGCAATGAGGACAACCATCTCCCCAGAAAAAATAAATAACTACTTTTTTTTCTGAATCGAAATCAGCCCCTTCATTAAATCTTTCATCAGATGTTTCTGTTGATGATGTTTCGCTACCAGTTGTTGTGGCAGTTTCAGTTGCAGCATTTTTTTCTAATTCCTCTATATCAAATGATTGAGGAAAAAATTTTTTACCATCATTACTAATATAAGAATCTATGATTTCTCCACCACCAATATCAATTTTCAATTTATATAAACCTTTTTCCTCTGCTTCTTCAATGCTAACGATTGTTATCGGATATGAAGGATCAGCAAAGTTATCATTAATAAATTTTTCTGCTTTCACCTTAGCATCATCCAAAGATATCACTGTTTTCTTTTCCCCTGGTTTAAAGATTAAAACTCCAACTACTACCAAAATAACAGCTGCCACTAAAGCTATTACTGCTCTGTTCTTTTTGAAAAAACCACCGCAACAACACTTATCAGAACCACAGCAACCATCTTTACTAGAATCATGTTCGGCATGGATTTTCTTTTCTTCATGCTTTTCTTCTTTCTTGTATTCTTTGTCCATAATTTAATGATTAATTATAAATTATTTTAATAATTAGCAATCAAGATAATAACAAAAAAAATAACAAAAGGCAAACAACTAACCAGCTTTGCCGTGAATTTTTTTATTTTTTCTAATAGAAACTTTTACCGGCGTTCCAAAAAAATCAAAATTTTCTCTTAAACGATTTTCTAAAAATCGCAAATAAGAATCGTGCAAATCTTCCTGAGAACCAATTCTAATTTCAAATTTTGGGGGATTAACCCAAGTTTGTCTAATGCTATAAACCCGAGGATGCCTAACACCCCTCCCTTTGGTTGGTTTATGCTTTTTAATCATTTTATTTAAAAAATTTGATAAAACGGCATCTATTATTTTAGTTCTTCTAGACTCATCGATTTTAAGAACTAAATCAAAAATTTTATTTGTCTTTTCTCCTTTAAGCGCCGAAACAAAGACAATGGGAGCCCACATTATAAAAGGGAAATGTCCATTAATTTTTCTGGTCCAATATTTTGTATTACGATCTTCTATTAAATCCCATTTATTAGCTACAATAATAAAACTTTTTCCCTCTTCTACTATTTGTTCAACTATTTTAGCGTCTTGTTTGGTTATTTCATCATTAATATCGATTACCAACAAAATAATATCAGCGCTTTTTAAAACCTTTAAAGATTTTATTATTCCATATTTTTCCAAACCATCCGACTTGGTTCCTTTCTTGCTAATTCCAGCGGTGTCTATAATATTTATTGTTCTGCCTTGATAATTAATTTCGGTATTTTGTGGCTCTCTGGTCGTATGAGGCACTTCACTAACAATAACCCTCTCATATCCTAGAAGAGAGTTAAGAAGAGAAGATTTGCCAACATTTGGTTTTCCGATTATGCATAAATTAATCTTATCCGAAGCCAAAAGGTCTTTATTCTTTTTTTCTTCATTTTCCTGTTTTTTAAATTTGCTTAAGTTCTTAACTATTAAATCCAACAGATCTCCAGTACCAGAACCAGTTAGGGCTGAAATCGCCAACGGTTCATTTAATGATAATTTGCTAAACTCCGATAAATCACCCACCTGTTTAAAATTATCAACCTTGTTACCAACAAGTAATGTTTTTTTATGATAATCTCTTTTCTTTAAAAAATTGGCAATATTTTTATCTTCAACCAAAAGACCAGACTTGTTATCAACTACAAAAATAAGCAAATCTGCTTTTTTGATTAAATCATAAACTTGTTTTTGTACTTTTTGTTCTATTCTTTTCACACCACTCTCTTCAATATCCATCTTTCTTTTTAAGGCCAAAGAATCGGCAACACCAGCAGTATCTAAAATTTGGAAATCAAAACCACGCCAGTTTATTTCATTAATATTAAAATCTCTGGTTGTATTTTCGATTGGAGAAACTAAAGCTTGATTCTGTTCGATCAAACGATTAAAGAGGGTCGACTTACCGACATTGGTTCTTCCAATTATAGCTACTAAAGGAATATTTTTGTTTATCATATATATTAAAAACCAATTTTACCAGCGTTCTCTCCTAAAATTATTAAGAAATCAGGAACCTCTTCGCCATCTTCTTTAACTTCATTTTTTATATCTTCCGATAACCACAAAGGAAGATCGAAATAAACATCAGCTTGAAGCAAATCTTTTAAGTACTTTAAAGCTTCATTCTTGCCACCATATGTTAAATCATAAATTACAGTTCCTAAAAAATCACGACGACTGCAATTGCTTATTTTTAAAACGTCAAAATTTTTTTTCTCCAAATCAATAGCTGTTTGATTGGCCAATCCATTAATCCAGGTTCCATTTTTTATTTCTATTTTAGCTGTTTGAGAACTCTCAGAACTCATGGCCTTGATTTGTTCTTCTTTCGGAAAAAAATTATCTATCAAATATCTAATTTCTGTAAAATCACCACTTCTAGGAGATAAAATATAGGCCCCGATATCATTTCTGCCAGACACCAATAAACCACTGGGACCATCGTCTAAAACATAATTGCTTATATCTTCGCTGGTAACATCTTTAAATGTTTGCCAAAGTTTTATTCCTTCCCAGATTTTAAGATTAAAGCTTAAGCTTTCATTAAGCTCACTAATTAAATCAGAAATAACGCTTGGTTTAAAAATGTTTTCTGTTTTTAAAAGCTTATCTTTAACTGCTTGAATAATTTTTTGCTGTCTTCTAGCTCTGGCAAAATCTGATCCCTCTATTCCACTAGCATATCTGGAGCGGGCGTACTTTAAAGCTAAAGTTCCGTCCATTTTTTGTAATCCTTTTTCAATATATAAATGTTCAAAACGAGAATAGTAATCTTCATTATTTTCCTGACCAGCTATTGGATAATGGAAATCCTCCAAAGTATTTTCAACATCAATTTCCAAACCACCCAAGATATCAACTATATTAACAAATCCTTCAAAGTCAACTCTAACATAATAATGAATTGGTATATTTAACACATCGCTCAAGGCCTGAGAAACTGCCTCTCCACCACTACCCTCTTTCTTCCTTTCGGCAAAAGCATTGATTGAATTTATTTTCTGCCAACCCATACCCTCCACAGCAATATTTAAATCGCGTGGAACGGAAAGAAGGGCTACTTGTTTGGTGGATGGTTTTAAACTAGCCAGGATAATGGTATCGGTTAAATAACCTCCTTCGTGTTTTTTACCCCCCATTCCTAAAAGAAGAATGTTGATCCTATCTTGATCCTCTCCTCTTAACATTTTTTCTGAGCTTTCGGCCAAACCAGCTATTCTGCCAATAAAAGGAATTCTACCAATCCATGATTCTGAACTATCCCCAGATATCAAAACAGTAACAGTATATATCAATAGAAAAGCAAAAATAAAAGCACTTATCTTTAGTCCTAATCTTTTTTTCTTTGGTAAAACATCTTGTTCTTCGTCATCAAAAACATAGCCGTCTTTTTCAATCAGCTCTTCTTTAATTTTTTCTTTAAAATCCAAATCGATCATAAATAATAAACATCAACAATAAAAATTCCAATTTCTTGGATTATTTTTATTATAGTTTAAAAAAAATCATTTGGCAAATCAGGAAAATACAAAAAATAGCCAATTTATTGATATTGTTTCTATTTCCCAAAAATGCTATAATACAGACGAGGAAACCTTGCTTTTTATCAAGTTTTGGAACACCAATTTTAGGCTTTTTTCTATTTATGGTCGTGACCATAAACATAAGGAGCTGAGGCAAATTCGTTTAAAAATTTATCAAAATGGAGCTATCTATTTTAATAGTTTTTGAAAGACTCCGTGTAAACGGAGACTCGTATCGAGTTTTGCCAAAATCTTGATAAAACGAAGCGAGGTTTTCTTGTATAAAATCAAAAATTGGAAATAATTGACAAAAAACTTACTGAAGCGGTTTCACTTCTCAAAATATAATTATTAAGGCAAACGATTTCGGCCTTATTTTTTTTAGCTAAATCTATTTCACTTTTTTCAAAGCCTCCCTCGGGTCCAACTATAATACTAATTTTTTTAGAATTTTCTTCATTTTTTTTAATAATCTCAACCATGTCACTTCCCGAACCATCACCCAACAAAACCAAGCCCCGAGCTTCAGTCCAAATATCAGAAAATTTGAGGGGCTCAGAAATTAAGGGTAAATCTCGACGACCACACTGTTCAACTGCTTCAATAATAATTTTATTTAGTCTTTCCAAATTAATATCTTTTTTTTCACTTCTTCTGGAAATAACTGGAACAATTTTACTTACACCCAACTCAGTTGCTTTTTGAACAACCCATTCCATTTTATCCTTTTTAATTAGAGACTGAAAAAGAATTGTTTCTCTTTTAGGTTTAAAGTTATTTTTAACGTTATTTTGCCAAATAAAAATAATTACCTTTTTGGAAATTTCTTCAATTTTATATATTGACTCTATTTCTTGATTGAAAAAAGAAACTTGCTCACCAACTTTCATCTTTAAAACATTTTTAATTTGATGAAAAACAGAACAATCTTTCATTTTTATTTTTTGATCATTAGAAAAATTTTCTAAATAAAATCTATTTAATCTCATAAACAATTTTTTAAAATTTTATTCAACTGTAACTGATTTGGCTAAATTACGTGGCTGATCAACATTACAACCACGCATAACCGCTATATGATAAGCCAGAAGTTGAAGAGGAACCGTGCTTAAAAGAGGGCTAAGAACTTCTTCCGTAACTGGAATTTCAATTACATAATCAGCCAGCTCTTTAATTTTAATATCGCCTTCACTAACGATAGCTATGACCTTGCCCTTACGAGCTTTAATTTCACAAATATTACTAATTATCTTTTCATAAATATTATCACGTGGCGCCACAACTACTACCGGCATATTTTCGTCAATCAAAGCTATTGGTCCATGTTTCATTTCAGCGGCCGGATAACCTTCGGCGTGAATATAGGAAATTTCTTTTAATTTTAAGGCACCTTCTAGAGCTACTGGAAAATTTATACCTCTTCCCAAAAACAAACAATTGGTGGAGTCTTTATATTTCTCTGCAATTTTATAAACCTGATCATTAGTCTTTAAAACTTTTTCAACTAATTTTGGGATATTTTCTAATTCACTTAAAAGCAAATTCATTTTATCTTTACTAATCACGCCTCGAATTTGGGCTACGGCCAACGCCATTAAAACCAAAACAGAAATTTGAGAAGTAAAAGCCTTAGTTGAGGCTACTCCAATTTCTGGCCCAGCATGAGTATAAGCTCCAGCGTGGCTAAGACGTGGAATAGAAGAACCAATAACATTACACAAACCAAAAACAGTAGCCCCCTTTTCTTTGGCTAGTTCCATGGCCGCTAAAGTATCAGCCGTTTCACCACTTTGAGAAATAGCAATTACCAAATCATCGGAATAAATAATTGGATTACGATATCTGAATTCTGAGGCATATTCAACATCAACCGGTAATTTGGCAATTTCTTCAAAAAGATATCGGCCAACAAGCCCAGCATGCCAACTGGTTCCACAACCAATAATTATTAGTCTTTTAATTGTTTTTAATTTTTCTTCATAGTCCTGAATAGTCCTCATTTCAACCGAGACATCTTTTAAATTTATACGACCACGAATAGAATCAAAAATCGATTTAGGCTGTTCATTAATTTCTTTAATCATGAAATGAGGAAAACCGCCCTTTTCAATCTGGTCTAGATTAAGTTCTAATTTTTCAATGAAAGGAGTTTTAGAAATATTGTGAATGGTTTTTATATTAAGCTCTGAATTTTCAATAATGGCCATTTCATTATCTTTTAGATAAACAACATCTTTGGTGTATTCAACTATTGGGGTGGCATCACTAGCTAGAAAAAATTCTCCTTTATTTTCACCAACTCCAATAACCAAAGGGCTACCCTTTCTAGCTGCCACCAAAACTTCTGGTTTGTCTTTATCTAAAACAACAATAGCATAAGCTCCGATTATATTATTTAAAGCCAAACGGACAGCCTCGGCCGTTTCTACTTTTTCGTTTTTTTTAATATCATCTATCAAATGGACTAAAACTTCAGTATCGGTCTCACTTTCAAATTTATAGCCACGAGAAATTAATTCTTCTTTTAAAGAATTGTAATTTTCGATAATGCCGTTATGAATGATTGCTAAATCATTGGATTGGGAATGATGAGGATGAGCGTTTATATCATTTGGCTCTCCATGCGTTGCCCAACGAGTGTGAGCAATACCAATATTACCACTAACATCTTTTTTTTCTTGAGAAATTTTATTTTCTAGATCGCTAACTTTTCCTTTTGTTTTATAAATATTTAAACCATCGCTAATAATAGCCACGCCGGCACTGTCATAGCCTCGATATTCTAAGCGCTTTAATCCTTTAATTAAAATTGGATAGGCATCTTTTGGTCCGATATAAGAAACAATTCCACACATAAAATTATTTTTAAAAAAATTAATTAAAATTTACGACTGTCATAAGCCCAGTGCAAAACGGCCTGTCTTTGTCGAGTGCGACAACTTAAATCTCCTCGACGGCAATTATTAATGATAGCCACGATATGCCTTTTAATGGCTTTCCATCTTTTAATTTGTCGTTTATCTTCTTGCTCCAATCTTCTCCCCATATAATAACGACAATACCACTGAAACCAGCCGCGCGGATCATCTTTATAAATCCAGCCCTTCTCTCGCCAAATTTTCAAAGATTGACTAGCCCTTACTTTAAAGTAATTAAATTTAATATCATATTTTTCTGGTGATAATTTAGCTTTCTTAAACCAAGAAGACGGAAATTCTGCTTTACAATCAGTCATATACTTTCCACCAAAAATTCCCAACCCTAACATTTCCTGAGGTGTTAATTCTGGTTTAAATTCTGGAGCAAATTTTTTACCAATTGGCTCGGTTAAATAATAACGATAATTTTTCTGCATTTTATCGTTAACAACAACTAATTTCTTCATAAGTCGGAATGCCCGGAATCGAACCGGGGCTACATGCACCCCATGCACGCGTACTACCATTATACTACACTCCGAAAGTTATATTAATAATAATTAAATAGAAATGATTTATATATAAAACACAAGGATATGATTAATTATACATTATAGAAAATAAAATGTTAATATCTGTTTTTTATAAAAATATCACAAAATTAAAAAAGCTTAGTCCAAAGAACTAAGCTTAAGTATAAAAGATAAAAAGTTTCAAGGATTAGGAAACTACTACCCGAGAACGCAAATCGCCACGGGAGCAGTCAGAACTGCACCAACTGACACTAAGCCCGTCGCCGCCAGAAAGCCAACAGACGCAAGGAACACCGCCCTCGGAAAAACGCGAACCAGAACATAATGTCCAGTTGTTAATGTCTAGGTGTTTTTTTGTTTCGCTAAAATACAAGACCTCTAATAATAAACGTTCCAACAGAGTTATTCCTTGATAACCTTTTTTAGTAAGATTATCAGCCGACATGTTTTTAAATTCTTCGTCAGCTTCAATGTTGCGATTAAAAAGAACAAAGTAGGTGCCATCTGTGGTGCGATCATTTTTTGTGACACCGACACCAAGATCTTCTGTGTATAGATATACTTTAAATATCTTTCGCATGGCAGTGACAACGGCGTTCATGGTAACACCTTTGGCAACTAGTACTAAAAAATGTTTTTCGGGATTGTAAGTATCAGGAACTTGTAGCTCGGAAATGTCTACGTTCGCTCCAAACCATTCACGGTAAATTTTGTGCCAGACAACAAGAATGTCAGAATTCTCAATTTTTGTTCTTGATTTAATAAGCTTAACCACCTCTTGGATTAAAACTTTGTCAGAACGTAAAAGAGCCATTTCTTCTAAAGATAAACCTTGATCTTCCAGGAATTTTAAAGTTGCTCCAATTTCACCAAAGGTAGAGTTCCACAAACCAGACTTAACTTGTTTTTTCATTGTATTGTCCTCCTAATTTTATGCCTTGTCTATTTTTAGACTTTGGCGGATTAATGTAAAAGTGCTTAAAACAACTATCAATGCATTATAACACAATAAAACTATTTTGTCAATACAACTATTTCCCTCCAAACTTTCTGATCTTCTCGACCATAAACCAATGTTTTTCTAGAACTTTCTTGATTGTCTTGAATATTTGCCAAACTTAATGTTGGTAATAATTTTAAATTATTAATACTAGGATTCAATTTCCAAATTTTATTATTAGCTCTAAATTGAGGCCAAATCATTACAATCCGACCACCCTTTGTTAATATTTTATAAAAAACACTCAAAGCCCCGGAATATAAATCATTTAATTCTTTAACTACATCATTAAAATCCTTAAATCCTCTTTGCGGTCCAAGATAAGGTTCACAAACAATGTAGTCAACCGACTCTTCTTTTATCTCCTTATTTAAAAGTAAAACATCAGATTGAAATATATTTATATTTTTATTTCCAATTTTAAGCAAATCGTTTATCCATTCAATATTTTTTTGACTATCAGAAACAGCTTTTTCCGAGAGATCGGATCCAATAATATTTTTAAAACCCAAAAGACTAGCCTCCATTAAAATAGTACCGGAACCACAAAAAGGATCTAAAATTGTTTTTTCCTTAAAATCATTATCACCACTACGAGCCAAATTTATCATAATCTGAGCCAACTTGGGCGGAATCATGCCAGAGTGATCATCTCTATTGGGACGACCAAAATCCCTTTTAGATAAATCTTTAAATGGTTGAACTTTTAAAGTTTTTCCAATAAAAACCTTATTTTTATCTATAAAAAAACATAATTCCAAACCGCCATCAACCAGCTTGTTTTGCTCGACTATTACACTAGAAAGAATTTGCTCTCTAGAAGTTACTATTCGGCTAGAAATATTAAAATTTTTTAAGTCCTTTTTAACGGCTAAGGCTAATTTAAAAAAATCACCTGGTAATTTTTTACTGCCATAAAAAGAAAAACCAAAATTAAATTTACCACCAACATTATTCTTCTGGGCAACTTTAATTATTTCTTTTTTAGTAAACTCGGACAAGGCGTGACGATTGGCCAGACTGAAATCAGTTAAAGCTTCACCAATTTTAATTGTGCCTCCTAAAGAATTTATTAAATCATCATAGTTCAATTCTTCCAAAAAATTAGAAAAAACAACCGAACCGACTCTTTGCCAGTTGTTGTTAGGAAATAAAGCTGAAAGTTCAGCTAAGGATAGTTCCGGGTTTGATCCGAGTACAAAAAAATATTTTTTCATTAGTTTGTTTAATTAATACCTCACAGAAAATTATAACATTAAAATTTTAAATAAAAAAGGTGCAAATAAAAAAACCATTATTTATGGTTTTTTATTTTATATTAAAAATTAATTTTTGATGCAGCGGACTGAAAGACCCCTTGATTTATGAAAGTTTTCTTTACTAATATTAGGGCTATTAAACTTTAAAAATCTTCCCCAAGAATATGACTCCCCGTTAGATGATGATGACCAAAAACTAGCATCTTCTTCCAGCTCGCCAAAAAGCCCATCTAAATCACGCTTACCACTTGATTTGGCATTAAAATTAGCCGAATTATTAGATGACTGACTATTTCCAACCCTACAAGAGCTTGAATCTTCTTTCCAGCCAAATTTATTAGCTACTGATTTAGCAACATAATCAGAATTATTATCACAAAGGTATTCATTTTCCAGAGACAAATAATCCAACAAAGATTCCCATTCAGAATCCGTTGGTATGTGCCAACCATCAGGACAAAGACCCTGAGCACCCTCTTGTGTTGAGTCGTTCATAATGGCTGACCATTGATAAAGTTTTCCGTAAGCATCACAATTTGATTTTTTATTATTATAACAACCGCACCAACCAGTATCATAAGAATTAATCCATCCAACAATAGAACAACCATTATCAATTTTTAAATTTTCTCTAAACCAACATTGTCCGTTGATTTGAACTGTTTGATAGTTATATCCACCATACCTTAAATAATCACCGCAAGTTAGAAAAACAGGATCATCATCGGTTGTTGGTTCAATGATTCCAGACACAGTCAATTCTTTAGCCCCCCTCGGGCAATTCGCCTACTTGATTGCTAATACAAAATTCAACTACATAACTGGACGGGCTTTCTAAATCATTAGGAATGTAATGATAAGTATTTGAAGCTTCCGAACAATTTCCATCAGCCGGAACAGGAGCAGTTGGAATGTTGTTCATAAAAACCTCACCCGAATTAAACGAAACAATGGAACCGCTGTTCCATTGTTCAATAGTCGGATATCTGTTGTTTTCGTTGAAAAACAATTCCAGGGCAGTTTTAATCTGTTTAATATCGGCAATTCTTTTGCTATCTCTAGCTTTAATTCTGGCTTGCTGATAAGCAACCACGGCCAAAGTTGCTAACAAACTGACTATAAAAATTACAATCAAAAGTTCAATTAAAGTAAATGCTCTATGTTTTGTTTTCATATAAATTTTTTATTTCAAAAAAATTAATCTAATATTATTTCACAAACACGATCTTTCTCAATAATTATGGCATTTTAAAAGATTAAAAACAAAAATCTCAACCACTTGCTTTTTTAAGATAAATATTATATAATAATAAAAAAAATTATTGTTAGATGCTCAATTTGATAATAATTTTAAATAAACCTTTCCCACGGTCCTTGTTTCAAGGGTCAATTCTACCAAAAGAGTAGAATTAAAGGTATTCTATAGAAACCCATTTTCTTTGAATACTTTGGGTTTTTTTATTTAAATTTAAAAAATAATAATAAAAATGTTAGCTATTTTTTAACTTCAAAATAAGTTAAATTTAGAAACATTTTGCTAAGATTGACTATGTCAAAAACAAAACCATCTGGGCTAATTCACTATGAAATTTTGTTTATCATGCCAAACAAATTCACTGACGATGAAGCTCAAAAAGTTTTCAAAAAGGTCGGGGACTTAATTACTTCTAACGAAGGAAAAATAACCCTAGAGAATTACTGGGGCAAAAAGAAATTTGCTTATCCAATCAACCATGAATATTATGGTTACTATGGCCTTTATGAATTTGATCTAGAAAGGACTTTGGTTGCAAAGATTAATGACACCTTAAGACTAGATAAAGAAATAGTTAGATTTTTAATTGTTAAGAAAGAAGTTAAAAGTGAAGAACAAATTAAAAAAGATAAAAAAATAAAAGAAAAAATAGACAGCAAGAAAAGCGAAGAATTGAAGACAAAAGAAGAGGCTAAAAAAGAAACTAAAAAAGTTTCTAAGAAGAAAGAAGAAGATAAAAAAATAGATTTAAAGAATTTAGAAGAAAAGCTAGATGATGTTCTAAATATCGATAACTTGCTGTAGTTTAAAAATTAATTATTCTTTTCTCAAAAAGAAAAGATAAAAAAATATGTATTCTTTAAACAAGGTTATGTTAATTGGAAATTTAACCAGAGACCCTGAAATTAGAAACACTAACTCTGGCCAAACAGTAACATCATTCTCAATTGCCACTAACTTAAATTGGACCGATCAAAGTGGTCAGCAACAAAGCAAGGCAGAATTTCACAATGTAATCGCCTGGAGAAAACTAGGAGAAATTTGTGGACAATATTTAAGCAAAGGAACAAAGGTATACATCGAGGGAAGATTACAAACCAGAGATTGGGCAGCCCAAGATGGTTCAAAAAGAAAAACAACTGAAGTTGTTGCTGAAAACATGATCATTTTAAGCCCAAAATCTGGCGGACAAGGACCAATGTCAGCCGGTGGTAATGATGATATTATAATTCCGGAAAGTGAAGAAGAAGATGAGATAAAAATAGAAGATATCCCATTTTAATTTACAAATTTAAACTAATAAACTTATGAAGACTCAAAAAAAGACAAAAGAATGTCATTTTTGTACCAACAATGTAGAACCAGATTATAAAGATGCTAAAACTTTATATGGTTTTGTTAATTATTATATGAAAATAATTGGCAAAAAGAGAACTGGAATTTGCTCTTGGCATCAAAGAAAAATGACAACTGCCGTTAAAAGAGCTAGAAAAATGGCTTTACTTGGATTTACACACAAATAAAATTAATTAGAAATTTATGTTAAGTCTTAGCGAAATAAAAGTAGGAAAAGTTTTGGAAATAAACAGTGAACCATTTGTAGTTATCAAAACTGATCATCACAAGATGGGAAGAGGCGGAGCAGTTTTGAAAGTAAAGATGAAAAATCTTATTAACGGAAACGTGCTAGAAAAAACTTATCAGGGAAATGACAAGGTGGATGAGGCTAGAACCGAAACTAAAAAAGCTAATTTTTTATATAAGGATCAAGATAACGCCTATTTCATGGATAATAGTAGCTTTGAACAATTTTCTCTTTCACTTGAAGACATTGGAGAACAAGAAATATATCTAAAGGAAGAAACAAATGTTGATGTTTTGCATTTCAATGACAACCCAGTAGCGATTAACTTGCCAATTAAAATGGAATTTAAAGTAGTTAGCGCTCCTCCTGGGGTTAAGGGAAATTCCAGCGGAAACGTTAACAAACAAGTAGAAATTGAAACTGGTGCAACGATTACTGTTCCACTATTTATAAACGAAGGTGACATAATCAGGATAAATACCGAAACTGGAGAATATGTAGAAAGAGCTTAAACACAAGATATTATAAAAACAAAAATACCGCTTTAAAGCGGTATTTTTTTAATTATCCAATTAAGCTTTATCTAAAGTTATTTGCAGAAACGGAATCATTCATAATCTCAACCACACCTTCAGAAGATGAACTGCTACCATCAACAGAGCCTTCCTCATTCATCAAAACCGGAAGTGTTCTGGGAGTTATGCCCTCATAACGATTAAAGAAATCTTTAACTGCTGGTATAACAACATTTTTGCGATAAAAATAGGTTGGCTTAGATTGAGAAATAACCGGAAAAACATAGGCCGGAACATACATTTCTTGACTAGTCATACTAGAATTATCGTAGTTCCATATTTTAACCAACTCAAGAGATGGTGATCCTAATTCAATATCAACAGTTTCATACTCACCTTCTCCAAAATAATCATAATAAGGGTAAGCTCCGCCATTGTAAGCAAGTTCCATTATTTTTTGTTTATCACCTTCAGTTTCATAAACAGAGCTTTCATAATTTTGGTAATACAAGCCATACAATCCGGAAACTTTTTCTTCTCTCATATCGACTTCAACATTAAGTCCAGACTTATAGCCAGACTCCTCATAGACAACTTTACCATCAACCAATAAAGGATAAATTATACTGATTGTTTCTGGTATGTAATAAGAACTTTTATCCTCGGCCAAAGAATAATCTTTCAACCAATCGTTTTGGACTTCTCCTGGACCATAAGAGCTTAAGTCAACTCCATATTCTGTTAAAAAACCATCAGCAATCGCCAATAATCTATCATTTGAAAGAACTTGATCAAATGAAAGTCTATAACCTTCAATACACTGATAATTTTCCCATCCTCCACAGATATCCTCAACTCTTGGCCATTTTTTCCAGTTTTTATATAAGGAAATACTGCCATCCTCTAAACCAAAATAAACATTATAACCAAAATCACGATCTTCAATTAGATTAAAACTAGAAATTCCAGCATTATTAAATTTATCAGTGCCTATAAGCAAATTACCTCCAGAAAAATTACCAGCAAATTCCTTGGAAATATCTAGTGGAACTCTTTTATAAACACTTTCTTCACTACCAAACATTTCAAAATCTCCTCCAGTATAAATATAATTAAACTTTACAGGAAGTGGCATAATACCCATTTCACCCGCTGGAGCAATGCTTGATTCCATTTTAACAGCAGAATAACCACCGCCACCTAACCCTAATGCTCTATCAGTTGAACTAAGAGCAGCCATCTCTCCAGATTGATTTCCGGCCGTTAGATTTTGAGATTGGGTAAATAAATCACCAAAGCTATTTTTGCCCTTTTTGACAATTTTTGTCTCTTTAAACATTTCCAAATATTCATTTTGGTTTTTATTTTGTTGAGTAAATTTTATTCCATCTTTTTGAATTTTAACAAAAGAAAAACTAACCACTAAAAGCAATAAAATTGAAACAATAACAAAAGAACGAGATAAATCAAACAAGAAACTAAAAGATGTAAAATAATTTTTAGAACTATTTTTAACTTTTATGCTTTCTTTTTTATCGATGTTTTTTTCTTCATTTTTTAACATACTTTTTAACTCTTCTGCGAACTTACTGTCCGGTTTAATATTCGGCTGTAAGAGCAAAAGTTCTTTAATAATTTTGATTAATTTTTTTTCATGTTTTTTAAATTCTGGATCGATTTTATATAAATCATCCAAAATTTTCTTTATTTTTTTATCATCTGGCATAGATTTTATATCTTCTTGAGGCTATTTATAATTAGCCAGAAAAGAATTAATTAATTTTAAATAAATTCAAAAGCAATAACAGGGCAAAGTATTCCACGGGCAAACTATCTTTTAATTTGCCAACAGCCCTAGAAAAAATTACTTTACAATTTTCTTCACTATCACCACTAATAAGAGCAATCTCTTTGTAGCTTAATTCATCCCAAACTCGCATTATCAAAACATCTTTTTGTTTTGGACTTAAAAATTCGGTTGCCTTTCTAATTAAATCTATCCTTTGATTTTTATCCGTTTGTTCTGGTAAATTTTCGTCGGAAGATAAATCAAAAACTTTATCTAAATCCATTTCTTTTTTATTAGAACGGTAATGATCGATCACAGTGTTGTAGGCAATTTTATAAAGCCAAGCAGAAAAATTTTTTCCAGAAAAATTAGAGGAGCTAATAGATTTTAAAGCCTTCAGAAATGTTTGGCTGCTTAGATCTTCCGCTGTTTCTCTGTGGCTAACTCGATAATAAATAAAGCGATAGATTTTTTCTAAATAAAGATCATAGAGATAGGAAAATGATGACAAATCTCCGTTTTGACATTGTTTTATCAAAGTTAGTTCTTCTTGCGAGCTCATAAGAAATAAATAATTAATTATTCTATCTTATATAACGAAGTTAATTTGGAAAAGTAACATCTATTTATATTTTAGCACATAATTAAATATAATAAAAAAACCCAACCGAAGTCGGGTTGTTGTTTATTAAGCGCCTTGCTTGATTGCCAAAAACCAACATTTGTCATTCCAATTGTCGTGGCTATAATCAACATCGGTGTCAAGAATCACCTCCGAGTCATCAAAATCAACACGAAGGATGTGTTTTTCCTTAAATTCATCAACAAAAAAAGCTCCTAGGGCAATAATATGGGCTTTTTCTTTCCAATATTTTTGATTAGAAATTATCAAGGAAAGAAGTTCGACAGAATTCGCTGGTCGATAACCGGCTTTTTCCATTTCTAAAATTGCATCCTGACTAGAAATAGCAAAGCCAAAATGAAATAATTTTGCCTCTAATTGAATTTTTTGCCCAACAAAATCAACTGGCAAAGGAAAATTTTGCTCATCAACGTCATCGTCAACATGAGAATATTTTCCATCTCTAATCATTTCGGAAAAAGTTTTTTGGCAATCAACCTCTAAAACAAAACTCTTGCCATTTCTGGCGGCAACTTTTGCTGCCTCTTTTTTACAAAAATCAATGACATCTTCAATAGAAAGATTAGCCTCCTCCATAAACTTGAAAAGGTCAAAAAGATCATTACTCGAAACTTGAACTCCCATTTTATTTAGTTTTTAGTTAGACAATATTTGAAGGTACAACGGAAAACTATATAATATTTAAAAAAAATTGTCAACGTAAAAACAAAATGTTATAATTTTAGAAATATGAATTTTCTAATCATTTTATACTTTTTATTGTTTGCATTCCTGAGCCGTTTAAATTTAAAAATGGCTGTTTTGGTTTTGATATTTGCCCTGCCAAGCTATTTGATTAGATTTAATATTTTATCCATACCAACAACACTTTTGGAAGTAATGATTCTGACGGTTTTTGCTTTTTTTCTTTTTGAAAAAAGAAAAGAATTATTCAAGAATATAGAAAAAAAATGGTCACAAAAAATACCCTATCCCTTTTCTTGGGAAATTGTTTTGGTTTTGGTTTTATCGTTCATTGCTGTATTTACTGCTGGGTTGAGCCTATCAGCCTTAGGAATCTTTAAGGCCTATTTTTTAGAACCAATTTTTCTTTTTATTGTAATAGTTAATATTTTTAAAAATGAAAAAGATATTAAAAAAATACTTTACGCTCTATCTCTCTCAGCTTTAATTGTGTCAGTTGCAGCTATTTGGCAAAAAATAACCGGACAGTTTATTTTCAATGAATTTTGGGCTAATCCTGAAAATCGTCGAGTCGTTTCTTTTTTTGGATACCCCAATGCAGTTGCTTTATATCTAGGACCAATAATACCAATGGCTGCTGGACTTTTTATTTATACTATAAAAGAAAGAGGAACCCTAAACTCATTTTTAAAACAACTAATATTATTTACAACTATAATTTTTGGGGTTTTAGCAATTTATTTTTCTAAATCGAAAGGAGCATTGCTGGCCATATCTCTGTCTTTGTTAATAACAATTTTTGTTTTAATAAAAAGAAAATATAAAATTTGTTTTTTAATAATTGCTTTAATTTTATTACCATCTTTTTATTTTTACAAAAAAGACTGGCTAAATTTAAAATTATCCTCTAGCCTTTCTTATCAAATAAGATTGATTGGTTGGCAAGAAACGATGGAAATGTTAAATGATGGTAATTTTTTATGGGGAGCGGGTTTGTCCAATTATCAAAACAAAATCAGCAAATATCACCAAGAAGGCTTATTTTTTAATAAAGATGCTGACCCTGATTTTAAAAGAAAAATAATAATTTTTGACGATAAATATCGAGCCGAGAGATGGCAACCACTTGAAATTTACCTATATCCTCATAATATTTTTCTAAATTTCTGGACGGAAATCGGTTTAATCGGGGCCGTGTTGTTTGTTTTTTTAATTTTCAAATCTTTGTTCTTATCTCTCAGGGCAGTTATTAAAGAAAAAAATAATAAAGAAAAATATTTATTTTTAGGAATATTTTCTTCACTTTTAATTATTGTAATTCATGGAATTTTTGACGTTCCCTACTTTAAAAATGATTTGTCGGCTCTTTTTTGGATAATTATAAGCATTTTGGCCGTTTATCAACTAAGACAGAAAGTAAAAAAATATGAATAAAGAAAACCTAACCAAGGTGATTGCCGAAAACAGCATTTATTCTCGTCGCAAAGCCGAGGAATTAATAAGATCAAAAAGAGTTTTAGTAAATGATAAGATGGCCCAATTAGGAGAAAAAGTTTTTATTGATGATGAAATAAAAGTGAATGGACAAAAAGTTATTCGCAATAAAAAAATATATATAAAACTAAACAAGCCGGCTGGCTACGTTTGTACCAATAAAAATTTTAAAGGAGAAAAAAACATTTTTTCCTTAATTAATATAAAAGAGAAGGTTTCTTCAATTGGCCGACTAGACAAAGATAGTTCCGGACTATTAATATTAACTAATGACGGAGATCTAAATTACAAATTAAGTCACCCCAAATTTGAACACAACAAAACATATTTAGTGATAATAAAAAATAATGAACAATTAAAAAATAAAAATTTTCTAAGCAAATTAAAAAATGATTTTATTAAAGGGATAAATATAGGAGAAAAAACATTAGCCAAAGCTAAAAAAATAGAAGTTGTTAAAGATCAAAATTTTAAAATTATTTTAAGCGAAGGAAAGAAAAGACAAATTAGAAGAATGTTTGATTTTTTTGATTTAAAAGTCGAAAGCTTGAAAAGAACTGAATTCACTGGTATAAAGTTAGATGGTTTAAAAGAAGGCCAATGGAAAAATCTGAGCAAAGAAGAAGTCGAAGTTTTAAAAAAATTATAAAAAAACAAGGAGAGATGGCCGAGTGGTTTAAGGCGACGGTCTCGAACACCGTTTGGGCGCAAGCTCTCTAGGGTTCAAATCCCTATCTCTCCGCAAAATCATTTAATAACAAAAATATGAAAAAAATAACACTTCATGGCCAATGGATTATTAAGGCATCTATTGATAATGTTTTTAAAGTAATAACAAACTTCGAAAAATGGCCCAATTATTTTCCTAAAGTCACTGAGTCAATACAAATAAAAAAAAGAGAAGAAAATCGTTTAGAGATGGTTGCTATTATCAAATCTTTTGGAAAAAAATTTTCGGTAAACATGAAGACTCAAATCATTCCCAACAAAGGCTTCGTTTCAAATAACGATAGTTTTGAATTTGGAACCTCTGGACACGAAGAACTGTTGCTTTCCATACATTCAGAAGGAACCTTGGTTGATTACACCTATCAAGTTTCGGTTCATAAAGTATGGTTAAGCATAATTGCCAAACCACTCATTCGTTGGTATTCAATGAAATATTGGGAAAAGGCGGTTATAAACAAACTAAGAGAAATTCTTGAAAAATAATAAATAAAATCCGAATTAATTCGGATTTTTTGTCCACAACAATCTTTCCTTTTTGCACTCCAAAAGCTATAATTATTAAACAGAAATAAAAAGATTACTCTCTTCGTATAACTAG
>ERZ795061.1860-NODE-1860-length-20047-cov-23.222489_pt1 | contig 20047 bp, 18 predicted proteins | sample MGYA00375145_ERZ795061 | MGnify/ENA primary metagenome ERZ795061 (study PRJEB30190, sample SAMN05720144) | anaerobic digester metagenome | isolation source: active sludge of municipal wastewater-treating anaerobic digesters | place: USA | collected 2014-12-22 ... | reverse complement strand
AGACCGGTAACGCTGACAGCAGTGTTGCTCATCTAAATCAGATCGGCGAAGGTTCCTGTTGCTTCGTTCGTTGATCGACCCGTGGCTGCGGTATGGGTTAGCTGGCTCCCTTGCCGATCAGGAATTGCTTGAGTTCGTCGATATTCTTCATTTCGGCCAACTCATTGCCCTTGAACCGAACTCCGAACGCCTGTTCGATGCCGAACATCAGATTGATATGGGCCACGGAGTCCCAGCCTTCGATATCGGGTGCCGTCATCTCATTGGTCAGCGTGAGGCTCTCATTGTCGAACACTTGGCGAAACACTTCTTCAAGTCGATCATGCAGCTCCATTCATTCCCCCAACTCTCAGTGGTGTCGTCACATGTCCATCATCATGTCGTGGCCGGGAAGCCATCTTCCCGTCACCTTTGCTTCTGTAAATCCGCTTCATGCAGCCGCGGCACGAGGTCGATCGGCTTCGTCGCGCAAGTTCCCGGAGGGTCATCGCGAAGCCTCAGGGTTCAGCTCAAACGTCTCGAGTATCTGTACGGTGGGTGATGAGTCGGGGCAAGTGATCCGTGTGACGATCGCAGCGGCGGCGCGTTCGACCTCCATTGCTCCCTGCCGTCCCACCGTGGTGTTGGTTTGATCCGTCAACAACTTCGGTGGTCTAACAATAAGCGTACGGACCTTCGGAGAGTGAACTGCGGCCCACTGCACCAGGCCCTCGATCGCACATTTCGCAGTGACATAGTGGGGCCATTCCGCAGGACGATCTTTCACAAACGCCGAAGAGACAAGCACGTTCCAGCCGGAGCGTTCGGACAAGTCGTTGAGAAACGTGGACATGGGCATACTGGCCAGCGAGACACTCTGCGTGAGGAAGTTCTGAAACTGCGCGAGCTTCTCAGGCACGAACGACAGCGGGCGAATGGGCGGCGATGCATTGCCTATCAGCAGATCAAGTCCGCCGTATCGCTCGACAATTCTCTGCCGTAACGTTCGGCACCATTCGATTTCCGACGCATCCCCCTGAGCCAATTCAATGAGGCTGGAAGTGTCTCCAAGGCTCGCTCGAATCTTTTCCGCCTCCGCCCTGCATTGATGGTAGTTCAGAAACACCGTGCAGCCCTGCGAAGCCAGCGCCTGAGTGATTGCCGCACCGAGTCCACGGCTTCCACCGATGACTAACGCGACCTTCCCCTTCAGCCGGTCTGATCTCGGGATCAGATCGGTAAGCCGACGAAGGGAGGGCTGCGGAGAATCCTGTCGTACAAAAGCCCACATGTCGGCCGTCGCACAACGGGTGCCGGCTGCCGAGAGAGTGCCAGCACTGTGCAAGAGATCAAATCGTTCGTCGAAGTCTTGAACCGCCACATCATAGGAAAGCAGCGTGTCCTGTGGTCCGTCTTCTGGAGACAAGGTGAGTTCCAATCGCCAGAAGACGGCGCGCTTGCCGGGAAGTTGCATTCCGACGACAAAGCTGGCCCACAGCATCGCCGCGAGCTGTCTCGTTGTGGCGCCTTTTTCGGAGAGTCTCCATCGAGTGATCACTTGTACCAGTTCGCTGATTGCCGGCCCGTATACGCCGGTCACACGGGTACCTGCCGGAAGGTCCTCCTTCTTCCGATCCTCTGCTTCCGTAAAACAGGCCGCTTCAGGAACATGCGTGTCACGCCTCTTCTCACACCCAGGAACAAATGTGAACGTCGCCTTCAGCATCAGGCGCGTGGCGTCATAGAGTTTGACGCACGCCCGTTCTACCGAGGTTTCGAGCGCCTCCAGACGATAAGGCATGCCGACGACGAGCGGATTTCGAAACTCAACCGAGAGGCGTTGCAGGAGCCGATCCTGACGGTCGGCGAGATGGCCGAGTGCCGCCAGCACGCCAAGCATGCCGAATACCACGGGCTCGCCGTAGGGTGTGGCTCGCGCATATTCTTCGGAGAGATGCAGGGGGTTTCTATCCCCGCTGGCTGCACTGAACTGGGCGAGATCCTGCGTCGTGAAACACACTGTGGTCACATGTGGCGTGGAGGGGGGAGCCCCGGACGGCGTTTCAGCAGGCGCCATCCGCGAGCTCCCAGGAGTCGACAGGTTTCACGAACGTATTGGCAATCAGGCCTTTGGCCGCCAGGTCATAGGTCCAGACTTCGAATCCTTCATGGTTCCCGACTCGCTCGAAGCCATGCTTGGCATAAGCGTCCGCCGCCATCGCATTCTTTTGCGTTGGAATGTAGGTGCCTCGAAGCGAGGTGCATCCAAGCTGCGCGGCGCGCCGACAGAGCTGTTCCAGCATCGTCGTCTCCACGGTCCGGCCGATGACCCGGCAGCTCATGAGCCACGTGTCGATATCGAGGATATCTCCCTGTTGTCGCGCGATCATCACGCTGACCAGTCCATGGTCGGTGTAGCGATCACGCAACCGCAGCGCCAAATGGACATAACTCGAGTCCAGGACGAAGGCTTCCAGTTGCGCCATGCCGTGACGTCGAGTGGTGAGATTGAATTGGTTGGTTTTGCCGATGAGTTGGGCAATGCGCGGCAACTGTGATGCATCGAACGGCACCACGATGGCCTGCATCCGAAGGCTGCGGTAAAAATCTTCAATGGAACCGGCAGCCGCTTCCAACTCCATGATCTGCGCTCTGGCCCGATATTGGTCGGTCCGCTCCGTGTCTTCGGCGGTCAATGAGCTCGTCTCGAGCAGGAGATAGTCCGACAGAGTTCTGAGGTAATAGGAGGGGTCTTCCGGCAGCGGGATGACATCGACTTCGGGTAAGAACTTGCGCACAATCTCGCGCTCGACAGGGTTATCATCGACGAAGACCAACGCATCCAAACCGATTTGCAGCGTCTTGGCGATGGTGCGGATGTTGTCGGGCTTGGACTCCCAATTGGCAAGGAAGAGGGCGATGTCCTGCAGCTTCAGTCGCATCTCCGGATGTTTTTCGAAGGGTTGTATGGCATCGGCGTGGTTATTCTTCGAGCAGACCGTCAGGATCACGCCTTTGCGTTTGAGCTTCAGCAGATACTCCTGAAACGCCACAAACGCCTCGCCGTCCGGCCCTTGCCCTAACTTGATGCCCGCCAATCCGTCTTCCGCAATGACACCGCCCCATAACGTATTGTCCAAATCCAGCACCAGACATTTACGGCTGAGCCCGAGATCCGCAGCAATCACAGCCGCCGTATGTCTTCCGAGCAGAGGCAGGGCCTCCAGTGCGACTGCTTGTTTCGACATATTCCAATAGCGCGGATCGCACCATCGCTGCTTTCCAATGAGCGCCGAAAGACGCTCGCAATCTACCAAGGAGACGGCGTTCGCAGCCGCTTCACCCAGCCTCGTATTGACGGCCTGCGTCATCATGTATCGAGAGCCGGACAGCCTGGTGGTCAGATGGCCTGTGGGGATCTCGCAGGGCAATGCAAAGTTATGTTGAACGATTCGGGCGCGGGAGTGTTCAGTCACCATCTGCCAGAGGCCGGTCCAGCGACTCACTTCTTTGCGAACGTCTTCTTCAGGGCGCTGGCTGTATTCAGGAAGATGGAGGTCACCCTCGTGAACCGCAAGGACGACGATATTCGGGTTAAACGCATAGAGCCCGCTCTTGTGGTCGAGAATGTCCTGCTGGTATTGCCCGTATCGGCTTTCATACAGGTCGATGTGGATGCCGAGTTTCCCCGCCGCAAGGCACAACATCGGGCACAGTTGGGTTGTGGTATAGCTCCCGAGGAGCGCGACTTTGACCGACCTGACCGCCGGTCGCCGGGCTTTCTGTGCATTGCGTTGAAACAATGCCCAGCCTGCTTGCCAGGACGTAAAGTCATCGCCTGCATCGACGATGGAAAGAGCCCATCGACAGGCCTCCGCATAGTTCGCCATCTGCTCGTAACATCGCGCAAGTTTGAGGCACAGCGCAGCCGATGGGGGAGCCGCCACGCCCTCCAGATAGGCTTCGATCGCCTGTTCGACCTGACCCTTCTTACGGAAGGCGTCGCCACGTGTCTCAGGCGTGAGAGATGAAGCGGCGCATTGTGCCCGGGCAATATTCATGAGGGACGGCCTGTCATTTCTATAAGCAGTACACTCACCGGATAAGAGGCGTCTGTGGTTGAGTCGATCCCTGGACGGTGAATAGCGCTAGGTTCCTTCGGAGCCATTCTCCGGCCGTAGGTCGTTAGTTCTTGCGAGCTGCCTGATGAGCGGTCGGCAACTGTATGACCCGAGGCGCCTCGGCAAACACTCTTGCGCCGGCCGGAACATCCGACATCACCACCGCATTCGGGCCGATGACCGCATCGTCGCCGATTTTGACTCCGGCAAAGATCACCGCGCCGGGGCCCACTTCCACTCGTTGTCCAAGTTTCGGACCCTTGTGCAACGTCTTTTGCCCGCCATATCCCGCCCCGATTGTGGCGCCGTGGCGAATCAGGCAGTCATCTCCAATCTCTGATTTCCAATGAAAGACGATCCCATGTTGGTGGACAAGCCAGAGTCTCCGGCCGATTGTGACCGTCAATGGAATTTCAATCCCGTAATGATTGCGCACATAGCGATACAGCACACGGTACACGGCGAGCAGGCCGGACTTGACAACGCCGCTGCGCCGGTTCGCGAGCCAGGTGCCGAGGCGATGCACGGCGATCGCTCGAAAGCCAGGCATCGTCCAGTCGCGGCTGTTCACGGTCCAGTCTTCAATGACCTGGTTTCGTAGTTCCTGTATGCCTCGATAGAGCCTGACGAGTGTCCCCAGCATCGGCACCTCGGTCACGTGTATGAGGATGGATCGAACGCTCATGTGGTGCTGTCTTGTCGCTGAGTCTTCGCAGGTGAGGAGTCCAACGAGATCTGAGCAACCGGCGAAGTGGCTGGGGCTCCAACCGCATGAGCCATGATCGGTGGGGCTTCGCGAGTTGTGGAGAATTTCCTGAGCAGGGCGCTAGGCGTCATGATCCGGTAGCTGTGCTAGCGAGTGGGCGCGGGCGGAGTCGCTCGGCATAGTTCCATTCGGCAAGAGCCTGGCTTCAGGCCTAATACTCCGTGTTGAAGACATGGACGTATCTTAGCATATGTCCAGTATTACTGGACAAGATAAAATCCGCGGTGCGGGCAAGGAATGTGATGTTTTTTGGTGTGCGATTGTTTTGCGGTCGGTTTCTGTGCCCGCTGTGAGCTTTGTGTCAGATTCAGTCGTCGTTCTTTTATGCCTGGTTGTCGATTGTGATGTGACAGTCAATCCTGGTCACAACGGCAGACCCGCACCTTAGTAGGCCTATTTCATGGCTTGTATGGTGGGGGGACCCATGGTACTATCCCGCGTCTCCCGCTGGGGCCTGGTGAGAGATGCGTTGAAATAGTTCAGGCCTGACTCGATGTTGCCTTGCCCGGGAATCTAATCGAAAGCCAGACCCAAGTCGCCCCGTTGTCCAGCGTCTTCGGCCCGTCCTTTCCCTTTCTTTCCTTCGTTCAAGACAATGTCACTACCCAAGAGGAGGACCCACATGGGTTCTAAAATTTATGTTGGCGGGTTGCCCTATTCGGCAACCGAACAGCAGTTAAGCGATTTGTTCGCGGTGCACGGGGCGGTTGAATCGGCCCGTATCATCACGGACAAGTTTACCGGCCAATCGAGAGGTTTCGGATTCGTCGAAATGGCCTCTTCAGACGAGGCGCAGAAGGCGATTTCGGCTCTCAATGGGACGGACATGGGTGGCCGGACATTGACGGTCAATGAAGCGCGTCCTCAGGAGCCCCGATCTGGCGGTGGCCCTGGGCGGAGCGGCGGCGGGGGATTCAACGATCGCGGGGGCAAGCGCGATCGCTGGTAACGCCTAATTTCGTATCAGCTTGTGGGGCAGTCATCTTTGTGGTGGCTGCCCCTTTTTTGTGCCTGGAGGCAGATGGTGATGCGGTGGCTGCTCAGTGCGGGGGATGACCGCTCGGAAGGGGTGCATCGAGGAGTCGAAGGACCAGGTCGTCGAAATAGGTCACCGCATCGGCTTTCGTCCAGAGCCCAATCCGTCCGTTGGAAAACGTCTGGTCGCACACGCGAAAGAGCACGGCATCGTCATAGAGGGCTTTGAGCTCGCAGCCACGTTGTACGATGCGCAATTTGTGCCACCCGTTTGCGGGGAGCGGGCGGTCGAGCTGCTTGACGATTTGCTGGACCCCCTTCACGACGCGATAGAGCCTGACCTTCTGTTCAACCGAGCTGGCCCTCAGGAGGTAGTAATTGCGGTCATCCGTGGCATGCCATACAAGTCCGCCGCCGAAATCGGCTTTTCCTGCCACGGCCAAATAGGAGACCTCGACATCAATGTTGCCGCTGTCGGTCCCCTCCATGAGCAGCAGCTTGTGCGCCTGATCTGTTCCTTTCGGTTGCAGTTGAGCGAGTACTTGGGAGGGGCTCTTCGCGCGGTCGGTGATGAGAATTTTCCACTCGCCGGCCGGGCGGCCGTCGAAGAGCGTGCCGATCACGAACGAACTGGGGAGCGTTCCCGGAGCGATGGAGTCAAAATCCCATTGCCTGGTGTGGGATGTCTCCGGATCTTCCTGCTCTGCCGGAAAGGATTGGCCGGGCCACAGAGGTATCCCGCACAGGACGGCCAGGATCCAGCCTCTCACGTGCGTGAATCTGCCGATGGTGGGCCCAGTGAAATGGTTGTGCATCAAAGTTTCCCGTCAGGACGGAAGCGTTGAGGACTGTACACCAAATGAGGTGGGATCGGCGAGAGGAGAGTGAGACCATTCAGTCGGATCGGCGATGACTCCCGGATTCGGATTCCGGCCTCGCTGGACCGGCCAGCGAGGCGCCGGTTACGGCATCTCCAGTTCACGGAGTTTGGCTTCGGCCTGTTCCAGCCACCGACGATTGGCGGGCGTATCAAGTTCAAGGCGAAGGTACTGTCTCAATTCCTGAGCCGCTTCCATCCGCTGTCCCATGCCTGCCAGGGCATTGCCGAGGTTGAGACGGATCTTCGCATCGTTGGGCCGCAGGTGCAGCGCGGTGCGGAACTCGCTGACGGCCGCTTCCGGCTGGCGTTTTTCCATCAGTCCCAGCCCTAAATTAAAGTGCGCGTTCACGTCGTTCGGTTGAAGGCTCGCAGCGGTGCGATACTCGGCGATGGCTCCATCGAGATCACCCATGGCTTTGAGCGTCACGCCGAGATTGTTGTGCGCGTTCACATCGCTGGGGTTATGGCGCAAGACCGTTCGAAACTCCGCAATGGCGCCTTCTAAGTTTCCCATTTCCTTGAGCGCGACTCCCAGATCATTGTGGGTTTTGGGGTCGTCGGGTTTGAGGCGCAGGGCTTCTTTGAATTCAACCATCGCTGCGTCGTTCCGCCCGACATCGAGCAGGGTATTAGCCAGGTTAAGGTGGGCGGCGAAGTAGTTGGGCTGGAGTCGGAGCGCATGTTTGAATTCATCGATGGCTTGCCCCAGGTCGCCCTTGAAGACAAAGGCCACGCCGAGATCGTTGTGGCGCATCGCTTCCGCGTCTGTGTCTACCGGTTGCGTGATTTTATCGGTAGTCGAAAGAATCTGTTCTTCTGCCAGCCCCGGCTTGTCGTCCATCCCGGGTTTGGAGACCGGCTTGTCGAGGGGCGCAGCCGACGTATACGTCGGGAAGAACGTCGTGAGCCCGAGTACCAACAGTATGAGGGCAGGAGAAACCCGGCGTGCCGGGGAATGGCCGCGGACACCGTCTTGCATGAAAGGCTCCTTCCGAGAAGTCGTACGAAGAATCTGACGAGAGCGCGCGACCGGTGCCTGGTCCGCAACTCTATTGAAGGATTCGGATTGCATTCCGTCAAATAGCCCTATCCGCGCGAAAAATTCAAGTTGAAAGTCCCTGCTGTGGTGACGATGCGAGTGTGAGGCAGCCGGCAATGCGATTGCTGACTGCGCCGGAGGAAGGACTAACACTGGCCGTGTGGATTACTTAATGCGTGGCGGAGCCGGCCGGGATCGCAGAGAGATTGTTGCCGGGCGTCTGCCATCCGCCGCCGAGGGCTTTGTAGAGGCCGACCATGTCGGTGAGGCGGGCGCGCTCGGTCTGCGCAAGCTGTGTTTCTGCGGCCAGCATCGTTCGTTGGGCATCGAGGACGTCAAGGTAGTTCACCAACCCCTTGCGATAGCGTACCTCCGCCAGCCCTACGGCCGCTGTAGCCGCCGTCGCCTGTTCACGTTGGCGCGCGAGTTGTTCTGTGCGTGAGTGTATCGACACCAGGAGGTCCGCTACTTCGCGGAAGGCGAGCAGGATCGTCTGTTGGTAACCTTCCAACATTTGTTGATATCGGGATTCGGCCGCCTCCAGTCTCGCGACGTTGGTCCCGCCCAGGAAAATGGGGAGTGTGACCGATGGACCGATACTGAAATTCGCGCTGTTTCCCGAGAACCAGTTTGCGAACTCGGCGCTTTGTAGGCCGCCCTGCCCCGTGATGGACAATGTGGGGAAGAAATAGGCCCGCGCCTGACCGATCCGGGCGTTGGCGGCCACGAGCGACGCCTCCGCCTGAAGGATGTCGGGTCGCCGCTCCAACAATTGCGACGGGAGGCCGACGGGAATTTCCGGCTGTACGATGACCTTCCGCAAGGATGTCGGCGCCAAGACTACGCTGCCCGGCGCCGATCCCGTCAACACTTCCAACCGGTGTAATTCGACGGCGCGTAGACGAGTCAGATCCGGGATCTGCCCCGCGCTTTCCGCGACGAGAACTTCCGTTCGTTTTACGTCCAGGTCGGAGGCCAGGCCCACTGATGCCCGCTTGGTAATGATGTCGAGCGAATCCCGTCTGAGGGTCAGGGCGCGTTGGGCGATTTCAATTTGCTCATCCAGTTCACGGATTCGAAAGTATGACTGTCCCACATCCCCAATCAGGGTCAGCGCAATCGCGCGGGCGTCCTGCTCGATCGCCTGCGCGTCTGCCGAGGCGGCTTCCATCCCGCGACGGATGCGACCCCAGACATCCAGTTCCCATCGGAGATCCGCCGCCCCGTTCCAGAGATCGAAACTGCTTCCGGGCTTGGCAAAGACCTGCGGCCCCGGTTGTTGGCCGGTGGCTAAGCCCAATCCTGCCAGGGTGTTTTTTGACACCACGATATTGCTGTAGCTGCCCTGCACATTCAGTTGTGGATAGAGGCCGGCGCCGGCGGTGGTAACAGACGCCCGTCCTTCGAGCACGCGTGACACGGCGCGGCGGACGTCGTGGTTTTGTGCGAGCGCGCGTTCCACGAACTGGGTCAACTCCTGGTTGTGGAAGGCCTGCCACCAGTCCGCTTCCGGCATCGTATCGGTCGCTCCGGCAGCCAATGGGCCGGAAGCCATGCGTGTCCAGTCGGCCGGTGTTTCGACCGGTGGACGATGGTAGTTCGAGCCCTGTAGGCACCCGCTGGCGGACAGGGACAACATAACGAGGACGGTGGAAATGGCGAGCTGTCGGCGGGACGTGACTCGTTTCATTTGCTCGGTTCCTCAGCGGAACGTGCGCTGCCCGGTGCTGGTGCCGGTGGTCCGTCCGGTGCGCGTTCGATGAACACATCGACCTGCTGTCCGGCATAGATCGGAAACGCCGGCCGTTCGAAGCGGTAGATGATCTGGAGGACCCGCGTATCGACCCGTTCGCTGTTGTCTCCGGTCAGGGATTTTTTGGGGACAATATAAGGCTCGATGCGCACGAATGTCAGCGGAATGGCCTGGGCAGTATTGCCCTTCAGGTAGGCGATCCCGGGTCGGTTGGGAGCCACCAATGGAGCATTGACCTCATCGACCTCTGCGCGGACTTGCAGTTGCTGCATGTCGCCCAGGAGCATGAGCGGCTCGGTCGCACCGGTGGTCAGGGCGAATTCACCGGCCCGGACATTGACCTGCAAAATCGTCGCGGCCCGCGGCGCACGGACTGTCAGGCGGTCCAGGAGCATCTGTGTTTCGTCGCGCTGGGCGATGACTTGTTTGAGGGTGGCCTCGTAGCGGCTCAGCGCGCGTTTTGCCATTTCCGAGGCGTACCAGGTACGCTTCACGTCGTCTTCGCTGACCGCCCGGCTGTCCCGAACCGATTTCAGTCGCTTGAGCTGCGTGTCGAGATCGCCGATGCGATATTTCTGCTCTTCGACTTGGGCCTCCGCCGGTGGAATCGCGGCCTGGCGAGCCACCAGTTGCGCGCGAAGGTCTCGATCGTCCAATTGAAGCAAGGGATCGCCCTCACGAACCCGGTCACCGACCGCCACGAACACTTTCGTCACCAGTCCCGCCATCGGCGGCCCGATACGGACGTTTTCGTTGGCCGCTTCGATAATGCCGGTCGCGGCGACGGTCGTTTCATAGGGAGACCGGGGTGGCTCTACTATCGGCGTCGGCATAGGCTGGTTCTTGCCGGCGGTCAGGACGACCCAGGCAGCCAGCATCGCGCCTGCGACAGCGAGCCAGACACTAAAGCGATTGAGAATGGTCATGCGGTTGCCTCTCTCTGAATCGGGTGAATGCCGACAATGCGGCCGTCGGTCAATTCCGCCATGCGATCGCCGAACTGAAAAATCCGGCTGTCATGGGTGACGACGATGACGCAGCGATCGGGGGCACGCCCCACATCCCGAATCAATTCCATGATCTTCTGCCCATTGGGCCCGTCCAGCGCGGCGGTGGGTTCGTCGCACACCAGCAGTTGCGGCTCATTGACCAACGCCCGGGCAATGGCGACGCGCTGCTGCTGGCCGCCGGAGAGGTTGCGCGGCAGAAACTCGGTCCGGTCGCCGAGCCCGACACGTTCAAGCATCAGCCGCCCTCGTGAGATCGCCTCCTTCTTCCGAGTGCCTTGGATCAAGAGCGGAATGGCGACATTCTCCGCCGCCGTCAAGGCGGGCAGGAGATTGAATTGTTGGTAGATGAACCCCATGGTTTGCCCACGAAAACGGGTGCGCGTGCCTGGCGACATGTTGGTCAGTGAGGCTCCCAACACATCGAGCTCACCGGCATCGATATCCAGGATTCCGGCGATGGCCGACAGCAGCGTGGTCTTTCCTCCCCCCGATTCTCCGACGAGGAGCAGCAGCTCGCCGAAATACACGTCGAGGTCGATGCCCTTGAGCACCGTGACGGTGGTCTCGCCGGACCCGAACGACTTGACGAGTCCTCGGACCTGCACGGCGATGGCTTGCTCGGCTCCGTTGCCTTCCGTTGTGCGGCCCTGTGACTGTGACGAACCATCCATGGCGGTCATCGAAACACAATTGCCGGTTCAAGCCGGGCCAGTTTGATGATGCTGATCAGCGCCGACAATGTGCAGATCATGAGCAGGGCAACAAAGACCAACAGGAGCAGCGGCCAGGTTTCCAGGAACGGGAGCTGACCCTCTTGTGCCGTCAGTAGACCGAAGACGGTGGCGAGTCCGATTCCGACCCCATACCCTGTGACCCCCACGGTAAACGCTTGCAGGAGAATCATGCGGGCCAGAGTCGCGGTGGAAGCGCCCATGGCTTTGAGCGCGCCGAACTGCCGCAGGTTTTCGACGGTAAAGAGGTAAAATGTTTGCCCTGCGATGGCCATCCCGACCACGAAGCCCAACAGAATCGTGGTGCCGAAATTGATTCCGATGCCGGTGTTCTTCAGCACCCAGCCGATCGTTTTCCATCCGAACGCGTCGGCGGTGAAGGCGCCCAGTCCCGTGTGGTCGCGAATACGTTGGATCACCTCGTCCACCGGCGCGCTGTCTTTGGCCTTCGCGAGGACGTAGGAGAGGGTGCGCCGTTCTCGCGGGACATATCGCAAGGCCCGCTCGTAGGTGGTGTAGACGACAGGAATGTTGGTGAAGGTTTTTTGTGTCTTGGCAATGGCGACGACGCGGGCCAGCTTGTCGTTGAGTTCGAAGACCGTGCCGACCGTGATGACTGTTGGCCCACCCATGCGTTCGACGGCCCATTGATCGAGGGCCACGGCGTCAGGTTGCCGGAGGTCTTCGAATCGTCCCTCCAGCACTTCCGCCGGGCGGCCGATCAAGGTGGCAGCGTCCAGTCCGGTCAAGGTGATTTGGTGATACTCGCCGTTCGCAAGCCTGGCCCGTAAGAGCCCCTTATACAAGGGAACGGCCCATTCCACACCGGGGATGCTACGGACGCGATCGACCGTGGTGTCGGCAATCGGTTTGACTTCATCGACCTGCGCAATGCCGGGATCCGTGACCCAGATCGGCACGTTGAGATTACTGATACTCGATTGGGACCAGATCATGAGCCCCCAAAAAATTGAGCCTTGCTGAACGATCAACATGACCGCAAAGGTGAGACCGCACAGCAGCATGAGGTATTTCGCCCGATCGCCGAAGAGCATCCTGAGGGCGACGTAATTCATTCGTGCTCTTCCTGAGCCGGGCCGGTCGGGGCATAGGCCACCACGCGCGGCAATTGCGGAAGGCTCACTTGATCATGTCGATGAAAAAAATAGGTGCAGATCCTGGCGATGGGACAGCCATGGTGCAGGGCGACGGTCCAGAAACGCCGCACATGTTGGCCGTTCGGTTGTTGGTCTTCGTCCATGAGCCGTAAGGGGCCTGGAAAGGCATCGGTGAAGGTAATGCCTTTGGCGGCGAGTCGCTCCGCAAGTCCTTCGGTCAGAAAGTCCAGAATTTCCCCGCACCAGGAGAATCGCCGCCCGTCTTTGCTTGCCTCGCCTGACGGGAGCAATTCGGCCTGTCGCGCGGCGACATAGGCCTCAATCTCATGGCTGACGGTGTCTGGTGTCAGTCTGGAACCGACGTTCTTCATGTAGGAATACCAGAGCAGGGGTGATGCCAGCGCGGAATGCGGAGTCACTTTTGCGAGCAAGTTACTAAAAGATAAGGAGAATAGAGAGTAATCGAGAAACGTGACCGGAGTAGATGATTGGGGCGAAGTGCCGAGAGTTGGGCAAGGCTTAGAGTGGCATGCCCACATGCGGGCACTCACGAGGCCTGTCGAGGCGGGCGGCTGATGTCCAGCTTTTTCATGCGGTGTTGGAGCGTGGACCGTTTCAGTCCCAATTTCTCCGCCGCTCCTTGCTTACCCGCCAGGATCCAATTGGTTCGAGAGAGTGTCTCAACGATGTGCGCACGTTCAGCTTCTGCGAGCGTCCGCGGCTCGGGAGAGGGTGCTTCTCCGCGGCCCAATCCATCCAGTTCATCGACCGTGATCGCCGAGCCTTGGCTCACGATGACGGCACGCTCGATCACATGTTCCAATTCCCGGACATTCCCGGGCCAGTCATAGCCGGACAGGGCGTTCAGGGCCGCACTGTTGATTCGCGTGACCGGCTTTCTGTGGCGCTGGCTGTATTTCTTCACAAAGTGGCGGGCCAGTAGCGGGATGTCCTCGCGGCGTTCGCGCAAGGTCGGAAGGCGCAGCGGGAAAACGTTGAGGCGATAGAAGAGATCGGCGCGAAATGAGCCTCGTTTGATGGCCTGATCCAGATCGACGTTGGTGGCGGCAAGCACGCGTACATCGACTCGAATGGTGTGGCTTCCACCGACCCGGTCGAATTCCTGGGCCTCCAGCACGCGCAGGAGTTTCATTTGTAGGTCGATCGGAAGTTCTCCCACTTCGTCGAGGAAAATCGTGCCCCCGTGCGCCAATTCAAAGCGGCCCAATTTACGGACTGTTGCGTTGGTGAAGGCGCCCCGTTCGTGACCAAAGAGTTCGGATTCGATGAGCGTGGGCGGGAGCGCGGCGCAGTTTACGGTAATCAACGCCTTGTGTTGGCGCGGCGAGAGTCGATGAATCGCTTGAGCCACCAGTTCCTTGCCTGTCCCGGTTTCCCCGGTGATGAGGACGGTGGAATCGGTCGGCGCGACTTGCTCAATGGCCTTCAGCGATTTCTGCAGCGCGGCGCTGTTGCCGATCAGGCTTGTCAGGTCGAGAGAGGCACCCATCTCCTCACGCAGATAGACATTTTCCTGTTCCAGCTGATCCTTGAGCTGACGGATCTGGTCGTAGGCCGAGAGATTGGCGATGGCGTGCGACAAGTGAAAGCCGATCTGTTCGGCCAGCGCCAGGTCGCGTTCGGAGAAGGCGTTCCGCCGTCTGCTTCCGATCGCCAGAAAGCCGTACGGCGCTCCCCGGACGAGCAGCGGGCAGAGCATGGCAGAGAACACGCCGAGTGACTCGAAATACGTATGTTCCGCAAATCGTTCCTGGTTGTATCCGGTGAGCAGCAGGGGCTTTCCGGTGGCCAGGATTTCGGCCGGCGCCATCCGCTCGAAGGGAAATTGTTTCAGCGCCTCCTGATCGACGGCGACGCCTTCACAGGACAGGATCTCGAACCAGGGGCCGTGGGGGGCGCCGATGAACCTCACGAGGCCGGTCGTGTCGTGAGGGATGACCTCACGGAGAATGGGCTGTATCGAGCTCAGGAGATTATCCAGGGTCATGGTGCCCAGTACGACCTGGCTGTTGATGGCGACCAGGGTGTCGCGTTCTTCGGCCGCCAGGACCGCAGTCAGGACCGGTGCGATATGAAGGCCGAGCATGTCGAGAAACGCCCGGTCCTCTTCAGAAAAGAGACCGGGTCTTCCAGGCGAGACGGCGACCATCACGGCCAAGGTCTTGGCGGTTGCGCAGGGCTGGGATTCAGCCGGTATCCTGATCGGTGACACCAGGACCGAGGTGGCTTGGCAGGTTGTGGGGTCGATGGCCTGCGCCTCGGCCCAGGGCGAGGCACTCAAGTCGTGTGTGAAGATGGCCTGCCCGGCAAGCACGGCTGCTTCTTTGATGGTACCGGCGGCGGGCAACTGATCGATCGGGTAGGCGGGCGACGCCGGTGTGCGGAGGCTTTCCGAGACGGGCGAGAAGGCCGCCGTGCTTTCACTATACAGGTAGAGGCCGATGATCTCGCAGCCCAGGAGGGGCGCGAGTTCCTGCTGGAGACGTTCATCGAACTGCCGAAGCGTTTTTGCTTGGAGCAGCGCATTCAGAATACGAAATCGATCTCGTCTGTCTGTGCTGGTGCCCATATGTGGGCACTCTACCATTTCTCGAACATTGAGGGAAAGGCGGCGCGGAGCAGGTTGAAGTGTTTCGTCTAGGGCCCTCCTTCGGTGTTTCTCGCTTTGAGCGCCGCGAGACGCGTTTTGTCGAGGGTGATGTAGATGGTTTTCTCTTGGGTGACGGTCACCGCGCCCGGTGCCTGGCCCTTGGCTTTCTTGACCCATTTGCGTCGAGTGTACATGACATCACCCTTCCCGCTTTTCTTTAGATCGCTGTACAGCAGGGCGAGCGTGGCTGCGTCCCGTATCGTCTCAGGCGGCGGATCAGTGCCCTTCTCCAGGCGCACAACGACATGCGAGCCCGGCGTGCCGCGCGCATGTAGCCAGAGGTCCTCGCTCTTGGCGAGGCCGAACGTGAGTTCGTCATTTTCGCGGGCGTTGCGCCCGACAAAGATCGGATGGCCGTCCGATGAGATGAAGCGTCGAAACGGTCCCCGGCGTTCCTCGTCGGCACCGCGCTTCCGGACCTCCCGAGACGGTGTCCCGGTCGTGGTTCGGTGTTCACCACTCGGCGCCCGCCAGGTTCCATTTTTGATGGTCTCTAATTCGGCCTGGAGTTGCTGGACGTCCGTATCGATGGCCGCCACGCGCGGCGCAATTTCTCGCTGGGCAGAGACGAATTTTCGATATTTAGCGAAGTACGCATCCATGTTGGCCTGTGGCCCCTTGGTCGGATCGAGCGGAATCGACAATTCGGGTAGGCGCTCATCGTAATAGTCCACGACCGAGACGGCGGTCATGCCTTTCTTCAGTAAGCCGAGATTGGCTTTCAACAGTTCGCCGTATCGTGCGTAGGGCTCGTATCGTCCGGCCTGTTCGAGGTCACGGCGGAGCCCTTCCATCCGACGCAGCAGCTTTTTGAGGGCTTTTCGTAGTGCCGATTCGCGCTGTCGGACCTGGGCGAGGTGCGACAGTTCTGCTTCGCGTTCCCGGTAGAGAATTTCCAGCCTGGATGAGAGTGGAAATGGATCAGCCTCAGTCGGAGGCTGAGGTTCCGGTGCGGGAGTCGCTGTGTCTGAGGGCGATGATCGTAACGGTACCGAGGCCGGTGCCTGGTAGACCTGGCCCACCCGTTCTCTATTGTGACGAAGCGTCGCCAGCACACGAGTCTCTCCATCCAGAAATAACAGGTCTGCGTTTCGACCGAACAGTTCCGCGATCAAGGTCACCGGCCCATCCCTGCTTGTTAGGTCCAGTCGAACGATCCGATCGCCGGGGACATGTGTGATGCCGTCGATACGCGCGCCTTGTATGCGTGCCCGCAGCAGTTGGCAAAACGAGGGCGGGGTCGGCGGGTTGGGAAGGCTCTCGCGCACGAGGTGTATCCGTGCCGTTCCGTCGCGTAAGGAACAGAGCAATCGGCGAGTGTGGCCGGGCACACGAATCTCCAGCAACAGGCCGTCAGGGAGCGGTTGGGAGATCTTCTGAATCCAGCCGTCGGCCAGGGCCGGCGCCAGTTCCTGAACAATGGAACCAATTTCTGTCGCGCTGAGCGCCATTTTCGGTACGTGACTCCCGGTCCGCAGGGATAGATCTAAACCCTGATTCAGCAAGGGTAGATAGGTTTTTCAGCGGAGTTAGTCGATTCTACCCATTTTTGTCCCATGAGACCAATTCGGTCACAGCCGAGTCAATTTGTCGCGAGAGGATCGGTTTTGGTGTGATCGCATCTTGCGGCCAGGTGAAGAAATGGCCCGGTGCGATCAGTGGCATCCACATTGCTTCTTTTCAGGCCTGACGGTTGTTGAGTTGTTCATATGGGCACGAGATCTGTCCGGACAGGACGGGAGATCTCACCAGCTGTCCGAAGGGAGGCGACTCATGACGTGCACGCGCTGTGAAGGTTTGATGGTGACGGACGATTTGATCGATCTGCAGGAGAGTTATCACCCTATGCGGTTGAGCGGGCACCGGTGCTTGAGCTGCGGCAATGTGGTCGATACGCTGATCCAGCGCCATCGGATGGTGCAGAATTCTCATCTCCATCCCGTTCCGGCCTCGGCTCCCGAGAAGCCGTTCCTCTTTGATCTCATCAAGCTGACGGCGTAGGTCTTCCCCCGCGAAACCGGCGCCGGTTTCGCGGGGTTGTTCCGCCGACGCAGCCGCCTCGACGAATCGTCCTCCGCCAGGCTTGTCCGCTCTCTCGACCGTTCTGTCCCGCTGCTCCCATCGCTTTATCGCAGGTGACTTCATTTCCGCAGTCGGTTGCCACCCCGCTGGCTTGTCAGTCGGCGGGCACTCGCGTAGAGTGCGCGCGCGACACCCTATGTGATCCAGAAAGGCTGCAGCTGATGACGTTATTAGATGCGCGGGTACTCGAACAGCTGATATCGGAATTCCGGCGCTCGATGCGAGGGTTGCTCAAGGAAGTATGCCAGGATTTTGAACGGAATTATGCCGACGCTGCCTGCACGTTCGGGTTGCCGATCGATTGGTTTCGTACGTTGGGACAGTCGTTCACCTCGGAGGATTACAGCAATGGGAAGGTGGTCGGGTGGATCGAGTCGCTGAACGACTTGCTGTATTTCGTCGATATCCTGGTGCAGGTGCGGCAGGAGCGATCTCGCGGAGAGATTGCCGCGCAGCTCCGCGCGGAGTTTAGGGAAAAGTTCTACGAGCACGGGTATGCCGATGAGATTTTCCCCAACGGCAAGCCTGAGCCTCGCCTGCTTCTTTCCCGACTGACCGCCTTTTGCCAGCGATTGGCGCTGGAAATCACGCACGAGTCTGTCTGCCTTGCTCCCCAGCTGGCTTGTGCGTGGGTAGCCGGGCAGGGTAAGGACGCGTGGCTGGTGCCCTGTGATTTGAATGCGAATGTGGAACGTGTCGAATTGCCCTGGGTCTGTGCGGTCGGCACGGCGGGCTTGTCCTATGTGGCTCCAGCCCCGGTTCGATCGGCGCTCAAACGGGCAGGAGGGCAGGGGGAATTTCTGATCAAGCCGTCCGGGATCGATCTGCTGGTCGGCGATCAAGACTATGCCCTGGTTGCATACGGCAAGAAGGCGCGGTGGCATTGGCGGCGTCTCGAGCCCCTGTGCCTCAGGGAGAGCCAATATGGCGCGCTTGTACTCGGGCCGACACTGGTCTATGGAAAGGACAAGACGCCGGTGGCGGTGCGGCCGACGAGGCCGGAGATTGCCGCACGCATGCGACGGGCACTGTCTGTTATTGCGTCCGCCTGGCCGGAGGGGGATCGGCTGCTGGCGTTATTGACCTCGCGGGTCGTACCGCTCAAAGCCTCCGGTGTGGTGAGCTTCAGCTACCGGCATCGTCCCGGGCTGTCTGCCATCAATTGTTTTGACCGTGACCGGCTCGATTTGATCGACGATCTGATCCATGAGAACAGCCACCATCACCTCAATTTGCTGCTGCGCAAAGACGTGATGTATCAACATGATCACAACCAGGAGATTTTTTATTCACCCTGGCGGCGCAGTCTGCGGCCGCTGAGAGGGATTCTTCACGCGACCTTCACGTTCACTATGGGGGCGATGCTGTTCGAGAGGCTGTCTACGTGGGCATCCGGTCGGGCAGGGAATACACGATGGAAAAGGGCTGGCCTCAGCCCGCGCGATCTTGAGCGGGCCCGCTATCGCTGTCTCGAAGAAATCGATTCGGTGCGGTACTCGTTGAAGGATCTCGATCTTGCGGGCGGCCATTTCAAATGGCTGACTCGCGGAGGCAAACAAGTGGTGAAGCAATTGGCCGATGCGCTGGCGCAGATCGAACAACAGATGCTGACCCATGAAAAAGATGTGAGCCGGTCGTCGTTCAGTCCCGCCTTGCGCCGCCATCGAGCCGAGTTGGCCCGTGCGCGAGAGCTGTTTAGTCTGGTCTAAGCACTGTCATGTTGCCTGCCCGGCAGTGACTGCTAACGCCACGGCATTTCGTGTGGAAAATCAGTTCTCTGGGTCCGGTAGCACGATGCGGATTTCCACCGCCGCGTGATGGACGTGATTCGAGCAGATTGTCCCGTCATACTTCCAGTCGTCGTATCCAGCAAGATACGATGAGTATCCAAGAAGATACGGTAGGCGGAGTCTTGGACTGAATGTCCTGGCCGCATGTCTCCTGTAGACCTTGCCAGGAGAGCGAGCCTTTCTCGCAGCGCCCGCCATCTTTGCAACGAAGGGTCGTTGATTTAATCGGTGGCGAGTGCCTCAGTTCGGATTCTGCCAGGTGTCTGCCTCTCGACGCACTTCAGAAATGTCTCCCAAGTTTCGCGAGGGCTCCTGCTGGACAACAGGTCTGGCATGTACTAACATTGTTCATACGTGAGGTGCGCCATGATTAAGACATTGAAAAGGCACGGAAATAGTATGGCCCTTGTCATCGAAAAGCCGATGATGGAAGCGCTCGGGATCACGGAGGAGACACCGCTTCAGGTGACGGTAAACGGGAATGCGTTGGTTGTCACCCCTGCGAACGTGGGCGTCGGTCCTGAGCGGATGAAAGCCATTACGAAAGAATTGCGCAAGCGATACGGGCCGATGCTGAAGCGGCTGGCGGATTAGTCTGTGAAAGAATTCATCTTTCTCGGTGTGGAGGATGTATTGCTGCTCCATACAGACACCATCGACATCGACGGCGGTTCACAGGGTGTCAGGGAACATGGCCTTCTGGATGCGGCCGTCGCGATGCCTCGCCAGCAATTCGACGGTGAGTATCTTCATGAAGATATCGCCGCGATGGCCGCGGCATATCTCTTCCACCTCGCCCAAAATCATCCCTTCGTAGACGGGAATAAACGGGCAGCAGTGATGGCCGCGCTATCTTTCCTCTACGTCAACGGCATTGAGAATTTGCCCGCTCCTCAAACGCTGGAAATCACGACGCGACAGGTTGCAGCAGGGGAGTTGAGCAAGGACGCCTTGACGCAGTGGCTACGAGCTCAGACAGGCAAGCGAAAGTAATCCCCTCGCCCGGTCGAGGAATTCTGCACCGTCCGCATGAATGGTGGACAGCGCGATTGGGTACAACATGAAGACGTTACCATTAGGGATCTACTGTTACTGCCCCCTCATTTACAAGTTGCTGGATGGTAATACTGTC
>ERZ795061.1858-NODE-1858-length-20068-cov-8.776046_pt1 | contig 20068 bp, 17 predicted proteins | sample MGYA00375145_ERZ795061 | MGnify/ENA primary metagenome ERZ795061 (study PRJEB30190, sample SAMN05720144) | anaerobic digester metagenome | isolation source: active sludge of municipal wastewater-treating anaerobic digesters | place: USA | collected 2014-12-22 ... | reverse complement strand
GTAGTAGGGGCTCTTCGGGCTCTGGCTGAGACGGTCGGGCAGGGTGTCGGTCATGGCAAAAGCTCGTGAGATTCATGGACGGCGTGTCCTGCACCAAGCTTGGCCGAAAGGCTAGACCGGCTCGCCGCCCCACGCAACGAACGGGCCGTTCTTGAAGCCTGCGGCCCCGTTTCCATAGGTGAAGGGCGATCCGTCGGGTTTCAGCATCCGCCCGCCAGCCGCGTTCAGCACGGCGTGGCCGGCGGCCGTGTCCCACTCCATGGTCGGGCCCCAGCGCGGATAGACGTCAGCCTTGCCGGCGGCCACCCAGCAGAATTTCAGGGACGATCCGATGCCGGTCTGCGACGCAATCTTGCGCGCAGACAGGAAGGCTTTGGTTCGTTCGTCGAGATGGGAGGACGAGGTCATCGCGGTGAGCCCCTCGGCGGGATAGGAGCGCGTTTTGAGGAGCCGGCCTTCGCGCAGGCCTTCGCCTGGGGCGAACGCATCGATCATGTGCGCCTCGGCGCCGCCGAAATACATCTCGCGGCGAGCGGGGGCGTAGACGCATCCGGCCATTGGCTTGCCGCCGCAGATCAGCGCGATGTTGACGGTGAAGTCGCCCTTGCGTTGCACGAACTCCTTCGTGCCATCGACCGGGTCGACCAGCAGGAAGGACTCCGCCACCTTTTCGGCCAGCCCCTCGCGCGCCGCGCGCTCTTCGGCCAGCACCGGCACGCCGGGCAGCGCTTCTTCCAGCCGCGCGAGAATGATTTCTTCAGCGCGCTCGTCAGCGTCGGAGACTGGGCTGTAGTCGGCCTTGGTGCGTGTCTCGAAAGCACTGTCGTAGACATCCATGACGGCCACGGCCGCTTCCGAGGCAATGGCGGCGAACAGCTTTGAGAGCTGGTTCCGTTCGGTGTCGGTAGGGTCTGGGAGGGTGAAGGTCATGGGCGGCTTTTACCAATCTGCTGCGCCACGCTTCGCGGCCCCGCAATCTCATGTCAATCTCGATGCGTTAACCGTGACTGGGCCAGCACGTCCTTTGCATCGGCAGGATCAATACGAGGTATGGGCATGACCCTCAAACGCATCCTGATCGCTGGTGGGGCCGGTTATATTGGATCCCACGCTGCCAAGGCCGTTCGCATGGCCGGGCTTGAGCCTGTTGTGCTGGACGATCTCACCTCGGGACACGAGCATGCCGTCCGCTGGGGACCATTGGTAAAGGCCGATATCCGTAACCCGGAAGCCGTCCGGGCCGCCATCCGCCAGTATCAGCCCGAAGCTGTCATGCAATTCGCCGCCCGCATCGAGGTGGGCGAGGGCGAAAAGAACCCCGCTCATTTTTACGACAACAACGTCGCCGGCACGCTGAACCTCGTGAACGTCATGCTGGAGGAGGGGGTCAAGAACCTCGTCTTTTCGTCGACCTGCGCGATCTATGGCGACCCTGAGAAATTGCCTCTCACAGAAGACCTGCCGAAGCGGCCTGTCAGCGTCTATGGCCGCACCAAGCTGATGTGCGAGCAGATGCTGGAAGACATCAGCAAGGCGCATGGCCTCAACTTTGCGGCGCTTCGCTATTTCAATGCCGCCGGCGCGGACCCCGATGGCGAGATCGGCGAACAGCACGACCCTGAATCGCACCTCATTCCGAACGCGCTCAAGGCGGCTGTCGGTCTTGGCGGCCCGATGAAGCTGTTCGGCAACGACTATCCGACACCAGATGGCACCTGCATTCGCGACTTCGTCCACGTCACTGATCTGGCGGAGGCTCACATCCTGGCGGCCCGGCGTCTGGTGAATGGCTCAGGAAATCTCCAGCTCAATCTCGGCTCTGGCCAGCGCACCACGGTGCTCGAAGTGCTGCAATCGGTTGAGCGTGCAACGGGTCGCCCCGTTCCGGTTGTCATGCAGCCGCGTCGTCCGGGCGATGCGATCGCACTCTATTCGGATACTACAAATGTCGTGCGTGAGCTCGGCTGGGTTCCGAAGCTGTCGGACATCGACACCGTTGTTTCGACCGCGTGGGCGTTCCATCGCCGTGTGTGGGGCGTTGACTCGAAAGCTGCCGAATAGCTTGCCGCCTGCCTAGTCGAGTGTGCGGCGATAACGCAGCATTGCCAGGGCAGTCACCACGCACACAAAAATCCCAAGCGCGACATGGCTTGGCCACAACGTGGCCAAGCCTTCGCCTTTGAGGAGCGCTCCGCGGACAACACGGAGAAAATGGGTAACGGGAATTGCTTGGCCGACGGCTTGCGCCCAGTCAGGCATGCCGCGGAAGGGGAACATGAAGCCGGAGAGCAGGATCGACGGCAGCATGTAGAAGAACGACATCTGCATCGCCTGCAGCTGCGTACGCGCCACGGTCGAGATCAGGAAGCCTAGCGCCAACGACCCTGTGATGAACATCAGGACGCCAACGATGAGCGCGATCCATCCGCCTTCCATCGGCACCTGAAACAGCACAGATGCCATCACGAGAATGACAACGGTCTGCAGAAGGCCGACCATTACATAAGGCGCAAGCTTGCCGATCATGACTTCGATGGGTTGCGCCGGTGTGGCCAGCAACGATTCCATCGTTCCACGCTCCGTTTCTCGCGTGACGGAAAGGGCAGTCATCATCACCAGCGTCATCGACAGAATAACGCCGAGCAGGCCGGGAACGATGTTGTAGGCCGTGATGCTCTCCGGGTTGTAGCGGCGATGCACGACAACCTCGAATGGCGCGGGCTGAGGAGATCGATAGGCGAGGCCGCCCGGTAGATCGTGGCTCAGCGCTTGCGCGGGCATTCCACTGGCCGCCGCGACCGCCGCGCCTGTTGCCGACGGATCCGTGGCGTCCGCTTCCAGCAGCACCTGTGCGCCATCACCACGCGCGACGCGGCGGGAGAAGTCGCCCGGAATAGTCAGGGCAAACTGAACCTTGCCCTCGCGCAAAAGCATGTCGAGCTCTTCCACTGAGTGCGCTTCGTGCGTGATGTCGAAAAACTGCGTGTTGACGAAAGAGGCAAGCGTGGAGCGCGCGAGGGTGGAATTATCCTGCACCAGAACGGCGGTGGGCAGGTGGCGCGGTTCGTTGTTGATCGCGTACCCGAACAGCAGCAGCTGAACGACCGGGATCATCAGGATCATCGCATAGGTGAGTTTGTCACGCGTGAGCTGCACGAACTCCTTTGCCAGCACGGCGAGGATGCGTGTCGCCCAGGAGTTGCGGGTGGCGGCCGGCGTCATCGGAAGTTGTCCTCCGACTTACCCATCAGATGAATGAAGGCGTCTTCCAGCGTCGGTTGCGTGCGCGTCCAGGTGAAGGGCGCCTTGCGATAAGGCTGCAGGGCAGCATCCAGCGCGTCGGCATTGGTGCCGGATACATGCAGCGTGACGCCGAACGGCGCCGCGGCTTCGACGCCGGGAAGCTTGCCGATTTCAGGAGACAGCCGATCGACGCCCAGGCCTTCGCCTTCCCAGGTGACGAGTCCGACATTCTTCAGGATTTCGCTGGCCGTGCCGCGCGCCATGAGCGTGCCATAAGCGATGTAGGCAATGTCGTGGCAGCGCTCCGCCTCGTCCATGTAGTGGGTTGAGACGAGCACGGTGAGCCCAGCGGCGGATAGCGCATGGATCTCGTCCCAGAACTGGCGACGCGCTTGCGGGTCGACGCCTGCCGTTGGTTCGTCGAGCAGCAGCAGCTCCGGTTCGTGCAGCGTCGTTGCCGCCAGCGCCATGCGCTGCTTCCAGCCGCCAGAGAGTTTACCCGCGAGCTGTTTACGGCGCTCGTAGAGTCCAAGCCGGTCGAGTGCGTCCTTCACGCGCTGCGGACGCCGATCTAGCCCGTGGACGCGCGCCATGAACATGAGGTTTTCCTCGATGGTCAGGTCGTCATAGAGCGAGAACTTTTGCGTCATGTAGCCGACGCGGAGTTTGATCGCGTCGGACTGTTTGACGATGTCGAGACCCAGGCATTTGCCTGTTCCCGAATCGGGTGTCAGCAGGCCGCAGAGCATGCGTAGCGTGGTGGTCTTTCCCGAGCCGTTAGGCCCGAGAAAGCCCGTGATGCGGCCGCGCGGCACCTGGATCGAGAAGTCCTTCACGACGTGCTTGTCGCCGAACGACTTGTTGAGGCCCTGCACATCGATCGCTAGCTCAGCTGAGGAGGGAGGCGCGGTCATTTTGCGGCGGCCTTCAACGGCAGGACGTCGATCGGCTGGCCGGGCATCAGGCCTTTCGATGTTGCTGGTAGCGCCTCGACCAGAAACACCATCCGGTCGCGCGTTTCGCGGCTGTAGATGATCGGCGGCGTGAACTCGGGGCGAGGCGAGACGTAGGTGATCTTCGCTTTCAGGTCCTTGGCGCAACCATCGCAGCTGAAGCTGACCTCCGAGCCGACCGCATAAGCGGCCATGTCGGTCTCTGGCGCGAAGAAGCGGAGCCGCACGCGGTCATCGGGAATGAAAGACAACACAGGCTGATTTGCGGGCACCCATTCTCCGGGCTGGAAGAATACATCTTCGACGCGACCATCCGCGGGCGATTGCGGAGAGAGATCCGTGAGCCGCGCTTCAGCTGCGCCAAGTGCGGCCTGTGCCTGGCGAACGCGATCCTGTGCGGCGCGCGCCTGATCTTCGCGCGCGCCAAGCCTTGCGGCCTGCAACTGCTTGTCGATGGCGCTGACGTTTGCCGCCGCAGTTGCGCGCGCAGCGACTGCGCTATCGAGTTGCGCGCGTGAAGCCGCCCCCGCTTTTGCTAGGGGCTCCACGCGCTTGAGCGAGGTGTCGGCTTCATTGAGCACCGCATGCGCGGCGGCAAGCTGCGCTTCGATCACGCCGAGTTCCGCCGGGCGTTGCCCACGTTGCGCATCGGCGGCAAGGGATTTGGCCGCTTCTGTTTCCGCCAGCGCCTGATCACGTGCTGCTTGCGTTTGCGTCGGGTCGACAGAGAAGAACGTGGCGCCTGCGACCACGACGTCGCCGCGTTGCACGCCAAGCGCGACAAGGCGCCCCGCGACGGGCGAGGCCAGGTAGAGTGGCTCGCCTTCGATGTAGCCGGAGAGAACATTGCCGTTCTCTTGCCCGCCGCCGAACGCGAGGAATGCGCCGAGACCTGCTGCGGAGAGCAGGAGGGCGCCAATGAGGATCTGCTGAGGTTTCATGTGGGCTGGCTCGTCACAAGTCCGGGCAGCACGTTATCGAGATGCTGCTGCATGAGGTTGGGAATGTCGAAAGGCTTCGCCCCGACGGGGACAAACGTCTCGCGAAAAATGACTGCCGCGAGCAGCGGGCCGGCAATCGACAGGGCATGCTGCCGTGGATCGCCTGGGCGGACTTCACCGCGGTTCTGCGCGTTTATGATGACCTCGGTAAGTATGCCGAGGCCCTTGGCGATGACGTCGTCGTGCCAGACGCGGGCGATCTCCGGGAAATTGCCGGACTCGCCAATCACCATCTTGATGACCTTGCCCATGCCCGACTGGTTCGCGATCTCCGCGACACGCGGGGCCAGCATGCGGATGAGCTGATCGAACGGCCCGGGGAAGGCCAGCACGAACGTCTCGATCGCGCCGATGTTCGGGGCGATAGCGTCCTTCACGACAGCTTCGAAGATGTCCTGCTTGGTCTCGAAATAGAGGTAGAGGGCGCCCTTCGAGACCCCGGCGCGTTTGGCGATTTCATCGAGCCGCGCTGCCGCGAAGCCTTTCTCGGAGAAAACCTCGTAAGCTGCCTGGACGATTTCGGACGGTCTGGCATCGGCGCGTCGCCGCCATTTGGGGGAGGAAGGGGAGGATTCTTCTGCCATGACAGAGCTTTATATATAACTGACCAGTCATTTATATATAAGCGAATTTGGCGCAGAGTCGAGGGGGTTGCAGGACTATTTGCTGGAATTCCCGGGCGGGCAGGCCTTCACCTTAGGAACTCTCGGGAAACCAATAGCTCGTAAATTTTCCGGGCAGTTACGTTCACGGACGGGCAAAAGGCGGGATGACGTCAACCAAACTTCTGGAAACGCCAGCGGTCGCCCAGGCGGTTGTCGGCTCGATGCCGTGCTGCATTGTGGATGCGCGCGACCGCATTACAGAAGTGAATGATGCGTTCGCAACGCGCCTGAACCGCGCGGCAGCGCACCTCGTCGGCGTCGAAATCCTTGATCTGATGCGCAGCCTTTCCGTAGATGAATCGCGCTCGACGGGCGCCAACTGCTTCCATCTGCGCGAAGCGAACAAGGACAGCTGGATCAGGCTTGATCGCATGCCGGGCATGCCCGGGCGGGAGATCGTGCGGCTCGTCGATGTATCGGCCGAGTGGATGATTCTCACCTCGGTGGCGACTGCGCGTACGGTACGCGACACGCTGATGAGCGACGCCGAGATTGGCACATGGCGTTACGATCCTGACGTCAGCGCTTACTATTTTTCCGTCCCGATCTCGCTTGGCTACGGCACTAATGAAGCGGTGCCGGTGGATGTGCTTACGCGCGCCCAACATCCTGACGATATGGCGAAAGATCACGCGATTCGCGAAAGGATCACCACGCACGGTGGCTTCGCTGACGGCGAGATGCGCTATCGCGATGGCAATGGCGGATGGACGACGTTACGCGTCCATTATCGCGCTGGCCGCAAGTTGCCATCTGGCAAGTTCGAGATGTTCGGCGTCAGCCAGAATGTTACCGAACTCGCGCGAGCACGCGACGAGGCTGACCTGGTGACAAGCAGGCTGGAGTTGGCGATGGCCGCCGCCAATGCCGGCGTTTACGAGATTGATCTCAAGACCGGCGATCGGTGGTCTTCGGAACAGTTCAAGCAGATCGCCGGGGAAGAGGCGCTTGAGCGCCAGGTTCTGAACCCGTTTGGAATCTATATGGACGACGAGCAGCCTGCGGTGCGAGCGAGCTGGGATCGTTGTCTAACGTCTGGGGCAGTCGAAAGTCTCGACACGCGCATCTATCGACCGGACGGCGAAGGCCGCTGGATGCGGCTGTTCACGCGCGTTCACCGCAACGAGGCAGGCCAGCACACGCGCGCGGTCGGCTTGATGCTCGATATTCACGAGCAGAAACAACAAGAGCTGGCGCTGGTCGAGGCGAAGCTGCAGGCGGAAGCGGCGACCGTTGCGAAGTCAAACTTCCTCGCCTCGGTGAGCCACGAAATCCGCACGCCGCTCAACGGCATTCTCGGTATGGCGCAGGTGCTGCAGGATGAACCGCTGACCGAGGGGCAAAAGGAGCGCGTCAATGTCATCTCGGAGTCTGGCCAGACCCTGATGGCGCTGCTCAACGATGTTCTCGACATATCCAAAATCGAGGCTGGCAAGCTGGAGATCGCTCTGATCGATGGCGACCTTGCGATGACGCTGGAGCGGATACGCAAGCTCTTTCTCAGCGGGGCCGAGGAGCGCGGGATCGATATCCGGCTGGAAGTCGACGAAAACCTGCCGCCCGTGTTGCGCTACGATCCGATACGCGTGCGCCAGTGCTTCTCCAACCTTCTGTCCAACGCCATCAAGTTCACCGAGCAGGGCGGTGTTACGGCGCGGCTTGGCGCGGAACAGCTTTCGGACGGACGGTGGCTTGCCCGGGTTTCGGTCAGCGATACCGGCATCGGCATGGACACGGAAACCATGGCGCGGCTGTTCGGCGCCTTCACACAGGCAGATGCCTCGATCACGCGCCGGTTTGGCGGTTCGGGGCTCGGACTTGCAATCGCGCGCCAGCTTGCGCGGTTGATGGGCGGCGACGTCACGGTCGAAAGCAAGCTCGGCGAAGGCTCCACCTTCCATCTCACCTTCATGGCAGAGCCGGGCGTGAAGTCTCGGATAGAGCCTGATGGGGCTGCCGAAGCTGCGCCGGAGGACAACACGTTGCGGTCGGTGATGAATGCCCGGGTGCTGCTCGTCGATGACAACGCCGTCAACCGCCACGTCGTGCGACTGTTCACGGCACAACTTGCCCCGCACATTGTCGAAGCGGTGAATGGTGAAGAGGCGCTGGCGCGCCTTCACGAGCAGCCGTTCGATCTCGTTCTGCTCGATGTCCACATGCCGGTGATGGATGGCAGGGAAGCGATCAAGCGCATTCGCGCCAGCGATCAGCCGTGGAAGGACATTCCTGTGATCGCGCTGACCGCTGACGCCATGAGTGGCGACAAAGAGCGCTACATGGCGCTTGGCATGAGCGACTACATTTCCAAGCCGATCGACGCGCGCGAACTGGCGACAAAGTATGTCGGTCTGTTGCGGGACAGGCGACTGATCGCGAATGAGGCGGCCTGATCCTCTCGCTGTGATGTGAGCCCCGCTGTCGTGGCGTCATGCTTTCCGCGCACGTGATGCGGGCGTATGCGTTTCCTGTTGCCGGACGGGCCGAGATGTTCGCCGCACACGAGGAGGAAGCCATGAAGAGAATAGCAGCTGTATGTGCGCTCGCTGTGGTCATGAGTGCGCCAGCCCTCGCACAGGGTTATGCGCCGCCGCGCACGCCGGACGGAAAACCTGACCTGCAGGGCGTCTGGTCGAACCAGTCGCTGACAAATCTCGGCCGGACACCAAACATGAAGCTAACGGTAACGCCGGATGAGGCGACCGATCTGCTCAAGAACAATCCGTGGATACTGCTTGCGCAGAGCGAAGAGGGCGCGTCCAATCTTCAGGATGGCTTGCTCGACGACAAGAACAGTGACCGCGGCTACAACACGTTCTGGATTGATCCGGGTGTGAGCTTCGCGACCGTGAAGGGTGAACTGCGTACGTCCTGGTTGATCGAGCCCGCCGATGGCCGCGTGCCGGTGTCGCCTGCGGGGCAGAAGGCGCGCGTCGATGCCGGCGCAAAGAAGCGTGCGACGATGTATGAAGGGCCTGAGACGCTGCCCATCGCAGAGCGCTGCCTGATCGGCTTCACCGGCGCAGGCGGGCCGGGGATGCTGAACACGATTTACAATAACAATTATCAGATCGTGCAGACTAGGGACGCCGTCATGATCCTCGTCGAGATGGTGCATGATGCGCGCATCATTCCGATTGCGGCGAGCAAGGCTGAGGCGAGGCATCGGCCGGCGGTAATCAAGCCGTGGCTGGGGGATTCGGTTGGCTGGTGGGAGGGGGACACGCTGGTGGTGGAGACCGTCAACGTAAACTCCGAGCAGGCCGCTCAGGGTCAGGTGATTCTGTCGGATCAGGGTAAGCTGGTTGAGCGATTCAGCCGTGCGTCGGACGGGCAGATATTATATGAGTTCGCTGTGGAGGATCCGGTCTACTACACGCAGACCTGGCGCGCGGAGATGAGTCTGAACAAGCGCGAAGAGAGCGTCTACGAATACGCCTGCCACGAAGGGAACTACGCGATGGAGGGCATTTTGGGTGGCGCGCGTATCCTTGAAATGCAAGGTCGCGAAAACAAGCAGGGGCCCGGAATATTCGGGCCGAATGCTCCGCCGCCGAAGCCGCGGGCCGGTCAATAGATGACGAACGTTTTCATCACGGACCTCAAGGGTTTCGCCAATCCGGTGATCGCCGCGCGCCTGCTGAAAGCCGGCGCGCGGATAGTCGGATGTGATCCAGCGATCGTCAGGGATGGCGATGAGCAGGGCGTCGAGGTGCTGGCGTGGGCGTCGCCTGCGGAGCTGGTCGCGCGGGCAACTGAGCGATTTGGCGGCGCGCTGGATGCGATCGTTATTTCGCCTGCGATGCCGGCGCCGCGCACGAAGGTCGAAGACCTCGGGATCGAAGAACTGATGCCCTATTTCCAGCGACTGGCGGCAGAGTCGATTGCGTTTGCAGGCGCCGCTGTAAAAGCGATGCGGCCGAGGAAGGCTGGGCGGGTCGTGTTCGGATCTTCGTCTGGTCCGATCGGCGGGATACCAGGATTTTCAGCCTATGCAGCAGCGCGCGCGGCGGTGAATGGCGTGGTGCGCACGCTGGCGCTGGAGGTGGCGGGTGACGGCATTTCCGTCAACGCCGTTGCGGCGAACTACATCCAGACAGAAACCTATTACCCCAAGGCGTTGCTCGAAGACCCTGTGAAGGGGGCGAAGCTGCTGGCGCGTGTGCCTATGGGCAGGCTGGGCGCAGCGGAGGAAGTCGCTGCGGTTGTCGAACTGCTGGCGCTTGGTCAAAGCGGGTTCGTGTCGGGACAGGTGATCCCGATTTCCGGCGCGTGGTGCTGATGGCTGCTATTTGAAGCGTTCGGCGAAGAAGGCGATGACGCGGTTGGCGGACGCTTCGCGTTGGTCGCGTGTGTCGCCAAAGGACTCGCCGAGCTTGCCTTCGAGCAGCAGCGTGGCGAGGCCGTGAGCGATCGACCATGACGCGATCACGGGCGTCAGGTCGGGGTTCGCCTTGTCAGACATGTGGCCCTGGGCGCCGAGTATTTCGACCGGAAGGTTGAAGCACCGTTCCGCCTTCGCCTTGGCGGCGGGGTAGAGTGACAGGTTGCACATCTCGCTGCGGAACATAAGACGGAAGAGTTCGGGATGGTTGAGTGCGAAGCGGATATAGGCCTCGCCCATTGCCCGGTTCTTCGACGCCCTGTCGCGAACGAGGCCAACGGCGCTGACCATATAGTCGTACAGCTGGTCGAAACCTTCGCCCGCGAGTTCGGCGAGGATTGCTTCGCGGTCCTGGAAATAGTGATACGGGGCCTGGTGGCTGACGCCGGCGCGGCGCGCCACTTCGCGCATGGAAAGTGAGCCGAGCCCGCCTTCATTCATGAGCTGAAGGCTGGCATTGAGGATGCCGGCCCGAACATCGTCCTTGCCGACGGAACGCGTGATCGCTGTCATGTCTCGCCTATCATTATACTTGACACTGTCTAGGCGGAGTACCCCCCGTGTCAAGCACCCACAACTCAATTTGGTGACATAAGCCGATCGATCTGTCAGCCGAGAGTTCAACGGGCGAAATCATCCGATCCGGCGACCCGTTGGCGGCAATCGACAGATATACAAGAATTGCCGAGGTTTCTGGGAGGACTGCGTGGATTTCAACCTGCCGCCCGAGCTGGCTACTTACCTGACGGAACTCGATCGCTTCATCGCAGCGGAAATCGCACCACTGGAGATGGCCGACGACAACATCCGCTTCTTTGATCATCGCCGCGAACACGCCCGCACGGACTGGGATGCGGGCGGGTTGCCCCGCACAGATTGGGAAGCGCTGCTGGCCGAAGCGCGCCGGCGCGCGGACGCGGCCGGACATTTCCGGTTTGCGCTGCCGAAGGAAATGGGCGGGAAAGCCGGTGGCAATCTCGCGATGGCGGTGATCCGCGAGCACCTCGCGGCGAAGGGGCTTGGCCTCCACAATGATCTTCAGAACGAGCACTCGATCGTTGGCAACAGCGTCGGCGCACTATTGATGTGGCATTACGGGTCAGAGGCTCAGAAGGCCGAGTGGCTGGACGATCTCGCGGCGGGCCGTCGCGGGTTTGCGTTCGGGATCACGGAGCCTGCTCACGGGTCTGACGCGACGCATATGGAAACCCGCGCGGTTCGTGATGGCGATGGCTGGGTCATCGACGGCGAGAAGACGTGGAACACCGGCGTTCACACGGCGAGCCACGACATGATCTTTGCGCGCACGTCGGGCAAGGCGGGCGATGGGCGTGGCATCACGGCGTTCCTCGTTCCGACGGATGCGCCGGGCTTCAAGGCCGAGGAATTCCTCTGGACGTTCAACATGCCAACCGACCATGCGCATGTGACGCTGAAAGGCGTACGCGTGCCCGACAGCGCGGTATTCGGCGGCGAGGAGCGGGGGCTGCAGGTGGTGCAGCACTTCTTCAACGAGAACCGTATCCGGCAGGCGGCGTCATCGCTGGGGGCTGCACAGTACTGCATTACCGAGGCGGTCTCCTACGCGAACGAGCGTGCGCCCTTTGGCAAGCGATTGTCGTCGAACCAGGCGATCCAGTTTCCGCTGGTCGAGCTTCAGACGCAGTGTGAAATGTTACGCGCCCTGATCCACAAGACGGCATGGCAGATGGATACGATTGGCAACTTTGCTGTCTCCGACAAAGTCTCGATGTGCAATTACTGGGCGAACCGGATGTGCTGTGAGGCGGCGGATCAGGCGATGCAGGTGCATGGCGGGCTGGGCTATTCGCGGCACAAGCCGTTCGAGCACATCTATCGCCACCACCGCCGCTATCGCATTACGGAAGGAGCGGAAGAGATCCAGATGCGGCGAGTTGCAGGCTACATGTTCGGCTTCATGGACCAGCGTGCGCCGAAGGGCGTGACGGAATGATCGACACGGCAAGGCTCGAGAGCGCCCTGAAGCGTCTGCCCGGCTTCGAAGCGTTGCTGGGCTGCGAGCGTTTGTCCGCCGGCGCCAGCCGGGAAACGTACCGGCTGACGGTTCGCATGGGCAACGGTAGCCAGGTGATGGCGTTGCGGCGCGCGCAGCATGATGGTCGGTCGGCGCTAGGCATGGGGCCGGGGCTGGATGTCGAGGCGAAACTGTTTGCGGCGGCAACAGCGGCCGGTGTGCCAGGGCCACGCGTGTTCATGATGCTGGAGCCTGCGGATGAGCTGGGTACAGGCATTGTAATGGAGTGGATCGACGGCGAAACGCTGGGAGCAAAGATCGCGCGTGCGCCGGAGCTGGAAGACACGCGCAAAACGCTGGCGCACCAGTGCGGCGAGGTGTTGGCGCGACTACACAAGGCTGATGTGAAAGCGAGCGGGCTTGATGGCGTTCTCGAGTCGTTCGACGCCGAACATTCCGTGCGCAAGACGCATGCGGCCTATCTGGAATTCGAGACGCCACAGCCGATGATCGACTTCACGGCGAAATGGTTGCTGGCGAACCTGCCGAAGAAACGGCCGCTGACACTGGTGCATAGCGATTTCAGGAATGGCAATTTCATCGTGCAGCCTGGCAAGGGCATCGCCGCCGTGCTCGACTGGGAGCTGGCGCATATCGGCGATCCGATGCGCGATCTTGGCTGGCTGGTCACGCGCTCATGGCGCTTCGGTGTTCCGGCCAAGCCCGTGGGCGGCTTTGGCGAGGTGGATGATCTCTTCGCCGGATATCAGGCTGTGTCGGGCGAGAAAGTGGATCGGACGGCAGTACGGTTCTGGGAAATCTTCGGATCCTTCTGGTGGGCGGTTGGGTGTCTCTCCATGGCTGCGTCTTATCGGGATGGAAGCGAAGCCAGTGTTGAGCGGCCGGCCATCGGGCGGCGCAGTTCGGAGTGCCAGATCGATTGTGTGAACATGATCATTCCCGGCTGGGCGCGCAGGCCGGAGGCGGCCGAGCGGACGCTGTCGACAACCGAACTACCGCGATCGGATGAGCTGCTGGCGAGCGTACGCGATTTCCTCCGTAACGAGGCTTCATCGGCGCTCGAGGGGCGCAACCAGTTCCTCGCCCGCGTGGCGGCGAACTCGGTCGATATCGCGCTTCGAGAAATCGCCTATGGCGTCGACGCGGAGGCGTGGGAGACGCAGGCGCTGCACGGGCTTGTCGCCAAGCGGGGCGAGGTTTCCGAGATGCGGGCGGCGCTGTGCAAGGCGATTCGGCTGGGCGACATAGAACTCACACGGCCCGACTTGCACGCCTATCTGCGCGACAGTGTGCTGGCGCAGGTGATGATCGACCAGCCCGGCTATGCGGGCGTGGCGGAATGCCTGAGTCACCACTGACGGGCGATTTCCTTGGGTAACAGCTTCCTACTCGACGGTATCGCGCGCCGGGTCTAAACCACGCCCAGTCAAACTGAGGTGCTTCATGTCGCGTCCCGTCATTTCGGCGACTGGTCTTTATACGCCGCCGCATTCCATTTCGAATGCCGAGCTGGTGGCCAGTCTCAATGCCTGGACGGATGGCTGGAATGCCGAAAATGCCGAAGCGATCACGGCAGGCACGCTGCAGGCGAAGGCGCATTCTTCGGTTGAGTTCATCGAGAAGGCGTCGGGCATCAAATCCCGCTTCGTGATCGACAAGACCGGCGTGGTCGATCCGAAAGTCATGCGCCCGCATATCCCCGAGCGCCCGAACGACCAGATTTCCGTGCTGGCCGAAATTGCGGTCAACGCCGCGAAGGAAGCGCTGGAGCGTGCAGGGCGGTCGGGCAGCCAGGTCGATGCGGTGATCTGTGCGGCGTCGAACATGCAGCGCGCTTATCCGGCGATGGCGGTGGAAGTCCAGGCGGCGATCGGGGCGGAGGGTTTTGCGTTCGACATGAACGTGGCGTGCTCGTCGGCGACGTTCGGCATCCAGACCGGCGCGGATTTCGTGCGCGCCGGGCATGCCAAGACGGTGCTGATGGTGAACCCGGAAATCTGCTCAGGGCATTTGAACTTCACGGACCGCGACAGCCATTTCATCTTCGGCGATGTGGCGACCGCTGTGCTGATTGAAGCGGAAGAGATTGCGCCGAAGAACCACTGGTCGATCCTGGGCACGCATCTCAAGACGCAGTTCTCGAACAACATCCGCAACAATTTCGGCTTCCTCAATCGCGGCGACCCGGAAGGCGTTGGCAAGAACGACAAGCTGTTTGTTCAAGAAGGACGGAAGGTCTTCAAGGAAGTGGTGCCGATGGTGTCGTCGATGATCCAGGCCGAGATGGACCGGCTGGGCATCCGGGCAACGGACTTGAAGCGCATGTGGCTGCACCAGGCCAATGCCGGCATGAACCGGCTGATCGCCGCCAAGGTGCTCGGTCACGAAGCGAGCGAGGATGAGAGCCCGACAGTGCTGGATACCTATGCCAACACGTCGTCTGCTGGATCGATCATCGCTTTCCACAAGCATTCCAGCGACTTCCGGCCGGGCGAGAAGGGCCTGATCTGCTCGTTCGGCGCCGGCTATTCCGCAGGGACAGTGTTCGTCGAAAAATCTGCCTAGGCGCCTGTTCGTCATTTGAGACTGGACGGTGTCAGGGTTAGGCTTCGGCAAAACAAGAAACTGCCGGAGGAAGACCCATGCCTGCAGACGCCGCAAAGCTACCGCCATTCCGCAAGCTGCCGTTCAAGGCGCCGGATATGGAGGTCCGTCGCGGAGAGGGCGGAGCTGTCTATCTCAGATCGCGCACGCCGCTGGGGCCCGTGCCCCGGTCGATCCCACACGTGCTGGACGAGCGGGCGGCAGAGCATCCTGAGCGGCCCTGGCTGAAGCAACGCCTGCCGAACCATGGCGACTGGCGCACGGTGACATATGGCGACGGCGCGAAGATCACGCGGTCGCTGGCGCAGGCGCTGCTGGATCGTGGGCTGGGACCAGATGCGCCACTGCTGATCCTGTCGGGCAATTCGATCGAGCATGCGCTGATGTCGATGGCGGCGCAGCGCATTGCAGCGCCGGCGACGCCGATCTCGATGGCGTACTCGGTGATGTCGACGGACTTCGCCAAGCTCAAGCATTGCTTCAACGCCGTGCAGCCCAAGGCGATCTTCGTGCAGACGATGGACCCGTTCCGCAAGGCGCTGGCGACATTGCCGCTTGAAGGCGTTGCCGTGATCTCGGCGGATGGATCGGAAGGCTCCGAGGCCCTCGCAACCTTGGCGGAGACGCCGGCGACGTCCGTGGTCGATACGGCGATGGATTGGCTCGGGCCGGATTCGATCGGCAAGTATCTCTTCACGTCGGGCTCCACCGGCATGCCTAAGCCGACGCCGCAGAGCCAGGGCCAGATGACGGCGCAGATCGCGGCGCGCAACGCCATCGATGAACCGGGGCCGGAGCACGATCCGAATGAGGTGCTGCAGAACCTCGACTGGATGCCGTGGAGCCATATCTCGGGCGGCAATGTGAACTACAACGGATGTCTCGCGCTCGGCGGTACGTTCCACATCGACGAGGGCAGGCCGATGCCTGGCCTGTTCGTCACCACGATGAAGAACGCTGCCGAGATCAGGCCGCAATATTTCGGGTCGGCTCCGATCGCCTACGCCATGCTGGCCGAGGCGATGGAGCAGGATGCTGAATTCCGCGACGCCTTCTTCAGCCGTATGAGATACATGGTTTATGGCGGGGCTACGTTGTCGGACGATCTCTATGATCGCATCCAGGCACTGGCGATCGCCTCGACGGGCGAGCGCATTCCATTGACGACCATGTATGGCGCGACCGAGACCCAAGGCGTCACCATGGTGCATTGGCAGCTGGAGCGCGTCGGGATGGTTGGCCTGCCGCTGCCGGGACAGACGCTGAAGCTTGTGCCGGTGGGTAACAAGATGGAGGTGCGCGTTAAAGGCCCGATGGTGATGAAGGGCTATCTGAACCTGCCCGAGAAAAACAAGGAAGTGTTCGACGAGGAGGGCTTCTACTGCCTCGGCGATGCAGCGCGCTTTTCCGATCCAGAGCATCCCGAGAAGGGTCTCGTGTTCGATGGCCGCGTGACGGAAGACTTCAAGCTCAACTCGGGTACGTGGGTCTCCGTCGGCACGCTGCGCCCGGACATCGTGGCGGCGTGTGCGCCGCTGGTGTTCGACGCCGTCGTGTGCGGGCAGGACAAGCCCTATGTCGGCGCGCTGCTGTGGCCGTCGCCTGCTGCGATGAAGGCTGCAATGGAAGCGGCGGGCGGCGACGGCGTGAAAGCCATCACCGACCTGACCACGCAAGTCGCGCACAAGCTGGCGGCGTTCAACCAGACGCAGCCGGGTTCCTCGCGTAAAGTCGGGCGGTTCAGGATACTGACTTCGCCGCCATCGCTCGATGCCGGTGAGATCACCGATAAGGGCTATGTGAACCAGCGCGTCGCGCAGGATCATCGCGCGGCTGAAGTGGCGTCGCTTTTTACCGCTGACGTCCCGCCCGGCGTGGTCAAGCTGACCTAGAACGCGAGGGAAGGCGAAACCCAGCCAAAGTTGGCGTGGACTTGCGCGCTTCGGTGTGCAGGATGCCGTGCGCGTAATGCAGGTTTTACAGCTATTGGAGTGACTATGTCTGTGCTGAACGTCGAACGTCCGGACTTCATGCAGGAAGAAGATATCCGCATGTTCGAGGACTCTGTCGGCAAGTTCTTCCAGCAGCACGCCCCGCCGGAGCGGGTGGAAAAATGGCGCGCCCAGCATTGCGTCGATCGCGAGATGTGGAACGAGGCGGGCGAGGCTGGTTTGCTCGGCCTGTCAACGCCTGAGGAATATGGCGGCATGGGCGGTGACTACCGTCACGAAGTCATCCTGATGGAACAGCTTGGCAAGCAGGGCGTCGATGGCTTCGGCGCCTCCCTGCACAATGCGATCGTGATGCCGTACATCATTCACTACGGTACTGAAGAACAGAAGAAGCGTTGGCTTCCGCGCATGGCGACAGGCGAGCTTGTGTCCGCCATCGCGATGACCGAGCCGGGCGCGGGCTCGGACCTGCAGGGCATCAAGACGACGGCCAAGCGTTCGGGCAATGGCTATGTCATCAACGGCTCGAAGACATTTATCACCAACGGCCAGACCGCAAACCTGATCTGCGTCGTCGCCAAGACGGACCCGACGCAGGGCGCCAAGGGCGTGTCGCTGGTGTTCCTGGAAACGGACGGAGCCGAAGGCTTCGAGCGCGGGCGCAACCTCAAGAAGATGGGACAGGACGCGCAGGATACGTCCGAGCTGTTCTTCAACGAGGTGAAGATCCCCGCGGAGAACCTGCTGGGGACGGAAGAGGGCAAGGGTTTCTACCAGCTGATGGGCCAGCTTCCGCAGGAGCGTCTCAACATCGCGGTGCAGGCGATTGCGACGATCGAAAAAGCGCTGGAACTGACGGTCGACTACGTCAAGCAGCGTCAGGCTTTCGGCAAGAAGGTCATCGATTTCCAGAACACGCAGTTCGTGCTGGCCGAGTGCAAGACCGAGGCGACGGTGGCGAGAGTGTTCGTGAACCACTGCATCGGCGTGCATCTTCAGGGCAAGCTGGACGCATCGACCGCATCGATGGCGAAATACTGGCTGTCGGATCTCGAAGGTAAGATTGTCGACCGTTGCCTGCAGCTGTTCGGCGGTTATGGCTTCATGGACGAGTATCCGATCAGCCGCATGTATCGCGACGCTCGTATCCAGCGCATCTATGGCGGCACGAACGAGATCATGAAGCTGCTGATCGCGCGGACGCTCTGACCCATGCCGGGACGACGCCAGACGTTTGATCGTCGGGAGTTGACCGGGCCGTTCGACATTGTCGGCGATGTACATGGCTGCTGCGACGAGCTGGAGTTGTTGCTCGCTGAGCTGGGCTATGATGTTGCCTGGTCGGGCGAGACTGTGAACGTGACGCCGCCGGATGGGCGGACGTTCGTGTTTGTGGGCGACCTCGTCGATCGGGGGCCGCGGGTCGCTGATACGTTGCGCATCGCCATGGCGATGGTCGAGGCGGAGACGGGGCTGTGCGTCGAGGGCAATCACGACAACAAGTTCGGGCGCTTGCTGAGCGGCGCGAATTTGAAGCTGAGCCATGGGCTACAGGCGTCTGCGGATCAGATGGCTGCGGAGACGCCGGCCTTCAAGGCGAAGGCGCGGTCGTTTGTCGATTCTCTGCCGCCCTATCTCTGGCTTGATGGCGGCAAGCTCGTGGTCGCGCATGCCGGGCTGAAGGAAGACATGCTGGGTCGATCCGACGGCAAGGTGCGGTCGTTTGCGCTTTATGGCGACACCACCGGGGAGACGGATGGCTTCGGCTTTCCGGTGCGGCGCAACTGGGCGCTGGAGCATGATGGCGAGCCGGCGATCGTCTATGGCCACGTTGCTGCGCCGGACGTGCAGGCCGTGAACAATACCTGGTGCATCGATACGGGCTGCTGCTTCGGCGGGCGGCTGACGGCGTTGCGCTGGCCGGAGCGGGAGCTGGTGAGCGTTCCGGCGAAGCGCGCCTATTATGTGCCGGACAAGCCGTTCGCGGATCGCACGCGCTGACATGGTCGCTGACGCCGGGAACGGGCTTGACGTCGTCAGGCGCGTCCTTTCCTGATGCATCCGGAATTTCAAAGGGGTCGAGCCATGAAGACGCGGATCACCGAGCTGTTCGGCATTGAGCATCCGATCATCCAGGGGGGGATGCACTATGTCGGCTTTGCCGAGATGGCGGCTGCAGTTTCTGAAGCGGGCGGGCTGGGGATCATCACCGGGCTGACGCAGAAGACGCCCGAAGGCCTGCGCAAGGAAATCCGCCGCTGCCGCGAGATGACGAAAAAGCCGTTCGGCGTGAACCTCACCTTCCTGCCGGCCGTGACGCCGCCGGATTATCCGGGCTTCGTGCGCACGATCATCGAAGAGGGCATCAAGATCGTCGAGACGGCGGGCAACAACCCCAGCCAGGTGATGCCGTTCTTCAAGGAGGCCGGCGTCAAGGTGATCCACAAATGCACATCGGTGCGCCATTCGCTGAAGGCGGAAGCGGTGGGGTGCGATGCGGTGAGTGTCGACGGGTTCGAGTGCGGCGGGCATCCGGGCGAGGACGACGTGCCGAATTTCATCCTGCTGCCGCGTGCGGCGGAAGAGCTGAAGATCCCCTTTGTCGCTTCGGGCGGCATGGCCGATGGCAGGTCGCTGGTTGCCGCGATGGCGCTGGGCGCCGAAGGCATGAATATGGGCACGCGTTTCATCGCAACGAAGGAAGCGCCGGTGCATCCCAATGTGAAGGAAGCGCTGCTGAAGGCGACCGAGCTCGACACCCGTCTCGTCATGCGGCCGTTGCGCAATACCGAGCGCGTGCTGAACAATGCGGGGGTCGCCAAGATCCTGGAGAAAGAGAAGCAGCTCGGCGCAGGGATCAAGTTCGAGGATATCCTCAACGAGGTTGCTGGCGTCTATCCGAGGGTGATGGTCGAAGGTGATATGGAAGCCGGCGCGTGGAGCTGCGGCATGGTTGCGGGCCTGATCCACGATGTGCCGACGGTGAAGGAGCTGATCGATCGCATCATGCGCGAGGCGGATGAGATTATTTCGAAGCGGCTCGCGAGCGCCATCCGGGCATAGGGGCGCGTTCCCGCTTGAGGGCGGGTTGGGGTGATCTTTGATTCTGGCCTGATCTCAGATCAGGGCTTGCGGGCGTGTTTGTTCAACACGCATCCCCGGTGAGGGCCGGGGTTGAGACTTGGCGCGAAGGGGTTCGGTGCGCTTCGCGCGCTTTGTGTCTGGGACTGGACCCCGGCTTTCGCCGGG
>ERZ795061.1854-NODE-1854-length-20088-cov-6.537962_pt1 | contig 20088 bp, 17 predicted proteins | sample MGYA00375145_ERZ795061 | MGnify/ENA primary metagenome ERZ795061 (study PRJEB30190, sample SAMN05720144) | anaerobic digester metagenome | isolation source: active sludge of municipal wastewater-treating anaerobic digesters | place: USA | collected 2014-12-22 ... | reverse complement strand
TTAATTACCCGCGTTACGTTTTCTTCTTTGATGAATTTTTGTTCAGGTTGGCCGACTACAACCTGCGCAGATCCAAGCACAAATGCAATCAAAAGTCTTTTCATGGTATGATGATTATTCGGCCAAAGTATTGATAAGAACCGCTAAATCCAATTTGGTATCCACTAGCGGGAATCTTCCGGGATTGGTTTTCTACAACCCATCATTCAAGTCTTACACTTCAGCAACCTTCTTTATTAAAACCCCGCTGATCAGGGCACTTTTACCGTGTAATCGCCAAACACGCGACCCAAATGAAACTGATTTTTGCGCTATTAATAGTATCGATCACAATAACTGCCTGGGGACAGACCAAAATCTCGGGTTCTGTAAAGGACGATCAGGGTGAACCAATACCTGGGGCCAATATCCTGATCAAGGATTCTTATGATGGAACCAGTTCGGCAATTGATGGAACATTTTCCTTCGTCTCTGAAGAGAAAGGCAGTCAGATCCTGATCATCTCCTTTGTGGGATATAAAGAATATTCGCAACCAATAGAACTTACCGGCAAGGCAATCAACATCGCGGCTCTTCTAAAAGAAGAAATCAATCAACTTGATGGCGTGGTAATTTCAGCGGGCTCGTTTACAGCGGGCGAGGAAAAACGCAGAACTATTTTAAAGCCCGTTGATATTGCCACCACTGCTGGCGCTACAGCCGATATAGCAGGAGCACTTAATACATTACCTGGAACTCAAAAAGTAGGTGAGACAGGCCGGCTGTTTGTGCGCGGTGGCGATGACTCAGAAGCCCGCACTTTTATTGATGGCATGGTAGTGCTCGATGCTTACGGTCCATCGGCACCCAATACCCCTTCACGAGGACGTTTCCTGCCTTTTATGTTTAAGGGCACAAGCTTCAGTACGGGTGGTTATTCAGCAGAATATGGTCAGGCGCTTTCATCTGCGCTGGTGTTGAATTCGAAAGACATTGCTGAGATGAATCAAACAGATATCGGGATTCTTTCAGTCGGTGCCGATGTTGCGCATACCCAGGTTTGGGATAGAGCTTCAGTTTCCGGAAAAATTCAATACACCAACATCAAGCCCTACTTCAATCTGATCAACCAGGAGATTGATTGGAGAATTCCTCCGGAATCAGGAGAGGGCAGTTTTGCTTACCATCAGAAAACCGGAAAAGATGGGTTGTTTAAGTTCTTCGGAAATCTTAATCACACTTCTTATTCGATGTATAGTCATGAAATTCTTGATCCCAGCATAAAATACCAGTATGACCTTACTAATAATTACCGTTATGGCAATGGGTCGTACCAGCAATCGCTTAATCCGAAATGGTCAATGCGTACCGGCATTGCTTATTCCTATAATCAGAACAAAACAAAGATTGACGGAAATCCAATGAATGAGACTGAAGAAGGAATTCACGCTAAAGCCGTGTTCGAGCACTCGGTAAGTGAACAACTTGAAGTTAGAATGGGGGGTGAAATTATTAACCGGTACTATGAAGCCTCCCGATTAAATGCAGCCACCGATGCGATGGAATCGCTTAGTTTTACAGAACCATTATCTGCTGGGTTCACTGAAGCTGAGTTTTATGCCAGCAGCCACTTTGTTGCCAAAGCTGGCGGACGATTTGAATACAACGGATTAAACGATCAGGTATATGTTGACCCCCGGTTATCACTGGCCTACAAACCTGGTAAGCAAGGTCAGTTTTCATTTGCTTATGGAATCTTCCGTCAGTCACCACTGAATAAATATATAAGACTCAATAACCTGCTTAATGCGCAGCGTGCTGAACATTTTATCCTTAATTATCAGATTGTAACTGATCGAAAAACATTTCGGGTTGAGACGTACTATAAGCGATATGATGAGCTAACTAAATTTAGTACCGGCAATCCAACAGTCATTACTACTTCCGGCAACGGGTATGCGAAAGGTGTTGAAGTTTTCTGGCGCGATAATGAAACACTTAAAAATGTAGACTATTGGGTTTCCTACTCCTTTCTGGATACGAAGCGCGATTACCTGAACTTTCCTTCCTTGGCTATTCCTTCATTTGCTTCGGCACACAATTTCTCTTTTGTCTACAAGCATTTCATTACTGACTGGAAAACTCAACTTGGCTTTACTTATAGCTATAGCAGTCCGCGAACGTATTATAACCCCAATAAACCTTCGGATGAATTTAATTCGGATAGAACACCTTCCTATCAGGACCTCAGTGCTAACCTGGCTTACCTGCCCAAAAACAATCTGATCATTTACGTGTCATGCACTAACCTGTTAGGGCGAGATAATATTTTTGGCTACGAGTATAGTGCTCTACCCGATGCTAATGGAGTGTACGTCAGTAGAGCGATCCGTCAGGCTGCAGCGCGCTTTCTATTTATCGGGGTGTTTATCACGCTCAGTAAAAACAAATCCGTCAATCAACTACCCAATCTTTAATCGAATAACCAATAATAAATTAACGAATAACCAATACTAAACATGAAAACAATCAATTTATTCTTTCTGATGTTCATCTCTATCGCCACCCTGGCCAACGATGAAAAGTACTATGAGCAGATGGGTAAACAAATTCAGGCAGTGTATACAGCCAAAACAATGGATGAATACCAGGCTGCTGTTAATACCTTAGATCGTATTGCCGCTGCAGAAAAGTCGAAGTGGGAGCCTTACTATTACAGTGCCTTTGGAAGTATTATGATGGCCACACGGGAAAATGAAGGTTCAAAAAAGGATGCATATCTCGATCAGGCTCTGGCAGCGATTGAAAAGGGAAAAGGCATAGCCCCCAATGAATCTGAGTTGGTTGCCTTGGAAGGATTTGTACACATGATCCGCGTTACCGTTGATCCTGCTTCGCGTGGTCAGCAGTACTCAGGATTGGCTATGCAAACTTTTGGCAAAGCATTAGGGATGAATCCCAACAACCCACGGGCCATGTCTTTGTTGGCTCAAATGCAATTTGGAACTGCTCAATTTTTTAAACAGCAACCAACCGAAGCCTGTGCTACCGCAACTAAAGCGTTGAGTCTTTTTGACAACGCAACAAAACCTGAAAATCCGTTGGCGCCTATATGGGGTAAAGAGATGACAGCTGGTCTGGCTCAAAACTGTAAATAGATTTCAAGTGCAGTTAGATTTTGTGAACCGATAGAAAACAACTTATTTGCATAATGCCCTCGATGATAAAATTTATTAAAACCAACTTTGTTATAATGCTCTGGCTTAGTGCGGCTGGCATTGTAATGAGTTGGTTTATATGGCGCGGGTGCTGCACTAAGATTTCTTCATTACCCTGGATTTCAATCCTTACCGTTACGCTCTGGATTGCGCTGTGGCTGGGAAATTCCTATTTGGCAGAAGCTCTGGATTACTTTTATTCATGGCATAAGGACCCTGTAAAAAGGTTGATTGTTGGGTTGGTAGGCATGACTGTCTATTCGATCGGTATAGTTTACGCGATAATTTATTTTTTCCGCTTTGTTTTTGGTTTTGATGTGGGCGATAATCTTTCCGGAACGTTTACTTCTACTATTATCATCACACTTATTATCAGCATGTTTATGACAGGGCGCGCATTTCTGATAAACTGGCGACAAGCTGCTGTCGATGCAGAAGCCTCGAAGCGCGCAAGTATCAATGCGCAGTATGAAAGTTTAAAGAATCAGGTTAATCCACATTTCTTATTCAATAGTTTAAATGCGCTTACCAATCTTGTTTACCAGGATCAGGATAAAGCCGTCAAATTTATCAAGGAACTGTCCGATGTGTATCGCTACGTATTGGATACCCGCGAGAAAGAGGTTGTACCGCTCGAGGGAGAATTAAAATTTTTACAGGCTTATCTGTATCTGCAACAAATTCGATTTGGTGAAAAATTGAAGATTGATTTAAAATTGACTGATGGGAATAGCATGGTTGCCCCTCTGGCGTTGCAAATGCTTGTTGAAAATGCCATCAAACACAATGAAATTTCAGAGGAACATCCCCTCACCATCCGAATTTTTCAACGCGACAAGTATATAGTGCTGGAGAATACCCTTCAGCGGAAGAACGTATTATCTCAAGATTCCTCCGGATTAGGACTTGAGAATATTCGCAAGAGATATGAGTTTTTAAGCAATGATAAAGTTGACGTTACAGAGGCTAACGGAAAATTCAGTGTAGCACTTCCAATCATCGAACTCTCATGAAGGTATTGATTATTGAAGATGAACCTCAGGCTGCAGAGCGCTTAGCTACGCTGGTGAAGGGACTTCAGCCCGAAGTGCAAATCTGTGCGTCCCTGGATTCTGTGAAACGATCTGCTGAATGGATTTCAAAAAATCCGGAGGTAGATTTAATCTTCATGGATATTCAATTGGCAGATGGATTAAGTTTCGAAATTTTTGATAGAGTGGAAATAAAGGCCCCGGTAATCTTCACCACCGCCTACAATGAATATGCCCTCAAAGCATTTAAAGTAAATAGCATTGATTATATTCTGAAACCTGTAGACAAGGCTGAACTGGAAGCTGCCTTCCGGAAATATCAAACCCTTACACGCCAACAACCGGCTGATAAAATGATGGAAAGCATTGGTTATGCCATGCAAATGTTAACCAAAAAGTATAAAGAACGATTTGTAATAAAGGTGGGTGAGCACCTGAAATCCATTGAAGTGAGCGAAATTCTTTTTTTCTTCAGCCTGGAAAAAACAACGTTTGCCCAGAGCAAAGATGGACGAAAGCATATTTTGGATTTTACCCTTGATCAGTTGGATGGTCTGCTGGACCCTGCGCGTTACTTTAGGATCAACCGTAAATATATTGTTAGCACGGATTCTATTCAGGATATGATTAGTTACACCAACAGCCGTTTGAAATTGGTTCTAAAGACAAGTGACGATAGCGATGTTATTGTGGCCCGTGAGCGGGTGCAGGAGTTTAAAGATTGGCTGGATCGTTGATTAGCGGATTCCGATATTCAGAATCAGAAAGAAAAATAGTTGTGTGAAATAGAAAGGAAGGGCTAGTTTGTTTTCCGCTTTCACTTTAAGGAGATGATAGGCGCCCTGCATGATCAGGGAGAAAAAAAACCAGGCTGAATAATTTTGAAACGGAACGATTCCATCCTTCCAGTACCAGAAATCAAAATGCATGGCTACCGGTTCAATCAACCAATCTACAGCTACAGCCAAACAAGCACCTGCAATAATTTTTAGCAGGGTTGGTATTTTCAAGCCATCCGTTAGGGTAGCAATGCAATACATGATCAGCAACCAATTTAATCCAATGATTATCGGTACCTCAAAAAGTTTAGGCCCCAACGTTGTTCCATACCTATAGTTTCCGAAAATAATTCCTAAGTGAACACCGGCTAATTCAACCAGATAACCGAATGTAAAGATGAATAGTGAAAACCAAAGTAACCTGCGGTTTAATTCGCGGTGATTAACCCATAGAATCAACGCACTCATAAGCAGGTTGAGCGGGGTAAGTAATCTGAAATATTCCTGAAAGGGAGAAAGCATTCCTACAATTCCTACCAGGTGAAATACTGCTATTATCCAGATAGAATAAGGGGTAATCAGCGATGAAAACTTTAGGTAGTATGCCCGCATAATGCTAATTAAACAGGCTTTTAACCAAATTGTTCTTTAATCAGATTAGAAGTTATTCTGCCAGATTGAAGGCAAAGAGGAATGCCTCCACCGGGATGGGCACTGCCACCACAGAAAAAAAGGTTTTGAAACGAACTGGAGAAATTAGGATGACGGAGAAAGGCAGCAAATTTATTGTTCGAGCTTGTACCATAAAGTGAACCCTGGTAAGAAGAAGTGCGGGCTTCAATGGTTCTGGGATCCAGAATATCTTCAGTTTCAATCAGCGATTCTAGATTTGTTCCTAACAAACGATTTAGTTTTTCCAGGATAGACCTTCTGGCCTTGACAATCAGACTATCCCAATCCTGGCCTGTGTTTGCAGGCACATTGATCATTACAAACCAGTTTTCACAGTTCAAGGGGGCATCCGTTCTACAATACTTTGACGTGATGTTGACATAGGTAGTAGGATCGTGATGAAGTGTTTGGCTTTTAAAGATTGCCTCAAATTCCTGCTTGTAATCTTCTGCAAAGAAGATGTTGTGAAGATCCAGTTCTGGGAATTCTTTTTTGATTCCCCAATAAAATATAAGTGCTGAACTGGATCGCTCTTGTGACAGAGTTTTTTTTGGTGGCTTTGCGTTGGGAAGTAATTTGTGATAGGTGGGATATACATCCATGTTGCTAACTACCACTTCAGCTGCCAATATCTCTGTTGGAGTTTTTACAGCCACTACCAAATTCTTCCTGGTAATAATTTCTACTGCGCGTGTATTAAACCTAAACTCAACACCGGTATCAACGGCAAGTTTATAAAGTGCTTGCGTAATCGAATGCATCCCTCCCTTCGGAAAGAAAGTGCCGACATTAAATTCCAAATGTGGAATAGACGTGAGAATACCGGGAGCCTGATAAGGATCTGAACCATTATAGGTAGCATACCGGTCAAATAGTTGTATCAGGTGTTTATTATGAAGTAATCGTTCATTACGCCCATGCATCGTTTCAAATAAACCAAGTTTTGGAATTTGAGGAATCGCTTTGGCTACCGCTTTACTAAGCCAGGTTTTAACTTTTTGTAATGGGTTTTCTAAAAAGATATGTGCAGCCGTATTATAGAGGTATTCCGATTTTTGCAGGTACTCAACCAGTGAGTCTCCAGAAATAGCAAGTTTACCTTCTATTTCCTTAGCAAACCGTTTAATATCCGCATAGGCAGTTAATTTGGTTTTGTCTTCAAAAAAGTATTCGCAGGAAATATCAAGCTTGTCATAGTTGTAATAATCACGGGGGTTTCTGCCAGCGCTGGTAAATACATCATCTAAGAAATGAGGCATAGTAAATAAAGAAGGCCCGGCATCGAATCGATAGCCCTGATTTCTTATTTCAGTCAATTTACCGCCAGGGTAGGAGTTAACCTCAATCACTAATACCTTAAACCCTGCAGCCCGAAGCCTGCAAGCGGTTGCAAGGCCTGCTATACCCGATCCTATTATTACTATACTCCTCATTGGATTGCAGTTCAACAGATTCTGCCTCCAATAGTTTTTTCAAAAGTGGATTTTCGATATTTTTCTTGCCTTAATGAGCTATACCGAAATGAATAGTGAGAATGACTTGTGTATAAGTTGCGGAACCATACTGAATGGTAATTTTTGCTCTTCCTGTGGTCAACGGGCAAATGTTAAGCGAATTACTTTCAAGGAAGGCTGGAATGATTTCTGGGCCCGTATCTATGGCTTTGACGGAATGTTTCCCCGCACGCTTCGGGATTTAACTATTCGGCCTGGTGTTGCCACACGAAGATATCTTGATGGAAATAGGGTTGCCTACTATGGTCCGGTGGGGTATTTCTTTTTAATGATCACCTTTTTATATCTGGTGGCTAGTTTGTTAGACATTAGTATTGTTGATTTTCTTAAAAATGCAGGTAATTCAGGACTTCAACCAGCTCTAAAACAAGGAAGCGGCCAGGAGAAGTTGATGCAATCAACTTTTGAATTGGTCTCTGATAATTTAAAACTTGTATCGTTTATACTGATTCCCATTCAGGCATTCAGTTCGCGGTTTTTATTCTTCCGCAACAGCGGATTAAACTTTACGGAACATACAGTGCTGCCGTTTTATGGCTTGGGTCATTTGTATTGGCTTAGTATTTTAAGTCTGCTTATATATTCGATTACCGGTAAGTTTCTTCCCAACTGGATACAGATTGTCTTAGCTATTTCGTATTTCAGTTATGCCTATTCTGATTTATTTCAATACCAATCAAGGATAAAGGCAATGGTAAAAGGATTTGGTGTTTATATAGCCACTCAACTATTTTTTGGTTTGCTGGTAGCGCTATTTGTTATTCTGTTGGTGGTGTTTAATTCGGAAGTTTTTGAAATGTTAAAACCTTCCAATAACAGATAATAGACATTTAAATTTAGCTAAGTCACTGTTCTGTCTTCTGGTTGACAATCTTTAAAGCTGTATTTCGCGTATATAGTATCACTTTATAAATTCGTAGGGGATGAAAACCAAACAAATAATTTATTGGGCAGCACGCATCGTTGCTTCATTAATAATGCTTCAGACACTTTATTTCAAGTTCACGGCTTCTCCCGAATCGGTCTATATTTTTACTACGGTTGGTATGGAGCCTTGGGGTAGAATAGGAGTGGGTATTTTTGAATTATTTGCCTCCGTGTTAATACTAATTCCTTCTCTTGTTTGGCTTGGCTCTTTATTAGCACTGGGCTTAATGGCTGGGGCCATAGGGATGCATGCAACCCTATTGGGAATTGAAGTAATGGGAGATGGCGGTCAACTCTTTTTGTATTCCGTAATCGTGGCTATTTGTTCAGCCTATGCTTTCTGGCAAAGTCGAGCTACACTACCTTTAATGATCAGAAGATTTTTACCCTTATTTCTGCAAGAGCCCAAGTAGCTTGTTTAAGTCTTCTGTTAGAGCAGGAACGCTACTAACATAGGATTTAAGGCCTTCGGTCAAATAATTGGGTACAGATTCGTTTTTACTAACCTTCCCCTGAATATCGCGAAGCAAATCAAGGGCATCTTTTTTTGATGGAAACTCTTCTGCATCTATTTTTTTCATCAATGAATCAATCATCTGCAAGGTTTCATTGCTGGTCTCAACAAGAGGTGGTGGTGTGATGGTCCCCTGGTTTTTCATGCAGTCATTGTAGTCATCTATAATTTTTTCAATATCCTTCTTGGTAAGTTCTCCGCTCTTTATTTTTGCAGCCGTAGACTTACAATCTTCAAGGAAATTTTCCATCCATTTTTTGAACGTAATATTTGGTAATTCAAGGGTCGAGCCATCTAGTTTTACCAGAAACCTGCCATCATAACTGCTTTGATTCTCCATTCGAAACGCATATAAACTCAGGTATCCGGACTTTACTTGTTTCATCAAATAGATTTTTTTTTCGTATTGCACGGGTTTATACACCTGGCTATCAATGGATACGCTAAGCACTTGCAAAGCGGTAAAGATTTCTTTCTTTTTACCCGCCTCTACCTGAACTCTATCCAACTGGTCATACGAAAGGATGCGGACTTTGCCATACAATGTGTCAGCTTTTGAGGTTATCACATAATTGGTTTGAGCGTTTGCTGAGATGGCGATCAGCATTAGGGCTGCAAGGGTCCTTACCATAGTTAAATTATTAAAGGTCGAAATAAGTCAATAACCAAATCTCCGACAAGCCTCGTCTTTCTTTTATAGACGCTCCCCACTTTTCTTTAAGGCAGGATTCGATTATTTGTCGGAAATAAGGTCAGGATAACCTTTTCGCAACTTTAAACTTTGAAATATTTTTCTGAATAGGTTTATTGAGTGGTTTTTAAACCCCTATGGTCAATTATAACCCTAAAGTCTGGTTTTCACTGATATTTCATGCCTATAGCCGGGGCGTAATGAAGACATTAACACCGGCTATTATATTCATGACTCTTTATTCAGCAGGAATGTGTTACCTCTTGCTGGATGTTTTGCGGTTTCATGAGAGTGATTTTCATACTACTATTTCCATGCACTCTTTGTTGGGGATTGTGCTGGGTTTGTTTCTTGTGTTTCGCACCAACTCTTCTTACGATCGTTGGTGGGAAGGCCGCAAACTTTGGGGCAGTATGGTTAATAATACGCGAAATCTTTCACATAAGTTGAATGCCTTTTTGGATAAAGACGATGACGATAACCGAACCTGGTTTGCCAGAATGATCCCTAATTTTGTGTTTTCTGTAAAAGAGCATTTACGCAGAGGAGCATTGCTCAGCGAATTAGAACCAGTTGACGATACGTTTATTGCCAACCTCAAGGATGTGAAGCATGTCCCCAATCGGTTGTCATCGATGATGTATGTGCGAATTAATAACCTTTATAAAACCAATAAAATTAGTGGCGATCAGCTTTTTCTGGTTGATAAAGAGTTAAAGGAGTTTTCTGATATTCTGGGGGCTTGTGAACGAATTCGCAATACACCTATCCCATATAACTATAGCATGTATATAAAGCAATTTATTTTTATCTACCTCATTACACTGCCCATGGCCTTTGTTACAACGTCCGGATATATTACAATACCGATTGTGATGTTAGTTACCTTTGTGCTTCTTAGTGTTGAACTAATTGCAGAAGAAATTGAAGACCCTTTTGGTCGGGATATAAATGATTTGCCTACGGACGAACTGTCTGAAAAGATAAAAGTTAATGTGAACGAAATTTTGTTTCAGAAAAATTTATAATCTTCTTCAATCTACAGCAACCGTGTAGATGAAATAAAGTATAATTAATAATATCATTACGGCATACATAACCAGGTCTACCCGCACGTATGCTTTATATTCATGATAAAATTCTCTTAACCTCTTGAACATTATTGCTTAATAGCAGTTTTAAGGGTGTCCAATTATTTAATGGTAAAAGTAACTATTTAGACACATTTCTCGTCTTTTGTATTTTGATATATGTTTATCCGATCGCTGATTCTCTTTGTATGCCTTGCTCAAATCCCGGCATTAGGTCAAACTAAATTTACTGTAAGTGGGTATGTAAAGGATGCCGCCAATGGGGAAGCGTTAATTGGGGCCACCATCTATATTAAATCGCTCCTTACGGGGGCTACTACAAATGTGTATGGCTTCTATTCGCTCACCCTTCAGTCGGGAAATTACGATATTGAAATAAGTTATATTGGTTTTAATACTCAACAGAGGTCACTTGTGCTAAGTGAGAATACGCGATTGGACATTGAATTACAATCTGAAGAAAAACAACTTGATGAGGTAGTGGTGATTTCCACCAAGGATCAGGAAGGAGTAAAAGCATTGGAAATGAGCACCAATCGCCTGGATATAAAAACAATCCTGAAAATTCCGGCTTTTCTTGGCGAAGCCGATGTAATCAAAAGTATCCAGCAGTTGCCAGGGGTATCAACCGTTGGCGAAGGAGCTTCGGGCTTTAATGTTCGGGGGGGTAGTGTAGGCCAAAATCTGATTTTGCTTGACGAAGCTACTGTCTATAATTCCTCGCACTTATTGGGGTTCTTTTCCGTGTTTAACCCTGATGCTGTAAAAGATACCAAACTATATAAAGGGGCTATTCCGGCTCAATTCGGGGGGCGGATCGCTTCTTTGCTCGATGTAAGAATGAAAGAAGGCAACAACAAGAATTACGAGGTAAATGGCGGAATAGGAACTATTTTTAGTCGGGCAGCCGTAGAAGGTCCGCTGTTCAAAGGGGATGGTTCTTTTATCGTTGCCGGCAGGCGTTCCTATGCTGATGTCTTAGCCAGACCCTTTGTTGATGTTTTGCAAGATGGAGGCGCATTAAACTTTTATGACCTTACGGGTAAGGCAAATTATAACATAAATAGTCGAAACAGAATTTTCGTCTCCGGATATACAGGTCGGGATAACTTTTTCTTTGACAAGAATCAGGGCTTTACCTGGGGCAATAACACAGGTACGATCCGGTGGAATAAAATATTTAATGATCGCTTGTTTGCCAACTTCTCCGGTATCTTTAGTCGTTATGATTATTCATTGCAGTTTGGCGAAAACGATCTTGATAACTTCAAATGGAAATCTTCTATCCGCAATTTTACCTTTAAGCCTTCTTTTAGTTATTTTTTGAATTCCAATAATGAGATCTCGTTTGGTGCCGAAGTAAATTATTATTCTTTTGAACCCGCCAATGCATCGGGCACATCCAGTGGAGAAAAGGTTGATATTAGTTTGCCTGAGAAATACAATCTGGAATCAGCCCTATACATTGGAAACAGCCAACGACTGTCATCTAAGATTTCTATTGATTACGGTATCCGCTACTCCTATTTTGCAGGCTTCGGTCCTGGTACACAGTATATCTATAATGACACGATTCCCGGCAGACGAAGAACACCTGTCAGTTCAGAAATTTTTGATCAAGGTGAGGTAACTTCTACATACCAGAATTTTGAGCCCCGGTTCTCCTTTAAAGCTGAACTTAATGATGTAAGTTCAATTAAGGCGAGTTATAACCGAATGGCGCAATACCTGCATTTGATTTCGAATACTACGGCATCCAATCCATTGGATGTTTGGACACCCAGCAGTAATAACACGAAACCTGAATTAAGCGATCAGTGGGCAATTGGATATTTCCGCAATTTTGGGAAGGAGCAGATGTTTGAATTTTCAGTTGAAGCCTACTACCGTAAAACTCAAAATCAGATAGATTATATTGATGGTGCTGATTTACTTATTAACGAATTTTTAGAGGGTGACTTGCTTACCGGACAGGGACGTGCCTATGGCTTGGAGTTTTACCTCCAAAAGAAAGTTGGTCGCTTTACAGGATGGATAGCGTATACATTGGCACGTACAGAATTGAAGGTGAATGGCATTAACCGAAATGAGTGGTATGCAGCACGTTTCGATCAGACTCATAATGTTAAGGTGAGTGGTTTCTATGATTTAAGTAAACGATGGTCGGCTTCCGCTAATTTTACTTTAATCAGCGGCACTCCGTCTACCTTTCCAACTTCGCGATTCGTTGTACAGAATATGCTTATTCCTTACAACGCCCAGGATAGTAGAAACAACGTAAGGTTGCCAGCATATCACCGGCTGGACGTATCCTTTCGCTTAGACGGTAAAACTGTAAAACGAAATGGCAAGGAGAGAAAGAATTCTGACTATTGGGTATTTGGTGTTTACAATTTGTATGCACGTAAAAATCCATTCTCGATTTATTTCACCCAGGGAAAGGAACGAGTGGCTCAGGGAGCACCTATTAACAGCGAAGCGCGTCAGTTGTCTATTATAGGTACCGTGATACCAGCAGTTTCATATAACTTTAAATTCTGATTTCTTTATGTATCGTTTTAATAGCGTAGTATTTGTCATTCTCTTTTCAACGTTGCTTTTTTATTCTTGTGATGAAGTCATTAATCCTGAACTAGAAGAAGCAAGTCCGGTGCTGGTAATTGATGCGTGGCTTAATAATGCTCAGGGGACACAACAGATTTTTATAACACGTTCGCAACCTTATTTTGAAAGTGTATTGCCACCAGGGGTTTCAGGCGCTACGGTGCTAGTTTCAGATGAAAATGGTAAAATCTACACCTTTTCCGAATCGAAACCAGGCGTGTATGTTTGGTCTCCTGTGGGTAATGAAGTGTTTGGGGAGGTAGGATTAAAGTATGATTTATCAGTACAAGTGGGAACTGAAACATTTGTGTCTGAGGCTCGCATGGGCCGTGCACCTGTTATCGATAGTATTACTTTTTTTCTTGTAGAAGGTGGTCAATTTGCGGACGATCAATATCAAGCCGAATTCTGGGCAACGGACCCAATCGAACCAAATGATGCGTATTGGATAAAAACATTTAAGAATTCTCAGCAGCTTCTTAAGCCCAGCGAAATTGTAACAGCTTATGATGCTGGCTTTTCTAAAGGAGCTAACTTCAGTGGAATTACATTCATTGCTCCCTTGCGTACATCCATAAATCCATTTGATGAAGATGATGATGGAAATATAAAATCCCCGTATGTGGTAGGAGATTCGATTTATGTACAAATCCAGGCAATAACGGAAGCGGGGTTTAACTTTTTAAATGAAGTGCGTATTCAAACGGATCGTCCGGGTGGGTTTAGCGAACTCTTTGCTACTCCTTTGGCCAATGTGGCAACAAACATTTCAAATGTTAATTCAAATGGCTCCAAAGTTTTAGGCTTTTTTAATGTAGGAGCTGTTTCTGGCTTAGGAAGAAAGTTTAACAGCCTGGATGACCTAACTAAGAATTAGAATGTCATAGCAATTTCTCTTTCAGCTTTAGAAATATCCAACTCATTTAATTCAGTAGCAAAATTCCAGAACCTGATGTAGCTTACCACTTTTATGTGGTTACAAATGCTACGCAGTATTGGCATTCTTACGTGCTTTATAATCTTTACTCAGTCTGCTAAAGGCCAGCCAACTTCGGTATTGGATAATAATCCCCACTTAAAATGGCGACAGGCTAATACAAATAACTTCAGGATTATCTACCCACAGGGATTTGAGGCGCAGGCACAACGCATGGCAAATACGTTGGAGCACATACGTACACCCGAAGCAAAATCATTAGGCGTTGAGCCAAGAAAGATTTCAGTCGTTCTTCAGAATCAAACAACCAATAGTAATGGATTTGTTTCTATCACACCACGCAGATCAGAATTTTTTGCTATGCCTTCGCAGAACTATAACTTCACAGGTAATCTGGATTGGCTAGATTTGTTAGCTACGCATGAGTACCGTCATATGGTACAGTTTCAACATGCTAACCGAGGGTTCAACCGGTTCTTGTATTATCTCTTTGGGGCTAATACGCTGGCGGCTATGTCCTACATCGCAGTGCCACAATGGTTTTGGGAAGGAGATGCCGTAGCAACAGAAACGGCTTTTACCTCCAGCGGGAGGGGACGGATCTCGAATTTTGATTTGCTGTTTCGAACGAATCTTCAGGAAGGCCGGGTTTTTAATTACAATAAGCAATACCTGCGATCTTACAAAGATAATATCCCCGATCACTATGTACTTGGATACCAAATGGTGTCGTACCTGCGCAAGAAGACGGGTAATGCCAACGTGTGGGAAAATATTACCCGAAGGGCCTGGAGTGCTTCGATTATGCCCTTTACCTTTTCGAATTCCATAAAAAAGGAGGCTGGTTTATATGTAAAAGATCTTTACCAGGAAATGGCCGTTGAACTTCAGAAGGAGTGGAAAGAGGAACAAAGTAGAATCAGGGTTACTCCTTTTGAAAATATCCAGGTGCGCCATACGAAGGCCTATACAGACTATCGTTATCCGCAAGAACTCGAGAACGGTTCTGTGCTCGCTTTAAAATCAGGTATCGGTGATATTGAGCAACTCGTTATCCTCTCGGATGGAAAAGAAAAAATACTTACTACACCAGGAGTAATTAACTCAACCGGAATGCTTTCGGCAGCGGCAAATCGTATAGTTTGGAATGAATATCGCTATGATCCGCGCTGGCGAATGAAGACATATTCGGTTATTGTTGGGTACGATATCAGGGAGAAGAAGAGGAAATTTGTGTCCCGAAACTCGCGCTATGCTTCGGCTGCGCTTTCTCCAGATGGAACAAAAGTAGCGACTATAGAAACAGGTACGGATTACCAAACCCGGCTTGTAGTAATCGACTATGAAACTGGTGCCGTACATAGAGAGTTTGAAAATGTCAACAACGATTTTATTTCCATGCCGCGGTGGAAAGAAAACGGAAATGAAATTGTGGCCCTAACTACAAACCAGCAAGGAAAGGCGATAACTCAGTTTGATTTTAAAACAGGTCAGGTAAAAATAGTAACATCCTTTGCGGACGAGAACATAGGGTACCCGGTACCCTATCAGAAATATATTCTATTCAATTCTCCGCGCAGTGGCATTGATAATATTTATGCGTTGGACACTTCCAACGGGCAGAAATTTCAGATTACATCGAGTCGCTATGGCGCGTACAATCCCTCAATGGGTGTAAGTGGAAAAGTTATTTATTACAATGAACAAAGTCGTGATGGTCTGAATGTAGTGAAAGTACCATTCGATCCTTCTTCATGGTTGCCCGTAAAAGAAACCGTTTCACAGCCCACAACCTCTTTTCAACACCTGGTGGAGCAGGAGGGTAGGCCTTCGTTGTTAGATAGCATTCCAGTACAGAAATTTTCTGAAAAAAGATATTCACAGTTTACGCATTTGATCAACCCTTATAGCTGGGGGGCCTATGTTGATAATAGTCTCACTTCGGTTAACATTGGTATTACTTCGCGCGATGTTTTGAGTACAACAGCAATAAGCGCTGGGTACTTGTTCGACATTAATGAACGCACGGGTTTATGGAATGCAGGTATCAGCTACCAGGGTTTTTATCCGATCATCGATGTAAACTTCTCTAGGGGCAACCGTTCTGTTGATGAAGGCGATATCAAATATGATAAGGTAGTAGGAACCGATACAACTACTGTAACTGAGAATTTGACTTTCGACTGGAAAGAGAATACGGTTGAAGCCGGATTACGTCTTCCCTTGATTACTACCAGTTCCCGGTTTTTAGGAAGCTTTACGGTCTCTAACTATGTAGGCTTTACGGAAGTATCTGAATTTACCAACAGCATTGATGGTGGAGGGAGAATTTTGCCGGGTAACTATCCTCAATATTTTTTCCGCGATTATGCTGATGGAGGTAATCTTATTTATAATCGGTTTTCCATGTCAGCCTATCGCCTGTTGAAACGAAGTCGCAGAGATATTAACAGTAAATGGGGTCAGGCAGCTTTTCTTGATCTGTATGGCACTCCTTACCGGGGCGACTATAGTGGAAGTTTATTTGCCTTTCAGGGACGGCTTTATTTTCCGGGCTTAATGAAACATCATTCACTTTGGGGATATTGGGCGTTTCAGAAATCCGACATTGCAGATGTGAATGTTAGTTCAGGAGAAGGTCTCGATAATTATACTTTTCGCAATCAGATTCCACTTCCACGAGGTCAATCAGTTGGCCGCTTTGAAGAGTTCTATTCAATGTCTGCGAATTATACGATGCCAATCTGGTATCCCGATTTAAATATTGGGCCGCTGCTGAATGTGCAGCGTGTACGAGCCAATGCATTTTTTGATTATGGATTTGGAAGCAGCGTTGTAAACCAGCAACCGCGCAGCCAGAGCTATGTATCTACGGGTGCAGAGGTTAAATTTGATATAAACATACTTCGTTTGCTTCCTCAGCTTGACGTAGGCTTTCGCTACTCGTATGGCATAAATCCTTCAGCCAGCAAGTTCGAGTTCTTACTTGGCACCCTTAATTTTTAAGCCAAATTGAAAGCAGTAAAGTGCTTGAAAATCGCATAAATACGCCTATTTTTGACCCTCAACTTCTATACATCGACATATAACATAAATCACAATGGCAGAGATCGTACGGATGCCCAAAATGAGCGACACCATGACGGAAGGGGTGATTGCCAAGTGGCATAAAAAAGTGGGTGATACAGTTAAATCGGGAGAACTCATGGCTGAAATCGAAACAGATAAAGCCACCATGGATTATGAATCCTTCAATACAGGAACGGTCCTCTACCTGGGCGCCAAAGAGGGCGAAGCTGTAAAGATTAATGATGTACTCGCGATTGTGGGAAATAAAGGTGAAGATTTTTCAAGTCTATTGGCCGGTACACAAACTACAACGGCAGCTGCCGGTAGTAAAGTTGAAACAGTTAAAACAGAAACCGTAACCGCAGTGGCAGAAGCAACAATCGATACCTCAGGCATTAAAGCAGAAATTGTGTTGATGCCGAAGATGAGCGATACGATGAATGAAGGAGTTATTGCGGCCTGGCATAAAAAAGTGGGTGATAGTGTAAAGACTGGAGAGTTGCTGGCTGAAGTAGAGACTGACAAAGCCACCATGGAGTATGAATCATATAACAACGGCATCCTCCTTTATATTGGAGCTAAAGAGAAGGAAGCGGTAGCCGTGAATGGTGTGTTAGCAATTATTGGCGACAAGAATGCTGACTGGCAAACGTTATTAAAAGCTCATCAGGCAACAGCATCCGGAGGTTCTAAACCGGCCGCCCCTGAAGAAAGTAAACCCACTCCAACTACAGCGCAAGCGCAACCAACTTCCAATGGTTCATCTTCAGTGGAGAATGGCAGGTTAAAAGCTTCTCCGCTGGCCAAGAAGATGGCCAAAGATCTTGGGTTTGATATCAGTAAAATACAAGGCTCTGGTGAAGGGGGTCGTGTTACCAAACATGATGTAGAAACCTTTAAACCTTCGGCAGTTCCTGCAACTAGTGGTGCTGCAAAAACAACGGCCCCGGTGGTGTTGCCTCAAGTAGTAGGGAAAGAGAGTTTTGAAGAAGTGGCGGTATCGCAAATGCGTAAGACGATTGCTCGCAGACTTGCTGAAAGCAAATTCTCGGCCCCGCATTTCTACCTGACCATGGAGATTAACATGGACAAAGCGATTGAGGCGCGCAAGAGTATGAATGAAATTTCTCCGGTGAAGATATCGTTTAATGACCTTGTGTTGAAAGCAACTGCCACTGCTCTGAGACAACATCCGGATGTAAATGTGAGCTGGTTGGGGGATAAGATGCGGAAGAATCATCACATTCATATTGGTGTTGCCGTTGCCGTAAAAGATGGACTTGTAGTTCCCGTGGTTCGTTTTGCAGATAACAAATCGTTATCGCATATAGCAGTAGAAGTAAAAGACCTCGCGCAAAAAGCGCAGGATAAAAAATTACAACCCAGCGATTGGGAAGGAAGTACCTTCACTATTTCAAATTTGGGTATGTTTGGTGTCGAAGAGTTTACGGCCATTATCAATCCTCCGGATGCCTGTATTCTTGCGGTAGGCGGAATAAAGGAGACAGCCATTGTAAAGAACGGACAATTGGCCGTTGGCAATGTGATGAAAGTAACGCTTTCTTGTGATCACCGTGCCGTGGACGGTGCTGTGGGATCAGCCTTCCTCAAAACGCTGAAAGGACTTATGGAAGATCCGGTCAGGATATTGATTTAATCCAGGCTGATGCATAAGGTAAGAAGACCATTAACCATCGGTGGTAAAACCCATTTCACTGTTGAAGAGTATATTACCTTTGAAAATAGTTCTATCGAAAAACATGAGTTCTATCAAGGCGAAATCTTCGCTTTGAATGAAAGCGAAGATATGGAAGTTGAAGACCCGGAAGCTGCTTATCGTAAACGGTTCATGACCGAGCAAGAATATCTTGCCTTTGAAGATGCATCCTTGCAGAAGCATGAATATTTTCAAGGCGAAGTATTTGCCATGGCCGGAGCCAGTAATCAGCATAACGAGATATTCACAAACCTGTTTGGTGAGTTAACTTTCCGCCTAAAAACCAAGCTATGCAGGCCTTACGGAAGTGATAAGCGCTTGAAAATTCCTCAAAACCAACTTTACACATATCCTGATATTTCCATTTACTGTAATACTAGCACACCTTTTGAAACAGCGAACAACTCAAAAGAGCCCACAGTGTTGATTGAGATTTTATCGGAAAGCACGAAAGATTATGACCGAGGCCGGAAGTTTAAGTTTTACCGCGATATAGGGGCACTGAAAGAATACATTTTAATTGATTCCGAATCGATCAGTGTTGAAAATTTTCGACTTAACCCGTCTAACCATTGGGAACTGGAAGAGTATAAGTCGATTGAACAAAACCTAGTGATTGCTACATTGGACATCACGATTCCTCTTCGTGAAATTTATGCTCATACTGAATTGAACTAAATGACCGAAATACACGCCACCACCATTCTTGCCGTACTCCATAATGGGAAAGTCTCTATTGGTGGCGATGGGCAAGCTACTATGGGTAATACCATTGCCAAAAGCAATGTGAAAAAGATTCGAAAACTACAGGAAGGTAAAGTGATTGTTGGCTTTGCAGGGTCTACAGCCGATGCGTTTACACTGCTCGATCGCTTTGATGAAAAGCTCAATGCCTATGGTGGCAATATGAAACGCGCTGCCATTGAGCTCGCCAAAGACTGGCGCATGGATCGCTTTCTGCGAAGACTAGAAGCCATGTTGATTGCGGCCAATAAGGATGAGATCCTGGTGATTTCCGGAACAGGCGATGTGCTGGAGCCCGACAATCAGGTAGCCGCTATTGGCTCGGGTGCGATGTATGCACAGTCTGCAGCGCTTGCATTAAAAAAACACGCACCCCATTTATCAGCCGAAGAGATCGTTCGTGATAGTATGCATATCGCAGCAGACATCTGTATTTATACAAACCATAATATTGTGCAGGAAACACTTTGATTTTTTTGAGTGGTTATAAAAGCTCTGAATGTCAGGTCATGCAAAAACTAAAGAGTGTTTTGGCCTACTATCTCCGCACTCACAAAATTTCAGCAAGGAAATTGTAATTGCTTTTTTGCATGACTATCTT
>ERZ795061.1851-NODE-1851-length-20108-cov-14.705032_pt1 | contig 20108 bp, 18 predicted proteins | sample MGYA00375145_ERZ795061 | MGnify/ENA primary metagenome ERZ795061 (study PRJEB30190, sample SAMN05720144) | anaerobic digester metagenome | isolation source: active sludge of municipal wastewater-treating anaerobic digesters | place: USA | collected 2014-12-22 ... | reverse complement strand
CCGCCAGCATCTGCTGCTCGCCGCCGGACAGCCGCGTGCCCTGGCTGCCCGCGCGTTCCTGCAGGTTGGGGAACATCGCGTAGATCTGATCGACGCTCATGCCGCCTTCGGCCAGCTTGGGCGGCAACAGCAGGTTCTCCTGCGCCGAGAGGCTGGAGAAGATGCCGCGCTCCTCGGGGCAGTAGCCGATGCCCAGCCGGGCGATGCGGTGCGTGGCCAGGGCGATCGCCTCGGTGCCGCGCACCTTGATCGAGCCCTTGCGGCTGCCGGTCAGGCCCATGATCGCGCGCAGCGTGCTGGTGCGGCCGGCGCCATTGCGCCCCAGCAGCGTGACCACCTCGCCCTCGTCGACGTGGAAGTTCACGCCGTGCAGCACGTGCGACTCGCCGTACCAGGCGTGCAGGCCATTCACCTCCAGGAACCGGACAGCCATCTCAGTGGGCTCCCTTCAGTTCCACGTTGGCGCTGCCCATGTAGGCCTCGATCACCGCCGGGTTCTTCGACACCTGCTCGTACGGGCCTTCGGCCAGCGTGGCGCCGCGCGCCAGCACGGTGATGGTGTCGGCGATGCTGGCCACCACGCTCATGTTGTGCTCGACCATCAGCACGGTGCGATCGGCGGCGACTTTCTTGATCAGCTGCTTGATGCGGTCCACGTCTTCCAGGCCCATGCCCTGCGTGGGCTCGTCCAGCAGCATCAGCTTGGGCTCCATCGCCAGCGTGGTGGCGATCTCCAGCGCGCGCTTGCGGCCGTAGCTCAGCTCCACGGCGGTGAGGCCGGCGTACTTGGCCAGGTCCACCGCGTCGAGCAGCTGCATGGCGCGGTCGTTGAGCGTGTCCAGCGAACGTTCGGACCGCCAGAAGTGGAACGAGGTGCCGAGCTGGCGCTGCAAGGCCACGCGCACGTTCTCGAGCACCGTCAGGTGCGGGAACACGGCGGAGATCTGGAACGAACGGATCACGCCGCGCCGGGCGATGTGCGCCGAGCTCTCGCCGGTGATGTCGGTGCCGTCGAAGACGATGCGGCCGGTGGTCGGCGTGAGGAACTTGGTCAGCAGGTTGAAGCAGGTGGTCTTGCCCGCGCCGTTCGGGCCGATCAGCGCGTGGATGCTGCCGCGCCGCACGTTCAGGTTGACCTGGTTGACGGCGACGAAGCCCTTGAACTCCTTCGTCAGGTCGTGTGTCTGCAGGATGAAATCGTCGGCCATGGCTCAGCCCCGATCCGAGGGCGGCTGGCGGCCGCCCAGGCGCTGCGTCAGCGTGCGCGCCGCGCGCAGCACTGCGTCGCGGTGTCGTGCGCCGGCGTCTTCGCCGAGCATCGCCTTGTTCAGGCACACACCGAGGCCGGCCACCGGCAACGCGGCGGCATCGAACACCGGTGCGCCGAAGCAGTAGACGCCAGCGCGCACGCCCTCGTCGTCGATGCTGTAGCCGCGCCCGTGGATCAACTTCAGTTCAACCAGCAGATCCGCCACTCGCTTCGGCCCGCGCCCGTTCATCGGCGCCAGCGCCGTGCTGCCGAAGCGGCTGCGCACCGCGTCGGCCGGCTGGAAGGCGAGCATCGCCTTGCCGGTGGCGGCCAGGTGGGCCGGCAGGCGCATGCCGACGTTGAAGGCCAGCCCCAGCGGCCGGCGGCCGTTGCGCGCGGCGATGTAGACCACGTCGGGGCCGTTGAGCACCGACAGGATGATGGTCTCGTCGGGCTCGGCATCGAGCCACAGCGCGTTGAATTCCTGCGTGATGCCGGTGCCGGCGACGAAGGCCTCGGCCAGCGGCATCACGCCCGGGCCGATGCGGAAGGCGCCGTCGTCCTGCCGGTGCAGGTAGCCGAAGCGCAGCAGCGTGTTGCAAAGGCCGTGCACGCTGCTCTTGGGCAGCTCGAGCTCGCTGGCCAGCCGCGCCAGGCTCATCGGCTCACGCTGCTGCGCCAGCCGCTCGAGCAGCGTCAGCGCGCGCGACACCGCCGGCACCAGAGCAGGCGACAGGCCGGTGCTCGGGCGCGATCCGGGATCGAGGGGGCGAAGTTGCATGCGGGCAGTTGTGTTCTTGGTTCGATGGGCTGAACGCGCTTCAGCCCATCGAACGGCGCAGTGTAGGCAGCAAGTGCCCGCGCGCCACTCCACTCGCGGGTTACCGCTCTCAGGGATTGCCCGCAACTGCCGCCGGACGCGGCGTGCACAGCGCTCCCACGCCCCACAGGCCGGCCACGATGGCAGCCGCGCTGCCCCACAACAAGGTGCCCGACAGCAAGTGTGCGTGCCACAGCAGCAGCGCCGTTGCCGCCAGCAAGAGCACGAAAAGCGCGCTGGCCGCCAGCGCTGCGCGCGAGGGCAGCGGCGGGTCGAAGCGCTGCACGGCGCGGATGTCGAAGGCCGGCCTGGGCCAGCGTGCCGCCACGTCCGCGGGCCGCCAGCCGGGCGGCTTCAGCCAGACGCGCAACTTGTCGCCCCAGGACGCGGCCCGCCAGCTGTCCAGCGCGAGCTCGCGGTAGACCTGCAGGTTGGCCCACAGCGGGTTCCAGCTGCGCAGCGGCGAGCGGGTGCCGTAGACGCAGGCTTCGGTGTCGTCTTCCTCGATGAAGGTGCCGAAGAGGCGGTCCCAGACGATCAGGATGCCGCCGTAGTTGCGGTCGAGATAGCGATCGTTCACAGCGTGGTGCACGCGGTGGTTGCTCGGCGCGCAGAACCAGCGGTCGAACCAGCCGAGCCGGCCGATCTGCTGCGTGTGCACCCAGTACTGGTAGAGCAGGTCGATCAGCGCGACGACGGCGAACACCAGCGGCGGCACGCCGGCCAGCGCCATCGGCAGGTAGAACAGCCAGCCGGCCACCCAGCCGCCGCTGGTCTGGCGCAGCGCGGTCGAGAGGTTGTAGTCCTCGCTCTGGTGGTGCACCGCATGCGAGGCCCAGAACAGCGCAATGCGGTGTCCGGCGCGGTGGTGCCAGTAGTAGAAGAAGTCGTAGGCGATCAGCGCACCGAGCCACACCGCCGCCGAGTCCTTCGGCATCGACCAGATCGCCAGGTGCTCGTGCACCGCCGTGTAGATGCCCAGCGTGAACAGCGCGACGAACAGGCCGGTGATCTGGCTCATGATGCCCAGGCCGATGCTGTTCAGCGCGTCGTTCAGGCGGTAGGTGTCGCGACCGCGCGCACGGCCGACGGCGAACTCGAGAGCGATCAGCGCCAGGAACCCCGGCGTGGCCAGCACGATGACCTGCGGACCGGTCATTCGACTGCCCGGCTCAACGGATGCAGCCGCGCGCGTCCACCGCCCACAGCGCCTCGACACGGCCGGCCTCGAGCCCGCCGCGCACGCAGACGTAGTGGTCGTGCAGGTTGACGGTGGGGTCGCAGTGGCCGGGGATCAGCCAGACGGTGTCGCCGAGGGCCGGCAGCGATTCGGCGCCGCGCCGGCGCAGGATGCCGTGCTCGTCGCCGCCGTTGACGAACTCGAGGTCGAGCCCGCGCACGCGCGGCAACCCGGAGTCGATCGCATGCGACTTGTGGCCGGCATCGACCACCACGTGCGAGGTGCCCGCGCTCATCACCTGGCTCTTGACGAAGAGAGCGTGCTCGAACGCGGGCGCGTGCGGCGTGCCGTGGTTGTCGGCGTAGTCGCGGTCCATGAAGACGTAGCTGCCCGACTGCAGCTCGCCGTACAGGCCGCTGGCAGCCTCGAGCATGAAGGTGCCGGTGCCCGCGCCGGTGACCAGCGGGCAGGCGATGCCGGCGGAAGTGATGGCCGCCTGCGCAGCGCGCGCCAGCCCGACCGCGTGGCGGATCGCCGTTTCGCGCTCGGCCGGCGTGCGCAGATGCTGGGCGCGGCCGTGGTAGGCCTGCAGCCCGGCGAAGCGCAGGCCATGCGACACCACCTGGTGCGCGATGCCCACCGCCGCCGTCGGCGCCACGCCGCAGCGGCCGTGGCCGACGTCGACCTCGACGAACACGTCGAGCATCGTGCCCGCTGCCTTCAGTGCCAGCGCGAGCCGGTCGACGCCGAGCGCCGAGTCGACGGCCAGCGCGAGCCGCACGCGGCCGGCCAGCGCGGCCAGCGCCGCGAGCTTGGCCGGGTCGATGACCTCGTTGCTGATGTAGATGTCGTTCACGCCGGCCTCGGCCAGCGCCTGTGCTTCCGAGAGCTTCTGCACGCACACGCCGACGGCGCCGGCAGCCATCTGCAGCCGGGCGATGGACGCGCTCTTGTGCGTCTTGGCGTGCGGCCGCAAGCGCATGCCGTGCGTGCGCGCGAACTCGGCCATGCGCTGGATGTTGCGCTCCATCGCGTCGAGATCGATCACCAGCGCCGGCGTGTCGATGGCCGACACCGCGTCGCCGACCCGTGCTGCCTGCGCGAGGTTCATGCTGCACTCCCTTGCGCGGCGCGGTTCGCGCCGGCGTCGCTGAATTCGTCGTGCACCGCGCCGTCGAGGTGGCCGGTGTCGGCCCAGCCGACCAGCGTGAGGCCCTGCGGCGTGTGCAGCAGGCGATTGATGCTCGCATTGCCGAGCTGCCAGGAGCGCGGCGCGCGCAGGTCCACCCGGGTCGCGGCGCGGTACAGGCAGTCGAGCACGCCACCGTGGGCGACCATGGCCACCACCTCGCCCGGGTGGCGTGCCGCCAGCGCGGTGATGCGGCCCACGCAACGCTCGTAGAAATCTGAAAGCACCTCGCCGCCCACCGGGCCGAAGTCGGGGTCGCGGCGGCGCCAGCGTTCGCTCTCGACCGGGTGATCGCGCTCGATCTCGGCCCAGGTCAGCCCCTCGAAGACGCCGAAGGCGCGCTCGCGCAGGCCGGTGTCGGTGGTCACGTCGAGAGCGCAGGCCGCGGCCACCGCCTGCGCAGTCTGCAGCGCACGCTGCAGGTCGCTGCTGTAGACCACGCTGATGCCTTCGTCGGCCAGCGCCTGCCCCAGGCGCCGCGCCTGCCACCGGCCCTTGTCGTTGAGCGGCACGTCGAGCTGGCCCTGGATGCGCGTGTCGACATTCCAGGCCGTCTCGCCATGCCGGATGGCCACGATGCGGGTGAGCTCTCCGGCGGCGGAATCGGTCATGGCGTGCAGGCTCAGCCGGCCAGGCGACGGTTCAGCGTGTAGGTGCCCGAGTGCATCGCCTCGGCCAGCACGTGCGGGTAGATCGCCGCGCGCGCCTGCGCGCCGGTGAACGCGCCCTCGATCGGCGCGCGCGCCACGTCCAGCGCGTAGAGCGTGAAGACGTAGTGATGCACCAGCGAATCGTTGAACGGCGGGAAGGGCCCGTCGTAGCCGAAGTAGTCGCCGCCCCGCTCGGCGTCGCCGGCGAACCAGCCGGTGTAGTCGTTCAGGCCGTGGCGCGCGCCGTGCAGCGTCGCCGGGCCGCCCTTGCCGCGCGGCGTGAAGCCGCGGCTGAACTCGCCTTCGGCGATCGTCGCCACTCTGGCGGGCAGATCGACCATCACCCAGTGGAAGAAGTCCACGCGCGGCAGGTCCTCGGGCACCTCGCGGTCGGTCCGGTTGACGTCGTCGCCGCGGCTGGGCACGTCGAAGTCGTGGCAGATCAGCGCGAAGGAGCGCGTGCCGGCCGGCACCTCGCTCCAGGCGAAATGCGGGTTCAGGTTGTCGGAGAAGCCCACCCCGCTGTCCAGCAGGCGGCCGGCCGCGTAGCGTGCCGGAATGCGTTCACCGTCGACCCAGCTGTTGCTCCACAGTCGCATGTGCTTGTCCTCAGACGCCCCAGACGATGTCCTTGCCGTCGGCATGGGCCCGCTTCATCATCTCGATCATCGGCCAGGCGCGCTGGCGCAGCGAAACGCCCTCGCGCGGGGGCAGCGTGCGGCCTTCCGCCTTTGCCTCGCTTTCGGCGCGTGCACGCGCTTCGTCGTCCTCGGCCACCGCCCGCTCGATCGCCGCCATCGCCGCCGGCATGGCCGCGGGCTCGATGATGCCCTGGGCCGCCGGCTCCTTGCCGAGGATGCGCAGCACCTGGTCGCCCGACGGGCCCATCATGATCAGATCGCCCGCGGCCTTGGATTTGAACTTGTAGATCATGGGTGCGGTTCGTAGATGTACGCGCGGTTGAACGGGTAGTCCGATTGTGCTCCGCGCAACGGGCCGCCGGCCGGGTTGCCGTCGGGCCGCGACGCGAGCATCTGGAACAGCGCGATCCAGCCCTGCTCGAAACACATGGCGCTGCCGGCCAGGTAGAGCCGGAAGGCGCGCACCACGCGTTCGCCGGCGATGCTGCGCGCCTTGTCGAGCTGGGCCTCGAGCGCATCGCTCCAGGCCCACAGCGTGCGCGCGTAGTGCGGGCGCAGGTTTTCGACGTCCAGCGGCTCCAGGCCCTGCTCGGCCATCGAGCGCAGCACCTGCGACACGTGCAGCAGCTCACCGCCGGGGAAGATGTAGCGGTCGATGAAGTCGCCCAGGCCGGCGCCGAGCCGGTCGTTGCGCGTGCCGCCGGCGGTGATGCCATGGTTCATCAGCAGCCCGCCCGGGCGCAGCAGGCGATGGATCTTGTCGAAGTACTGCGGCAATTGCGCCAGGCCGACATGCTCGAACATGCCCACCGAGGCGATCTTGTCGAAGGGTTCGTCCTCGGGCAGGTCGCGGTAGTCGAGCAGCCTCATGCTGACGCGGCCGCGCAGGCCACGCGCTTCGATCAGGCCGTTCACATGCGCGTGCTGGTGGCGGCTGAGCGTGATGCCCTGCGCGCGCACGCCGTAGTGCTCGGCCGCCCACAGGAGCAGCCCGCCCCAGCCGGCGCCGATGTCGAGGAAACGCTCGCCCTCGCGCAGCATCAGCTTGCGGCAGATGTGGTCGAGTTTGGCCTCCTGGGCCTGCGCGAGCGCCATGCCCGCGTCGCGGTAGTAGGCACAGGAATAGACGCGCCGCGGGTCCAGCCACAGCGCATAGAAGTCGTCCGACACGTCGTAGTGGAACTGCACCTGATGCGCGTCGGCCTGCGGCAGGTGGCGGCGGCGCGAGCGGACGGTGCGCATCAACTCGCGCCACCACACCAGCGGCGCAGCGCGGGCGTCGACCTGGGTCGGATCCTCGCCGATCATCTGCGCGGCGATGGCCACGATGTCGCGCAGCGCGCCGTCGATGTCGAGCCGGCCCTCGACGTAGTCTTCGCCGACACGACCCACCTGCCCGGTGGCCAGGTGCACCAGCGACGACAGGCGTTCGAGGCGCAGCGTGACCGCGGCGCGTGCCGGCCCGAAGCGGCGCCCTCCGGGCAAGGCCACGGCCAGGGGCAGATCGAGACCGGCAAGCCGGCGTTCGACGGCGGCGTCCAGGGTACCCATGCGCAAGCTCCTTGCGCCGGGACTCTACAAACTCACGGGGCGCTTGGCGAGGAGCCTGCTCAATCCCGCACTGCGGCACCGGGCTGGGCGCGGGCGGCGCGACGGCGCGGCAGCGGCACGACGCGGCGATTTGCAGCGGGTGCCAGCAGTGCCTCGAAACTCTTCACGTCCAGCGCGGGTGCGAACAGGTAGCCCTGGAACTCGTGGCAGCCAGCCTGGCGCAGGAACTGGCGCTGAGCTTCCGTCTCGACGCCCTCGGCGATGACCTGGATGTCCAGTGCGCGGCCGAGATTGATGATGGCGTTGACGATGCTCGCGTCACTCGTGTCACCGGGCAAGTCCATCACGAAGCTGCGATCGATCTTCAGCCGCCCGATCGGCAGCCGTTTGAGGTAGCCCAGGCTGGAGTAGCCGGTGCCGAAGTCGTCGATGGCCAGCAGCACGCCGATTTCGGCCAGCGCATGCAGGCGCGACAGCGTGCCCTCCACGTCCTGGATCAGGATGGATTCGGTGAGCTCGAGCTCGAGCAGCCGGCCGGGCAGGCCGGCGGCACGCAGCGTGCTTGCCACGCCGTCGACGAAGCCGGGCTGGCGGAACTGCAACGCCGAGACGTTCACCGACATGCGCATCGGCATGCCGCTGGCGTGCCACTGCGCGGCCTGGGCGACGGCCTGGCGCAGCACCCAGTCGCCGATCGCGACGATGAAGCCGCTCTCCTCGGCCACCGGGATGAATCGCCCAGGCGGTACCTCGCCGAGTTCGGGGTCGCGCCAGCGGATCAGCGCCTCGGCGCCGATTACCGTGCCGGTGGCCAGATCGACCTGCGGCTGGTAGTGCAGCCGGAAACGCTGTTGCGTCAGCGCCTGGCGCATCGCGTGATCGAGCTGCATGCGCGTGCGCAAGTCGGCATCGCCGGCCTGGCTGCGTTGCGTGTGGAAGCGGAAGCCCGCGCGGCCGGCCTGCTTGACCTCGCGCATCGCCGCATCGGCGCGGCCGAGCAGGCCGTCCATGTCCGAACCGTCGGCCGGGTGCAGCGCGATGCCCAGGCTGGCCGTCACGGTGAAGCTCATGCCATCGAGCGTGAACGGGCGTTGCAGCGCCTCCATCACTCTGCGAGCAGCGGCTTCGGCGCCGGCCGCGTCGGAACGCTGCGCGAGCAGCACGAATTCATCGGCGCCCAGGCGCGCAACCGTGTCGATCTGCCGCACGCCGGCAGTCAGGCGCTCGGCCACCTCGACCAGCACGCGGTCGCCGAAGGCGTGCCCGAGCGTGTCGTTGATGTGCTTGAAGTGATCGAGGTTGAGCAGCAGCAGGGCGAAGGGCGCGCCTTCGCGCTGCGCGAGCGCCAGCGCCCGCTCGATGCGTTCGCCCAGCAGGCTGCGGTTGGGCAGGCCGGTCAGCGGGTCGGTGTGCGAGAGCTTCTCGATGCGTTGCGTGGCTGCGATGCGGTCGGTGATGTCGCGGAACGAGAACACCCGGCCGATCGGCCGGCCGCCGCTGCATTGCGGCAGCGTGATGCGCTCGATCACCTTGCCCGAGTGCAGCTCCAGCACGTCGCTGGCCTGCAGCATGGTCGCCTCTTCCACGGCGGCCAGGCGGCGCATGTAGGTGGCCGGGTCGGTGACGCTGCGCCGCATCCAGTCGAGCAGGGCGTCGTCTTGCCGGTTCGTCAGCAGATCCTGCGGCACGCCCCAGAGGTCGGCAAAGCGGCGATTGCAGTGGCGGATGCGGCCGGCCAGGTCGGTCACGAGGATGCCGTCGGCCGTCGATTCGAGCGTGGCCGCAAGTTCCGCTGCGGCGAGTTCGAGCTCTCGCTCGGCTCGCACCTGCGCGCTGCGGTCGTGCAGCGCGACAAGGTAGTAGCCGCTGCCGCCGAGTTCGATGGATTCGATGCGGCGGCTCACCGGCACCGCCGCGCCGTCGAAGCGGCGCACGAAGGTGTCGGACGACAGCCGTTCGTGGTGGCCGGCAGCCGCCTCTTCCCAGAAGCACAGGTCTTCCGGCGTGGCAGCCAGCGTCAGCGCTGCGTTGCCGATCAGCTGCTCGCGCTCGCAGCCCAGCAGCTGGGCTGCCGGGCTGTTGGCCGCGACCACCCGCAGCGTTGCGGCATCGACCATCCACACCGCATGCGGCATGGCGTCGATCAGCGTGTGCCAGTCGGCGCGCAATGTCATTGCTCGGGGTCGCTCTCGCGCGCCGGTTCGAAGAAGTAGGCCACGCGCGGGCGCGGCGACAGATAGGCCAGCGTGGTCTGCGGCAGCTGCTGCGGGCGCAGGCTGCGGCGGATGCCCAGGCCCTCGGTGCGTTCCAGGTCCAGGATCAGCGCCTCGTCGCGCGGCACCTTGGGCTCGTGGACCAGCACGCGCGGCTTGAGCGGGCGGCTGGAGTTGACCGAGACGACCAGGGCGTAGCGGTCGTCGGTGAGCTGCACCGTCGAGCCTGGCGGGTAGACGCCCATCATCTTGATGAAGGCGCCGAGGATGGCGGTGTCGAACTTGCTCTTGGACTGCGCGAACAGCATCGACAGCGACTCGTGCGGTGTCATCGCCTTCGCGGTGATGTTCGGATTGCACAGGTTGTCGTATCGGTTGACCAGCGCGACGATGCGCGCCAGCGCCGACATGCGATCGGTGTTCAGTTTCAGCGGGAAGCCGCTGCCGTCGGCGTGCTCGTGGTGCTGCGCGATGACCAGCGAGGCGCCGGGGCTCAGGCCCATCTTGCGCGCCTGCACGATGCCCATCGCCACGTGCTCCTCGTACAGCCGCTGTTCGGCCGGCGTGAAGTGCTCTTCGCGGTGCCGCACTCGGTCGGGCAGGTCGAGCTTGCCGATATCGTGCATCAGCGAGCCGACGCCGAGGTCGATCATGTCCGCCTCGGACAGGCCGAAGGTGCGACCCATCAGCATCGCGATCAGCGTGACGTTGAGCGCGTGCGCCGAGGGCTTGTCGCTGGCAGCATCGGAGAGCAGCCGGATGCACAGGTCGTGCTCGCCGAGCATCTTGTCGACCAGCGCCCGGGCCAGCGCGTTGGCGTGCGCCGCGGCTTCGGCCGGTTTCGTGACGACCAGGTCGACGGCGTGCTTGAGCTCGCGTGCAGCCTCGGCGAACTGGCGCTCGCATTGCAGCAGTCCGGCGCGCTGCTCGGCCAGCTGGCGGCGCAGTTCGTTGCGTGCCTTGGCTTGGGGCGACTCCTGCGGCGCCGCTGGGGCGCTCGCCGCGGGTGAGGGTTCTGCCGCGACCGTCGCGGTGTCGCCGAGCTCGCTGTGCTGGCTGCTCCAGCGCACGCGCTTCAGCCCGAGTGCGCGGATCGTGCTGATCTGATCTTCGGAGGCAATCCGGAAGCTGCTCAGCGGAAACGGATGCGCGAGCCAGCCCAGGTCCAGGTGGACGAACATGCCCACGCGCAGCGCGGCGACGTCGATGGTTTCTTGGGCGGTGGCAGTGGACATGGCGTGACCGGAACGGCAGCCCCCGCGGGGCTTGCGTGTTGTTTCGGCACGCCAGGGAGCCACTTGAGCGGCGGTCTTGCGCAGGATGCCCGGCATCCACTACACTGTTCATTATTAGAACCTGAGTTCTATATACGAACATCTTCAGTACCCGTCGGGACAGCCACCATGATCGACAAATGCGTCGCCGACGCGGCGGCCGCACTGCAGGGCGTGCAAGACGGCGCGACGGTGATGATCGGCGGCTTCGGCGGCGCCGGGCAGCCCTCCGAGCTGATCGACGCGCTCATCGCGCAGGGCGCGCGCGACCTCGTCGTCGTCAACAACAACGCCGGCAACGGCGAGACCGGCCTGGCCGCGCTGCTCAAGGCCGGGCGGGTGCGCAAGATCGTCTGCTCCTTCCCGCGGCAGGCCGACTCGCAGGTGTTCGACGCGCTCTACCGCGCCGGCCGCATCGAGCTCGAGCTGGTGCCGCAGGGCAACCTGGCCGAGCGCATCCGTGCGGCTGGAGCGGGCATCGGCGGTTTCTTCACGCCCACCGGCTACGGCACCGAGCTCGCCAAGGGCAAGGAGACGCGCGAAATCGGCGGGCGCATGCACGTGTTCGAATCACCGATCCACGCCGACGTGGCGTTGATCCAGGCCGAGCGCGGCGACCGCTGGGGCAACCTCGTCTACCGCAAGACGGCGCGCAATTTCGGTCCGGTCATGGCCATGGCCGCGACGCTCACCGTCGCGGCGGTGCACGAGATCGTGCCGCTGGGCGGGCTCGACCCGGAGCACATCGTGACGCCGGGAATCTTCGTGCAACGTGTCGTGCAGGTGCCGCGATGAACCGATGGACGCGTGACCAGATGGCCGCCCGCGTGGCGCGCGACATCCCCGAAGGCGCCTACGTGAACCTGGGCATCGGCCTGCCGACGCTGGTGGGCAACCATCTGCCCGCCGCAGGCTCGAAGGACTATCGCGAGATCCTCCTGCACAGCGAGAACGGCGTGCTCGGCATGGGGCCGGCGCCAGCGCCCGGCGAGGAAGATCCCGACCTCATCAACGCCGGCAAGCAGCCGGTGACGCTGCGGCCCGGCGGGGCCTTCTTCCACCACGCCGACTCGTTCGCGATGATGCGCGGCGGCCACCTCGACATCTGCGTGCTCGGCGCCTTTCAGGTATCCGCCACCGGCGACCTGGCCAACTGGCACACCGGGGCGCCGGATGCGATCCCGGCCGTCGGCGGCGCGATGGACCTGGCCATCGGCGCCAAGAAGACCTATGTGATGATGGAACACCTGACCAAATCGGGCGAGAGCAAGATCGTCGCTCGATGCAGCTACCCGCTCACCGCCCTCGCCTGCGTGAGCCGCATCTACACCGACCTCGCCGTGATCGACCTGACGCCGCAAGGGCTGAAGGTGCTCGACATCGTCGACGGACTGAGCCTGGCCGAACTGCAGCGCCTGACCGGCGTGCCGCTGAGCCACTGACATCGCCTGATTCATCGAAACGGAGACATCCCATGACCCACGCCTTCATTTGCGACGCGCTGCGCACGCCCATCGGCCGCTACGGCGGTGCCCTGTCTTCCGTGCGCGCCGACGACCTCGGCGCCATCCCGCTCAAGGCGCTGATGGCGCGCCACCCGAACCTCGACTGGCAGGCCGTGACCGACGTGATCTTCGGCTGCGCCAACCAGGCCGGCGAGGACAACCGCAACGTCGCGCACATGTCCAGCCTGCTTGCCGGGCTGCCGGTCGAGCTGCCGGGCGCCACCATCAACCGCCTGTGCGGCTCCGGCATGGACGCGGTGGGCACGGCGGCGCGGGCCATCAAGAGCGGCGAGGCCGAGCTGATGATCGCCGGAGGCGTGGAGAGCATGAGCCGCGCACCGTTCGTCATGCCGAAGGCGGAGACCGCGTTCAGCCGCGCCAATGCCGTCTACGACACCACCATCGGCTGGCGCTTCGTCAACAAGCTGATGAAGGAGATGCACGGCGTCGACTCGATGCCCGAGACGGCCGAGAACGTGGCCACCGACTTCAAGATCGAACGCGCCGCGCAAGACCGCATGGCGCTGGCTTCGCAGCTGAAGGCGGTGGCGGCGCAGAAGGCCGGCTTCTTCGATGCCGAGATCACGCCGGTGACGATCGCGCAGAAGAAGGGCGACGCGATCGTCGTGTCGAAGGACGAACACCCGCGCGAGACCAGCCTGGAATCGCTGGCCAAGCTCAAGGGCGTGGTGCGGCCGGATGGCACGGTGACCGCGGGCAACGCCTCGGGCGTGAACGATGGCGCCTGTGCGCTGCTGCTGGCCGGCGAGCGCGCGCTGTCGCGCCACGGCCTGACGCCGCGCGCCCGCGTGGTCGGCATGGCCACCGCCGGCGTGCCGCCGCGCATCATGGGCATCGGCCCGGCGCCGGCCACGCGCAAGGTGCTGGCGCTGACCGGCCTGACGCTGGCGCAGATGGACGTGATCGAACTCAACGAAGCCTTCGCGGCGCAGGGCCTGGCCGTGCTGCGCGAGCTCGGCCTGGCCGACGACGACGCGCGCGTCAACCCGAACGGCGGCGCGATCGCGCTCGGCCACCCGCTGGGCGCCAGCGGCGCGCGGCTCGTGACCACCGCGATCAACCAGCTGCACCGCATCGGCGGCCGCTACGCGCTGTGCACCATGTGCATCGGCGTCGGCCAGGGCATCGCGCTGATCGTCGAACGCGTGTGATCACCGCGGCCGACATCGAAGCGGCGGCCGAGCGCATCGCGCCGCACGTGCGCCGCACGCCGAGCTGGGTGCTGCCCAGCGCGGCGCTGCAGATCGATGGGCCGCCTTTCGAGCTGTGGCTCAAGCTCGAGCAGTTGCAGGTCTCTGGCAGCTTCAAGGCGCGCGGCATGTTCAACCGGCTGCTGGCCAACCCGATCCCGGCGGCCGGCGTGATCGCCGCGTCGGGCGGCAATGCCGGCATCGCCGCGGCGACGGCCGCGCGAGCCCTCGGAGTGCCGGCCGAGATCTTCGTGCCCACGGTCATCTCGCCCGCCAAGCACGAGCGGCTCGAAGGCCTGGGAGCGCGCGTCGTCGTCACCGGCGCGGTCTACGCCGAAGCGCTGGCCGCCTGCGAGCAACGCCAGCGCGAAACCGGCGCCTTGATGACGCACGCCTACGACCAACCCGAAGTGCTGGCCGGCGCCGGCACGCTGGCGCGCGAGATCGAGCAGCAGCTCGGCGTGCCCGATGCGCTGCTGGTCAGCGTGGGCGGCGGCGGCCTGGTGGGCGGCATCGCCTCGTGGTTCGGCGGGCGCATGCAGGTCGTCGCGCTGGAGCCGCAGGGCGCGCCCACGCTGCACCGCGCGCTGGCCGCCGGTGAGCCGGTGGACGTGGAGGTGAGCGGCCTCGCCGCCGATGCGCTCGGCGCACGGCGCATCGGTGCCCTCGCGTGGGAGGTGGCACAGCGCCATCCGATGACCTCTTTGCTGCTCGACGATTCGGCCATCCGCGACGCGCAGCGCCTGCTCTGGCAGTCGTTCAAGCTGGCCGTCGAGCCGGCGGCGGCCCTGCCACTGGCGGCGCTGCGCAGCGGTGCGTGGCGGCCGCGCGAGGCGCAGCGCATCTGCCTGATCGTCTGCGGCGCCAACGTGGACCCGGCCACGCTGGCCTGACTGTTCCCTTCAGTGCAGCGCCGGTTCGGCGGCGGGCTTTGCCGCACGTTGCCCCAGCCGCGCCAGCACGCGACCGAGCGCCGCCACCGCCAGATCCACCTGCGCACGTTCGATCACCAGCGGCGGTGCGAGGCGCACCACGGTGTGGTGGGTGTCCTTGGTCAGCACGCCCTCGTCCATCAGCGCCTCGCACACCGCGCGCGCGCTGGCGAAGGCCGGGTCGATCTGCACGCCGACCAGCAAGCCCTTGCCGCGAATGTCGGTGATGGCAGGATGGCGCAAGGCACGCAGGCTGGCCATCAGGTGCGCGCCTTCGCGTTGTGCCCTTTCGGCGAGATGCTCACTCTCCAAGGTCTGCAGCGCCGCCAGCCCCACCGCCGCGGCGAGAGGGTTGCCGCCGAAGGTGCTGCCGTGGTCGCCGGGCGTGAACTGCGCCATCACGTCGGCGCGTGCGAGGAAGGCGCTCACCGGCAGCAAGCCACCTCCCAGAGCCTTGCCGAGCGTCAGTCCGTCGGGCTTCACCCCTTCGTGGTCGCAGGCGAGCATCGCGCCGGTGCGGCCCAGGCCGGTCTGCACCTCGTCGCAGATCATCAGCACGTTGCGGCGCGTGCAGATCTCGCGCACGGCGCGCAGGTAACCCGCCGGCGGCACCACGATGCCGGCCTCGCCCTGGATGGGCTCGACGATGAAGGCCGCGGTGTCGGGCGTGATCGCCGCTTCCAGCGCGGCGGCGTCGCCGAACGGCACGCTGGCGAAGCCGGGCGCGAACGGCCCGAAGCCGTCGCGGTACTGCGCTTCGCTGGAGAAGCCGACGATGGTGGTGGTGCGCCCGGCGAAGTTGCCTTCGGCCACCAGGATGCGCGCCCGCCCCTCGGGTACGCCCTTGACCTTGTAGGCCCACTTGCGCGCCGCCTTGATCGCAGTCTCGACCGCCTCGGCGCCGGAGTTCATCGGCAGCGCGCGGTCCATGCCGGTGGCGCGTGTCAGCGCCTCGAGGAAGGCGCCGAGCCGGTCGGTGTGGAAGGCGCGCGAGGTGATGGCCAGGCGCTGCGCCTGATCGGTGAGCGCCTTCACCAGCACCGGGTGGCCGTGGCCGAAGCTCACCGCCGAGTAGGCCGACATCATGTCCAGATAGCGGCGGCCGTCGGTGCCGAACAGCCACACACCTTCGCCGCGGGAGATCACCACCGGCAGCGGGTGATAGTTGTGCGCGCCATGGCGGGCTTCGAGCTCGATCGGGTCGGCGGTGGTGGTGCGCGAACGAAGCGCTGCGGCGCGGGCAGTGGTGCTCATGGCGATTTCCTGCAATGGATCCTGGATCTCGCAACTCTAGGCGCCACCGCGCGAAATGTGCGTTCCAATAGTTGCATGGTTTTGTCGTTCGGTGCATGCTTCTTGCGCAACAGGACGACTCCGACATGGAAGCCACCCCTCTCGACGCCATCGACCGCAAGATTCTCGAGGCGCTGCAAGCCGACGGCCGCGCCACCAACGTCGAACTCTCCGCGCGTGTGCACCTGTCGGCGCCGCAGTGTTTTCGCCGCGTGCGCGCGCTGGAGGAGCGCGGCGTCATTCGCAGCTATGCCGCGCAGGTGCAACCCGGGGCGATCGGCCTGGGCGTGATGGCCTATGTCAGCCTGAACATCGCCGGCCAGCAGTTCGGGCGCGTGCGCGAGATCGAGGCGAGCATCCGCAGCTTTCCGCAGATCCTCGAATGCCACACGGTCTCTGGCGACAGTGACTACTTGCTCAAGGTGGTGGCTCGCGACCTGAAGAGCCTGTCGCAGTTCCTCACCGACCGGCTGATGCAGGTCCCGGGCGTCGATGACGTGCGCTCGATGATCTGCCTGGAGGAGATCAAGGCGCCTGCGCCGCTGCCAGTGGAACCCTGAGCCAGCGAAGGTACTTCGCGCGAATATCGCGCAGATGTTTTCTTTCTGAACAACGGCAGGCCGATTGCCGCTAGATTGACCTGGCTCACGAGACAGCCCGCATGTTCGCCCCCGTTTCCCCCGCCGACCCGACCCACAGCGCCACGCCACAACGCCGCGACCTGATCGCCGGCCTGGAGAAGGGCCTGGCGGTGATCTGCGCCTTCGACCAGGAACGCCCGCTGCTCAGCGTCACCGAAGTCGCCGAGCGCTGCCAGCTGACCCGCGCCGCCGCGCGCCGCTACCTGATCACGCTGGAGCACCTGGGTTTCGTGCGCAGCGAGCGCGGGCGCTGGTCGCTCAGCGCGAAGGTGCTGCGGCTGGCGCAGAGCTACATGCACTCGGGCCGGTTGCCGCGCCTCGTGCAGCCCGAACTGCACCGCCTCGTCGCGGCGCTGAAAGAAGCCTCGTCGGCCGGCGTGCTCGACGGCGACGACGTCATCTGCATCGCCGCGCTCACTGCCGGCCACCTGGTCTCGAGCACGCTGCAGCCGGGCACGCACGTACCGGCCTTCTGCACCGCCAACGGCCGCGTGCTGCTCGCCGCGCTGCCGCCTGCGCAGAGCGACGCCTGGCTGGCCGGCCGCCGCTTCGAGCCGCGCACCGCCCACACGATCACTGATCCGCAACGCCTCCGCGCCGAGCTGGCGCGGGTGCGCAGCCAAGGTTACGCGCTGGTCGACCAGGAGCTGGAGATCGGCCTGCGCACGATCTCCGTGCCGCTGCTCAGCGCCGACGGCGCGGTGCTCGCCGCCATCAACGTCAGCGCGCACGCCGCGCGCCGCTCGGCTGAACAGCTCATCGACGAATGCCTGCCCGCGCTGCGCCAGACCCAGGCCACGCTGCGCCGGCTGCTTTGATCCCGACGAGCATCCACCGGAGACACCCCATGAAAGTCCAGGTCGCCATCGTCGGCGCCGGCCCCTCGGGCCTGCTGCTCGGCGCGCTGCTGCACAAGGCCGGCGTCGACGCCGTCATCCTCGAGGCGAAGACACCCGAGTACGTGCTCGGCCGCATCCGCGCCGGCGTGCTCGAGCAGGTCAGCGTCGACCTGCTCGACACCGTGGGCGTGGGCGAGCGCATGCACCGCGAGGGCCTGGTGCACGGCGGCTTCGAGCTGTGCTTCGGCGGCGCTCGGCACCGCATCGACATGAAGAGGCTCACCGGCGGCAAGCAGGTGATGGTCTATGGCCAGACGGAGGTGACGCGCGACCTGATGGACGCGCGCCTTGCCGCCGGCCTGACGACGATCTACGAAGCCGCCGACGTGAGCCTGCACGACTTCGACGGCCCGACACCGCGCGTGCGCTACCGCAAGGACGGTGCGACGCACGAGATCGAGTGCGACTTCATTGCTGGCTGCGACGGCTTCCACGGTGTCAGCCGCGCCAGCGTGCCGGCCGGCGCGATCCGCAACTTCGAGCGCGTCTACCCGTTCGGCTGGCTGGGCGTCCTGTCGGACACGCCGCCGGTGGCGCACGAGCTGATCTACTCCAACCACGAGCGCGGTTTCGCGCTGTGCAGCATGCGCTCGATGACGCGCAGCCGGCACTACGTGCAGTGCTCGCTGGACGACAAGGTCGAGCAGTGGAGCGACGATGCCTTCTGGGACGAGCTGCGCCGCCGCCTCGACCCGGCCGCGGCCGAGTCGCTGGTCACCGGGCCGTCGATCGAGAAGAGCATCGCGCCGCTGCGCAGCTTCGTCGCCGAGCCGATGCGCTTCGGGCGCCTGTTCCTCGCCGGCGACGCCGCGCACATCGTGCCGCCCACCGGTGCCAAGGGCCTGAACCTCGCCGCGTCCGACGTGAGCTACCTCGGCTCGGCCATCACCGAGTACTACCAAGAGCGATCCAGCGCCGGCATCGACGGCTACTCTCAGCGCTGCCTGCGCCGGATCTGGCGTGCCGAACGCTTCTCGTGGTGGTTCACGAACCTGATGCACAAGTTCCCGGAGACCGGCGAATTCGGCCAGAAGATGCAGGCCGCGGAGCTGGACTACCTGGTCAACTCGGTGGCTGCCTCGACCACCATGGCCGAAAACTACGTCGGCCTGCCGTTGTGAGCCGGCACGCTCAGGTTCCGCCGAAGTCGTTGCGTGGCGGGAAGTCCGGCAGCACCTGAGGCCAGCTCAGCCGAGTGCGCATCACGCGCTGCGGCGGCGCGGGAAGGATGTCGCTGTTCACCGGCAGCATGTCGAACGAGCCGGCGAGCAGGTTCCACTGGTCGTCGAAGCGCATCTCCAGCAGCCCGCCGCTCGCGCCGGGGCCGAAGGCGAACAGGCTCACCGGCAGCGCCCCGTTTTCCTCCGTGCGCCTGAGCAGGTCGCCGTTGATGTCGAACTGCTCGGTGACCTTCTGCTGGTTGTAGACAGCGCCTCCGGCCCCGCCCAGCGCGAGCTGCACCTGTGTCACCTCTCGTGAGTCCCACAGGACGGTGCCGCTGAAGTTGACGAGGAACGCGCCGATCTGGTTGCCCATGCCGCCGCTGCCGCTCCAGGTGATCGTGGTGCGCGTGCGAGTGCTGGCGTCGTAGCGGCTGATGCTGCCGCTGGCACTGAAGTCGGCGCGGCTGTGCACCGAGGCCGCCAGGAAGCCCTGCGGGATGCTGTTGCGTGCATAGGCGTCGGGCTCCAGGCGCCAGCCATGCACGTCCGCGCGCATGCGCACGGTGATCGTCGTCGTCAGCGTGAGTTCGTCGATGCTCAGCACCGCCTGGATCGGGATCTCCCAGTGCGTGACCGGAACGACATTGCTGCAGCGCCCGCCGTTGACCACCTGCACGTAGCCCCCGCGCTCCAGCTCGGGTTGCCGCAGCGGGCCTTGTAGCAACCCGCCTTCCCAGGTCGGGCTGCTCAGCGGCTCGGCTCCTGTCAGCAGCGGGTCGGCGGCACGCGCGAGTAGCGGCTCCTGAAATCGACCTGAATCACTGCTGCCGGCCAGCAGCTGCGGCCCCATCGTCACCGTCTCCGGCTGCGACGGCTGCCGACTCACCGGCATACCGGCGGCAGCGTGCCCGAACTGCCCGACGAGTTCGATCTCGAGCGAGTTCTCCTTGATCAGCACGTGGTCGATCGTCGGCAGCAACGTGTTCACGAAGAGGGCTGGCTGACGCTCCTGCAGGTAGTCGAGCGACGCGTTGCCACTGCCGGCCAGGCCGCGCGACATCAGGTGGGAGAGCGTTTCGCCCATGCCGTACGCGCGCAGTCGCGGTTCGGGGTTCTGGCGCACGTTGAGACCGTCGAGCTTGTTGGTGGCCAGGTTCAGCTGGATCAGGTCGTCGGCGAAGGCCAGCATGCGCTGCCATGGCACGGCGCTGCGCCAGACCAGGATGTGACGCAGGTGCGCTGCTGTCAGCGCCTGCACCCAGTCCGACATGTCTGGTGCACCGGTGAGGTTGAGGATGCCGACGCTCTCGACCGGAAAGCTCCAGAAGTTCAGGCTCGCCCATTCGGGCCCGATGGCCAGGCCCGCAACGGCCTCCCAGGCACCGTTCACACCGCGCAGCCGAACGGCATGGGCCACGGCGCCGGCCTTCAGCTCGGCGTCGTAGCGGGCCAGGTTGGCCTCGCTGGCCAGCGTGTCGAGGCAGATCAGCGTGCGCGGGCTGGCGTCGGGCCCGGCCTGCGCCGCCTGGGCGGTGACGAAGAACACGCCGTCGCCCTGGACCGACCGCAGCCCCTCGATGCCGTTCATCAGCGACGGGTCGAGCGTCTCGCCGCTCACGGCGCCCGGCAGCACGAATCCTCTGCCCAGCGCCATGGTGCGCAGTTGCGGCAGCGTGTTGGCGTCGACCCAATCGCTG
>ERZ795061.1849-NODE-1849-length-20122-cov-12.469128_pt1 | contig 20122 bp, 20 predicted proteins | sample MGYA00375145_ERZ795061 | MGnify/ENA primary metagenome ERZ795061 (study PRJEB30190, sample SAMN05720144) | anaerobic digester metagenome | isolation source: active sludge of municipal wastewater-treating anaerobic digesters | place: USA | collected 2014-12-22 ... | reverse complement strand
GCGGTTCTTTGAGGATCGTAATTCCGACCGATACCCTCATCATCCAGATAGACACTTCCTTCCACAAAATAAACTGCTTGAGGATTTTTATCGGAATATAATTTAGTATGATCGGTTACAAACCAGGATTTTGCCGATGAGTCCATGCGCTTCTCGCCCGTTTGAGGATCTATAAATATATCAGATGATTTTTGGGGAATTATGGATCCGCTTAATCTTTCTTTATCCGTATGAAATCCAAGAACTAACGGGGTGTGATTGGAACGATATAACACCGCTTCTTCAAGATCTTTATACGTCCGTTTTCCGCTTCGTATCCATTGATTCCAGTCGTTATACAACTCAGAAGGCATCTTAAAAAGCAAAAATTGAATGTAATCATTTCTAACAGACGGATTCGTTTCAATATCATTAACGCCCAAATTCTCGTAAGTTTTTTTATCAAATCCGTAACGCCTCATCATATCAATAAAATCCCCTCTTATTGTTTCATGTTGAATATCGGGGTGTTTTTCTTTTTTGCCCACAGCAACAGATCCGTTAATATATTGTTCAACAAGAACAAGAAGTTCTTTAGGATCTGCCGATTCAATAAAGTCACCGTCTATAAAAGGCATTAGCTCTCCAACAAATCCTCTAAAACTAGTGATAATTTTTTGAGTTTCTGGAGACCATTCTCTATTTTCAGAAGATCTTTCTTGCTTGTTTTGTGATAAAACTTTCTCCATATACAAATTATATTACTACGATTTAGGATAAATACTAAAGACCCAGATATTTTGCCCTATTTTTAGAATGTTCCTCAAGCGTTGCGCTAAAAATAGTCTTACTGGTTTTTGGATCGGATAAATAATAAAGATAATTTGATTTTTGAGGATTGATGGCTGCACTAATGGAATCTAAAGTCGGATTAGATATGGGTGCTGGGGGCAATCCTTTGTAGAGATAAGTATTGTATGGGGAATCAAAAGAAAAGTCTTTCTTTCCCAATTCTTTGTCACACAAGAGAAAGGTCCCGTTGCATACGGCATAAATCACAGACGCATCAATTTGAAGCGGCATTCCGATAGAGATACGTTTTTGAATAATTCCGGCAACCAGTTTTTTGTCTTCTTTGGTAATAACTTCTTTTTCAATTAAAGAAGCTGTGATTACAGCTTTGTAAATATTTTTTGGAGATATTTTTGAATCGTTTAATTTTTTGGAAAAGTTTTCCAAAATTATAGAAACGACTTGAATAGTGTCGCTACCGGGTTGAAAACGATAAGTATCCGGCATTAAAAATCCTTCAAGATTTTTTACCCCTTCCAAAAAAGAATAAGTGCTTTTAATAATTGTTGGATTAAAAGACTCTATGGATCCTTTTTCACAAATTCCATTATCTGAAAGTGTTTTGTCTATTTCCTTAAGCGTCATACCTGGAATTATTACCACGCTAACATCTTGAGGACCGGAGGTTAGAATCGCTATGAGAGATTTTACGCTTAAAGGAGTTTTAAGTCCGTAAATCCCGGGTTTGAAATCGTTGTAACTACCCGAAAATATTGAATAAGTCACAAATATCGTTCGGGATGAAATTAAATTTTGTTTACGAAGATTTTGTGCAATGCTAAAAACGCTCTCTCCTGAAGTTATTTTAAATTGAGAAATTGTTGCCTGACTTCCTATTGGAGCCAATGTATTTCCAGCAAACCAAAAACCAACACTAACAACAACTATAAAAAGAATGTAACTGATAATAAATCGGGACGACATAACAAGTATTTTAAATTAGCTTCTCCTGATCCACGCGGATTGTATAATACCAATAAGCAGCATATTAGCAAGCAAACTTGATCCTCCATAACTCACAAAAGGAAGGGTTACTCCAATTACCGGTATTAATCCTATGTTTGATCCGATATTAAAAACAAATTGAACGATAAAAAGTATCGCCGTGCCCAGACAGATGTATTTATAAATATTTCCGTCTATCATAATTCCTATTTTAAGTATTCTAATAACCATCCACCCAAATGATCCAACTAAAAGCAAGATAGCTAAAAATCCCCCCTCTTCGGCAATGGCCGCAAAAATAAAATCCGTTTGGGCTTCCGGTAAAAATCCAAGTTGAATTTGAGTTCCCTGACCAAAACCTTTTCCAAAAATACCCCCAGAACCTATAGCAATTTTTGATTGAATAACGTGATAATTAACACCCATAGGATCACGCTCGGGGAAAATAGCCCCCATAACCCTATCTTTTTGGTAAGGTTTTAAAATAAATACCCAAACAACCACAAGAGCCACTAAACCAATCAAAAATGAAATGATAATTTTTTTAATAGGCATCCCCGAAACCAAAACTAAACCAAACCACAAACAAAAGAGAACCATTGCCGAACCCATATCCGGTAAAGCGGCAATAAGAAGTCCGAGCGGAACAAAATATAAAAATGATTTCAAAACTATACTCCAACGCCCAATTCCAATATGAGCTTTGGAAAAAAAGTAAGCCAATATCAAAATAAGAATGACTTTGGCAAATTCACTCGGCTGAATTTGAAAAGAGCCCAAAAAAATCCAAGATCGATTACCCTTAATACTGGGAGCAAAAAGATAGGCAAAACCAAGAAGTCCGCAAATAAATAAATAAAGCCATCGCAAAATTGCTTTATGACTAAAAAAAGATCTAAGATCCAGGACTGCTAAAATTAAAGCTACTAAAATACTTATTCCAAACCAGCTGATCTGCTTATACAACATTTCTCTCTGCGAACTTAACAAGCTGATCATTCCAGCTCCAGAAAGTAACGCTACAGCCAACATTAGTTGCCAATCAATTCTTTTCAAAAACGCGATCATTATTTTAAATCTATCACTTCCAACACCTTAGAGCAAAAGAAATCACAACAGAAATAATGTTTATAAACTAAAAAAATCCCTGCCCTAATTACTAATTGCTAGTTCCTAATTACTATTTGCTAGTTACTAATTATTAGTTACTAATTACTAGTTATTAATTACTTATTGTTAATTATTAATTTGATAACGCACCCGATTTTCTACAGATTTAAATTTCCATCTGCTTTAATGGGATATTTTTTATTTCTGAATTTATTTATGTAGGTTGCTACCGCAATCATTACCGCATTATCCATGCAATATTTTATCGGTGGAACAATTAAATTAATTTTTAATTTTGAATTTTTAATTTCTAATTTAAGAAGTTTGGCTAAGTTTTTATTAGCCGCTACCCCACCGCCAATCACGATTGTTTTTGCGCCAAATTCTTGAGCGGCGCGAATCGCTTTTTTAACCAAAGGGTTAAAAGCGGCAAATTGAAACGAGGCGGCACTATTGGCTTTTTCTTTCTCGGAAAAATCAAATTGTCCCGACTTCCACATTTTTTTATTCACATTATTTGCGTCATTAGTGAGCATTTGTGAACTTTTGTTGCGCATATAATAGAGCACCGAAGTTTTAAGTCCGGAATAACTGAAATTGTAGTTTTTTTGATTAATCATCGGAGAAGGAAACGGCACTGATTTTGGATCCCCTTTTTTTGCTATTTTTTCCAATTCGGGGCCCCCCGGATAGGGCAAATCCAAAAGCCGAGCCACTTTATCAAATGATTCCCCCACCGCATCATCCAATGTTTCTCCCAATTTTTTATATTCCTTAAGACTTTTTAATAAAACTAAAATCGTATGCCCACCACTAACCACTAAGGCAATCATGGGAAATCTCAAATCCCAATCTCTAATATCTAAAGATTTGTTTTTGATATTTGATATTTTTTTAGAGTTTAGAGTTTTTAGTTTGGTGCTTACAGTTTTTTGTTTTAACAAAAAACTGTAAAGGTGTCCCTCCATGTGATTTACTCCAATTAACGGTTTTTTCCATTCTTTTGAAAGTTGTCTGGCAAATTCCACACCCACCCATAAAGCCGGCTCCAAACCAGGTCCAACGGTTACGGCAATGGCATCTATATCAGTGATTAGTGGCGAGTAATTAGTGATTAGTTTAGGATTTTTGGATTTAGGATTTAGAGTTTTAGATTTGTAATCTCTGGAAATTTTTTCCAGTAGTATTGGTAAATTTTTTATATGTTCCCTCTTGGCCAAATTAGGAACTACACCTCCATATTTGGCGTGTAATTTAATTTGAGAAGCGACTTCGCTCTTTATAATTTTAAATGACGGATTGATTAATTCTCCGCTTGCTTCAACCAACGCAACAGCCGTCTCATCACAACTTGTTTCAATAGCTAAAATTTTCATGATAATACAATAAAATAATAATATTTTGTTTTTAGCACTTCTCGCCCCGCTAATTAAGAAATAATTTTGCGGGGTCACAACTCGTCTCTATTGCTAAGATAATCATTGTTTAAAATAAAAAACTTTTTTGAAAAATAATAAATAATTTAAGCACTTCTTGCCCCGCGATACGCTCACAGCGTATTCTGCGGGGTTTCAATAGCTAAAATTTTCATAATAATAAAATAAAATAATAATACTCTGTTTTTGGCACTTCTTGATTAAAAAATTATTGAACGCTAATCACTATTCACTAATCACTAACCACTATTTTTGCCTATGTTTGGGAGTTACCCAAAAACCTAATCTGAATTTTCCAGATAAAGCTAATCTGGTTTGAGCTTCAATAGCCGGAATAGAACCGAATAATATGAGAGTAAAAGGCATCAATATCCAAGAAACAAAATACCAGACGTTATTCATTTTATTAAAGCCGGCCGGTTTGGGCGGTAAAAGCGCCATTGATAAAATTGCCGAGCTGATAATACCAAGCGACGCCAAATTCATAATCCATCTGGTTATTAACGGAAGATTATAAGCCAACAAAGTCGCTTGAAAAGCCTGCCCACCCAAAAATATCGGCAACCAACCCAAAGCAAATATTATAAGAGAGCTAGTTGCCCAAGAATGATAGCCCTCCAAAAGATGAAAGCTCCAAAATAATTTTTTTCCAAAAGATATCTTTTTATTACCCTTAAACTTACTGAAAATAAAAGCGCAGTTTTCACTTCCCCAAGCCCAACGTCTTTGTTGTTTATAAAGATTCAACATCGTTCTCCAAAAAGTCGGGGCGGCATTAGCATCCATTGAAACCGAATAAAACAAAGGTATCGCACGCCAATCACCGTTAAAATGAGCGTAAAATTGCCAGAAAATTCTTGAATCTTCCGAAACAATATCTTTCTGCCAAAAACCCACTTCAACAAGAGCTTTAAATGGAACAGTATGCGATGAAAACGTAGTTAATTTTTCGGCTCGAGATTGCTGCATTAAGTGCCAAAAAGTTGAGGAAAAACCTATTATTCTCGCCAAAGACGGCGCCTGATAAACATTGTTAAGAAACAAAGGCACTGGTTGATAACTTGAATGTTGGGGATGTTCGGCGGTTAAAAAAGTGTGTGTTAAAATACCAAAATAATTTTCAAATACCTGGGTATCAACATCAAAAACCGAGACTAATATGTCTTCGTAAGGAATATTTAAGGGGTCTATTATATTTTTTTTAACTTCTAAAACCGAATGGGCTTGATTTGATCCCTTCCCTGGTATTTCATCGGGTAAATTTTTCGGATGAGTAGTAAAAGCGAACTTGAAAAACTTATTACCATACTCGTTTGAAATTTTTTCAGCTACGTTTAGAGCTTTTTGTCCGGCTCTTTCCTCAATAGCCAGAGCCACAATAAATTTATCCAACGGATAATTGGATTTTACCAACCCATCAAAAGTTTCTTTAACCACTTCATAAGGTTCATCGTACATCGGTAAAACAATTAAATGCCAAACATTTTTCCATTTTGAAGAAGTTTTTGGATCACTTTCAAGTTTATTTTTCCAATCAATTTTCATGTTCTTTTTTAGAACATTAAAACTATTTCTTAGATGCAGGGATAAATAGATCGTTTTTAACAACCAATAGGTGTCAAAAAATATAATAAATACAGCCACAGCAATAGGAAGAGTGGATGAAAAAACAAACATTAATATGACAGTAACCCACGTCAGAGTCGCGGGCACCATTTCCATAAGCCGGTAAAATAATGATTGTTTTGTTGATTTCATATAAAAGGGGTCTTATTGACCCATTATGGCTAATCATGCTTCAAAAACACATCCCCGTCAACATTTTATTGACATGTTGTAGAGCGATGGTATGTTACTATCAGCACCAAAACAACGGAGGTGTGTATGCTTGAATACACTACATTTGAAAGACGTCACATTGATTCACAATACAAAGATTTGTTAAAGCGGATCTTGGAAGAAGGAATTAAGGTAGATTCTCAGCAGGGAGAACCGGCTTTGAGGGTTGTTGGACACCAAATGCGTTTTGATTTGAGAAATGGTTTTCCAATAATTACCGAAAGAGATCTTGTTACTCCTCCTTTGAGGAAAGATAAATTTGACGCTTCTGTTTTTTCTCAGGCGCTTGGAGAATTATTTGCCTTTCTTGCCGGAGTTCATACCCAACAACAACTTGAAAGATACGGCTGCAGATGGTGGAAGTTGTGGGTAACACCGGAAAAATGCGCCAAAAGAGGATTATCAGAAGGAGATCTTGGTCCGGGTTCTTATGGCCCCGCATGGAAATCTTTCCCGACGGCCGAAGCGGGAATAACCTTTGATCAAATTAGACATTTGGTTGAGCAAATTACCGAACTTCCACATCTAAGAACCCATTTTGTCACGCCGTGGATACCCCAATACATCGGGAGAGGAAAGGGCAAACAACAGAAAGTTGTTGTCGCTCCCTGTCATGGATGGATGCATGTTCTAATTGATGAGGCAAGACGAATGACGCTTCATCATTTTCAACGAAGTGCCGACGTTCCAGTCGGGCTGGCTGCCAACATGATCCAATACGCAGCTTTCTTGATGATGCTGGCAAAAATTACCGGCTGTACTCCAAACGAATTGGTATACACAATATCGGACGCCCATATTTATGTTAATCAGATTCAGGATGTGGAGGATATGTTGGCAACAAAGTCCATGCCATTTCCAACGGTAAAGATGAATCCATACCCCATTCATTTGAATTCTTTCAAGCAGAGTGATTTTGTTGTGGAAGATTATTATCCTCAACTTGAACGCAGAAAGATCTGGACGCCGGTATGATTACAATCATAGTCGCCCGATCTAAAAATAAAGTTATTGGAAATAAAGGAGAGATACCCTGGAGAATTAAAAGCGATATGATTCATTTCCAAGAAACGACCAGAGGTCATTGCGTGATTGTTGGACGTAAAACTCACGAATCAATCCTTAGGAAGCTCGGACATCCACTTACTGGAAGACGAACAATTGTAGTTACTCGAAATACAAATTATCCCGATTGCCAAGTCGCCCGATCTCTTGAGGAAGCAATCTTGTTGGCCAAAGATGAATCGGAAATTTTTATCATTGGCGGAGGAGAGATTTATAAACAAGCTCTCCCCTATGCGGATAAAATTCTTCTGACTGAGATTTATATTGATTGTGAAGGAGATTCGTTTTTTGCATTTGATGAATCGGAATGGATTTTGAAATCCGAAGTTCATTGCCAACCCGGTGGACCGGAAGATCAATATGCATTTGAATTTAAGGTGTATCTGAAAAATCGTCCCTCTACAAAGACGGCTGTCAATTTGGATCATGCCAGAACCGAGGAACAATTGAGGGTTATGGAGAGAATCCGACAACGGGGCGAATGTCCATTTTGTGTTGATAACTTACTCAAGGAGCATAAAGAACCCATTATCAAACAAGGGAAATATTGGCTTCTGACAAGAAATCAGTGGCCTTATGCCCAAGCAAAAACACACCTTCTTCTTATTCTTATGAGACACGTTGAAGATTTAAGCGATCTTCAACCGGAAGAAGGGGCTGAATTATTCCAATTACTTGCCTATGCTCAAAGAGAATTTTTTATGAAAGGCGGAGCAATTTGTATGAAATTCGGAGATATTCAAACCAATGGAGCTACGGTGTCGCATATGCACCTTCATATTATTGAACCCTTTGAAACAAGTGTAGAAAATTTTGAACCCATTAGATTTCGCATTGGCGGAAGAAAAAAGAAATAAAAATATCCCGTTATTGATTGACGGGATTTTATTTTACCCAGATGATTTCAACACCGTGGGATTTGAGGATTTCCAATGCATCTAACATTGAATATCCTTCTCTAAAATACAATTTTTTGATTCCGCTACACGCAATAAGTTTTGCACATGGCGGACAAGGAAAGGTTGTAACGAACAAGCTAGCTCCATAAAGAGGTCTGCCCATTCTGGCGGCCTCGGCTATAATCGCCGCTTCAGCGTGAATAGCTGTGGATAGTTCAATATGAATACCCTTTTTAAATGTATTGCGCGGATCGCCAAAAATATACGGAGAGTGAGGAGATGGCAAATGTCTATTATGAGCAATTAGATCAACCTCCCCATCCACAACAGCGATGGCCCCAATTTGCCTCCACCAATCGGAACTTCTTTGACTTTCTTCATAAGCAAGCCTCATTACTTCCCGAACAAATTCATTGCATTCCACAATCCTATCAGGTTGAATCTCGTTTTCCTTTAATGTGTAATCTCTGTCCCATCGCAAGAAAACTTTTTCAAATATCACATCCTTGCCGGAAAAATATTTCTTAGTAATAACCCTGGAAATATCTTCGTCCGGCATAAACACAACACTTATCATATCAGATAGTCTTGTTAAATCTTCTGCATCCATAACGCCAATATGCATACTGGGCAATAAAGATCTTAAGCAAGCAGCCGCTTGATGCGGAGCAATAGCTCTAATTTCTTTTCTTGAATAATCAAGTTCACTGATTAGATCCTCTCCCATAACATATGCGACTGTTCCGTCATTGATGTGAGAATGAAAAAGACCAATATATCCTCTATGAACAACCGGAACATAAGCCAAAATTATTCTTGGGATTTTCATTTTTCCCCTCCACCAAGAAGCTCGTCAACAATCTGACGAAAGCGATTAAATTCTTCAGACATTGTTCTTTCAACGACATCAATTTTTTTCTTAACATCTTCGGCCACACCCACGAGCAATCGTCTAATTTTGGCACTTGTTGAAGTAACTGCTTGAGATTCCAAAACAACAACGCTTCCGCAAAATTCCTTCAGTTGTTCCAATTCATCGTCGTTGTATTTGCTCCGTTCGGAAATAATCAAAACATCGGGTCTGACTGTTTTAATAAGTTGCCAATGAAGATCTTTTTCACCCTTGATAAAAACAATGTCTACGTGACGAATATGACAAAGCATTTCAACCCGTTCATCTTCGGGAACAATCGGGCGATTGGGACCCTTACGGCTTCTTACTTTGGCATCACTATCAACTCCAACAACAAGCACAATATTATCAGGATCAACTCCGGCTGATTTGCGAGCGCTCTCAAAATAACGTCCATGACCTATATGCAGAAGATCAAAAGTTCCTGATGTGAGGATTATTTTTTTCCCCAACATCCTGCAAGCCCTAATAATGCCGGAAAGATCTTCATATGTTTTAATGTGTCTAACTGACACGTTGGAACCAGATCCAAGGATACTCACAACCCCTCCCATTGAGTACTGATGGCAAGCGTATCAAAGAGGATTATCAAAATCAAACTGCAAAAATACCGCCAAAGCGGTTTATGAGTAAATGCAAGATTTATTTAAAAATACTAATTAAGTAGGCTTAACCATTCGGCTTAGAATTTCATTACGGATATTATCTCTATCACGAATAATAGACGGAACAGATTTAAGTTTGGAACCAACAATAATCAATCTTGTCAGATTAATGAGTTCATCAACTAATTCTTTATTAGTCATATCTTTTAGAGCCTTTTCCATTTAACTTCTCCTTGTACTGAATTAGTTTTATCAAATATATTCAAATCAATCAAATAAAACACCCCAAATAAGGTGGGGTATTTTATTTGTGGTGACCCCTGCCTGCCGGCAGGCAGGTCATCGGGACGCCTTGCTATCTCACGTCGTCACTTCGTTCCTCCCAAGACACCTTGCGCCACCGCTAAAGCTTTAGGCGACACGTGATCGGTTTCTTGACGCCCTTCGGGCTTTTTCTTATCCACCCCGCTATGGCGAGGCAACTGGAAACCATTGAGTTTCCGACCCATCTCTATTTAATTCCCCTAGAAGATCACTAATTTAAAACCACTCCTTGTTCTAATGGAGTGGTTTTAAATTATTTGTGACCCTAACGATCGCTAACTCAAAACCATTGATTCATGAAGCACAAAGGTTGTTTGAGTTAGGTAAAATAAGCATGAATGACCAGTATGATTAATGATGATATGGGCGTCTAGTTATCCCCTAAAGGGTTTTAAATCTATTTAAATATAGAGATAATAACGGGGACAATGTTAACTAATGTTGCTAAAGCAATGATGGCAGTTAAAAATGTATACCACTTAATAAATTTATTTGCTTTTTTTGTTAACTCGCTTGTCTCTTCAGAAAAATTAGATATTTGTTTGCTAAGATCATTTAGGGAATCCTCAAGTTTTCGTGAAATTTGATTAATATTCTCGGATATTTGTGTTGCAGATCCACTAATAAAAGTTCCTGTTCTATGAATAACTGGTTGTAAAGAATTTATTGCTAGTCTTAAATTAGCTAGACTAAGAGTTATATTTTTTGCAGCTCTAACTGTAGCCCCAGCCTGATTTTTGTTGAGCGTATCAGAATCCGCTTTCTTAATAATTTCGTCCCAACCTTCTAATTCTGGAAATTCATTTTCTTCGATCATAAATATTTTTTATATTAAAGCTAATTTATTTGCAGATTATATTAAATAATAATCCATTTTCCTCTTTTGGTATCAAATAAGGGGAAAATTTCTTGTTGATGTTCAACGCCAAACAAGCCACAACCTTGTTCTGGTTCTGAGTCACACATCTCGTATTTAAGAAAATTAATTATCTCCTCCATTGCAGTCTTTTGTTCTTCTTCTGTCCAGTATGAATAGAGGTTGAATACTACCAAGTGATTTTTGTGGACAATCAACAATCTGATGCTAAATTTTGTTTCATTTTTTTTGAGCTTTTTTTCTTTGATTTCATTTATGATTTTTTTTATTCTATTGTAAAAATCTCTGCCTGTTTCTGCTAATATTCCGACAGCTATGCTTTTGGCTATAAAAATTGTAATCGGGCCCACAAGACTAACCAGTTCTTCTATGGGGTAAGATGGAATACAAGCCTTAGGTTGTTCATTTAAATCATATTTTGCGATGCTAATATTATAATTATTAATATCTGATTGATTTAATTCCGTTAAAAAATTATTTATACTAGCTTCATATTCAGAATCTTCAAAATAAATAACTAAGTCGTTGTTTTTTATAGATTTATTTTTAAATTCTGCATAATTATCATCTTCAAATTTATAATTTGTTTTATTAATCATTTGAGTGTTTTTTATTTTTATACAAATATTTCCCCATCTAAGCTTCATTATAGGATCGCAATTGAATTTTACAATATGGAGTTTGGGGTTATGTGTGTACCACTAAGTTTGTTGAAAAATGTTATTTCTTTTCATTATTACCCTCCTTTCTATCCTGGAGTTCTTGGTCTAGGGCTAATGCTAATAATATCCACCACCAAGACCAATGGATGATACTTGTTAATTTCAAAATGATAAATATAATCGTAATCATTTAGTTATTAAAACAATGGCTTATTTTTTCTGACATTCTACATTAATCTCATTTCTTAAGTCTTTGTATTTATTATTTAAATCCACAAAGCATCCCAAAATCTCATCTAATCTGTCATTATTTTCTGAGTTAACGCTACAGGACGTTACTTCATAATTCTTATTGCAGTTGACCCACATATCGCCTCCGTTTGTGAGCGTTGTAGAAATCCAATCTTCTACAGGTTTTAAGTGGTTAAAAACTAATCCGCTACAATTATCATCACAAGCCCACTTAGTTATGAGATTTGAATTAGCACCACCTACTTGGATAGCATATCCCTGATAGAAATCTTTGTCTGTCGGATTAATTGTTAAATTATATCTTAACTCCATCGTGTCACTTAGTGATTTGATTTCACTATTTAGGTAAAAAAACATCAGAAAGATGATAATTATAAATATTCCGGACAGCAATAAACTTGGTTTTCTGAAATAAGTTTTTAACTTAATTAAAATATTTTTACCCATAAATTTAGATTATGATACTTTTTTATTTTAGAAGTCATCAATATCATCCTCACCGACACCCAATTTTTCTTCAATATCATACAATTTATAGGACAAATTTTCGATCTCTTTAGCAATATCAAATATTCCACCAGCGATGACCAAAAGAATTATAAGAAACAAAGTTTCGAAATTATCGGAGAGCCATGATCCCAAATCAAAAAAATGATAAGCAATAAATACTAATGCGAGGATAACTATGTATTTAATTAATTTCATATTGTATTGTTTTAATTTGATATTTTTTATTTTTAAAATTATATGAACAAAAAACTTGTAATAAATTATTTGTGCTATGTAAAAATAAATAGTCGTAAATAAGAATGCCAATAAAACATTGGATAAAAAATTAATAGGAAAATTATTTCTAAAACAGAAATCATTCAAATTTATTATTGGTCTGCTACTGGAAGTATAGAAATTAAGACAGTCAGCATAAATATCTGTTTTTAGGCTATTTAAAAAATTTAATAGAACAAAAAAAGCTATAATAACCGATATAAAGAAAATGAGTATAAATAATCTATGCCACCAATAATCAATCAAAAAAATATAACGGTTCAAAAATGGAAATAATATTTTTTTAGATTTATTTTTCATAAATTTGATGACTATAAAATATCTTTATAAACAAAAAGCTCCCAGCCAGTGATGTCTTGCGACACCCATATCAGTTTCCCGATATGACGTTCAACGCGTGCTCTGACTAGGAGCTTTCTGCGTTGAACGTTTTTGACCATGCCTCAAATATGGGGTTTAGGTCACTGATTATTAAGTTGTGATTTGATTATAACCTTCTTTTTTCAACTATCAAAATAGTTAAAGGAGATAAGAGGAAATTTTGTTTTATAAAAATTGACATATTTATTATCAAAAAGATTGATTCAACTAGGCGTATGCTGGCTCATTTTGTTATTATCTAGATAAAAGATACTCGTTTAAATCCAAAACAAAACAAAAATCATCAAAAACAAAATTGCCGATGATTTTTGGAATAACCCCTATAAAAAACTTTTCCACAGATATTGTACTTGCGGGTTTTTAATTAATGTGATAATGTCCGAGGGTACATTGAAAGTTAAGTATTGTAATTACTTCTTTTGACATTGCAGAGCTTTAGCCGAGCAATAGTTGGGTAGTTACTGGTAGAGCATTTCAGGTTGGCAAGGAAATGAGAGTGTGGGGGAAGCCAAGGCAACCAGTAGTTAGAGCCAATTACCTAAGAGTGATTATGTAACCATTAAGGTCGTTTTTGGGTTATGTAATTACTTTTGTGTAGTTGGCTCTTTTTTTAAAGCTGATTTCACAGAAGTCAGCTTTTTGTGATAGAGAAAGAAAATATAAATAAAAAAATAAAAGCGTTTATAGAAAGACAATATCCGCAACTGAGCGAATCAGAGCTTGAGAAAATAACAGCTCAATTTGTTGAATTCGGGTATTTTGTGGTTCGTCTCTATCTTAGAGAGCGCCAAAAACCACAAAAATTGGCTTTTAGAGAGGGTTCAGACCAAATGACACCAAATTCTCCTCCTTGAAAATAGATTGGGCTTAGATCTGGTTTTTTAGTGTTTCCTGAAAATTGGTTTTTGGGTAAAGATTTTGATTTTATCCAATTAAGAGTTTTAATTCTAAATATATGAAAAATAAAAATAATAAAATATTAACTGCAATAATTTATATAAGGGTATCCTCAAAGGAACAAGTTGAAAATTTTAGCCTTGAGATGCAGGAAAGAGAATGTAGGAAGTTAGCAGAACAAAAAAATTTACAAGTGATAAAAGTTTTCAGGGAGGAAGGAGAATCAGCAAAAACTGCCAATAGGACTGAATTAAAAGCAATGCTCCAATATTGTAGTAAAAATACCAAAAAAATTGGATATCTTATAATTTATAAAGTTGATAGGTTATCTCGTAGTAAAGGAGATTACTGGGGTATTAAGGGTTTTCTAAATAAACATGGGATAACGCTATTATGTGTGGCGGATCCCATTACCGATGATCCTAGTGGAAAATTTATGGAGGGAATACTCTCAGCTGTTGCAGAGTTTGATAATGATATAAGAGCACAAAGAACTGAGAGTGGCATGAGAACTCGTCTGTTAAATGGCTTATGGGCATGGAAAGCTCCTGTTGGTTACTTAAATACTACAGATAAAGCTGGGAGAAAGATCATGGTTCCGGATCCAAAAAAATATTCAATGATAAAATTCATTTTCTCGGAATATATAAAAGGGGTTTATTCAATAAGAAGTCTTGCCTCTAAATTGAGTCAAACTGAGTTTAGAAGTAGGTATGAATGCAAGATTGCCAGTTCATTGGTTAAAAAAATTCTTTCTAATCCGTTATATGCTGGGAAAATTGAAGTTCCAAATTGGGATATTTCTGTAAATGGTCAATTTGAAGCTATTATAACTGAAAGTGAATTCAACAAAGCTCAACTAATAATGAGAGGACGCTCATCAGTTAAGCAACCCAGAAATCGCAATAATCCAGATTTTCCATTAAGAGGTACTAGATGTGCTTTGTGCGGAAAAAACCTTACTGGTGGTTGGACAATGGGGAGAAATAAAAAATATGCCTACTATGGATGCACAAACAAAGATTGCTCTAATAGACATGCGTCTTCCAAAAATGATGTCGAAAATAAATTTTCTTTGTTCCTTAAGGAATTAACTCCTAATGAAAAATATTTTGACGTACTCAGAGAAACTGTTTTACATGCATATAAAGATGAATGTGAGTCATCTATTCAGGAAAATATTAGAATTAATAATCAGATTAGGAGACTAAAAGAGGAGAAAGATAAGCTGGTTCAGTTAAGATTAGACGGGAAGATGACAGATGATGATTTTACTGAATATATAGCTAAGAAAAAAACCGACATAAATGAATTGGAGATTTCTAAGTCTGTTATTGGAATTGAGGAAACTGATATTGAAAGTATATTTAATTTTGCAAAAAACCTCCTGTCTGATTTATATAAAAAATGGAGTTCTCTTGAGGTTGAGGATCTAAAGGTTTTGAAAAGCATACTTTTCCCCCAAAATATTGAGTATAGTGGAGAAAAATTCAAAACCGCAGAAATAGCCTGTATTTACAAACTAAATCAGGACTGTAATGGTAAAACTGATGATTTGGTGACCTCATCGGGAATCGAACCCGAATTTATGCCGTGAAAGGGCACTGTCCTAACCATTAGACGATGAGGCCATATAAAATAACAAATGTGTTACAAAGCGAATATTAAATCAAAAGGAATAAAAAAACAAATTTGATAAACTTTTGTGCTCGGGGTGGGATTCGAACCCACACGACCTTGCGATCAAAGGATTTTAAGTCCTTCGCGTATACCATTCCGCCACCCGAGCATATTTAATTTTCAACCTGAGATGCGAGTGAGAATTGTCATACCTTCGAAGGGTTTCCCACGGAGAGACAAACTCTATCGCCTCCTTGAGGCGTCGGCCGGAATTGAACCGGCGTATAGTTCTTTTGCAGAGAACTGCCTTACCACTTGGCTACGACGCCATATTTATTTCTCAAGATTTCTTTCTGTTGTCCAGTTTTAAAAAACATTTCCATCCTTACTGCTTCACTTCTAGATTCAAATTCATGAACCTCAAGCAATTTCCATGGCTTATTTGCTTTTGTAGATTTTACCTTACCGAAATTATGAAGTCTAACTCTGTTTTCAACATTTTCTGTGCTACCCACATAAATATCTCTATTATTTAAACTTATTAGTATGTATGTATAATACATTTTAAAAAATAGTTTTGTCTCCCTTCGGGAGATCTCCCGCAGGGAGACAGACCCTTGCCTTACCAATTGTGCCTTTTTATGGCATCTGCCGTAGGCATGAGCTACCGCGCCATATTTATTTATTAAAACTTATTTTTATAGTTTTATTCATTTTTAGGGAGACAGACCCTTGCCTTACCAATTGTGCCTTTTTATGGCATCTGCCGTAGGCATGAGCTACCGCGCCATACCTCAATGTTAAACTAGCCAATCTCTAATTTGCAAGATCTGTTTCAATTTTTGACTCCTGTCTGAATATTAATTCCGGAATTTTTTTTACTTTCATTTTTTTAACCAAATACCAAGACAATTGCGGTGAATGTCTTTTTAAATAAGCTAAAGTATCTTTAACAACTTCATCGGGATAAATAGAAACTGACACAAAAAGCTTGTCGTTCTCCTCATTTAATTCAACTCCGGTAATAGTAATTAAAGCCTTGTCACTCTCAAGCGATCTGACTATTTCTTTAGCGAGTAAATCTTCAACTATGCTTTCAAATCTTTGTTTTCGGTAAATACCCATAAGAATAGTTATTAGTTATTGGTAATTAACTATTAACTCATAACATAATAACGTTTTATCTATTTTTTATTTGGCAACTATCAAAGTGTCCCCAACTTGAATTTCATTAGGTGATTCAACCATCAGTCCGCACTCCCCATCTTCAACTCTTTTAACATCAAGTTTATTTTGTTGAAGATTGGTTACTCTGCCAAAACCCAATTCTTTACTGTCCCTAACAATGGATATTTTGTGATTGATGGATAAATATCCGGCGACAACTTTTCCTCCAATTAACTGTTTTTTATTTTTTTGACTGAATACAGCCAAGACTTCAAGTTTTCCGGGTTCTTTTTCTTTTTCCTCCGCCTTCATTGAATCCTCTAAAGCTTCAACGATTCTGTAAATTATATTTGAAGTTACAATCTTCACATTTTGACCTCGGGCGAGATTTTCGGCTGACTTGGAAACTCGGGTATTGAAACCGACTATAATGGCGCCGAAATTTACCGCTTGTCTAATATCTCCGTCGGTTACCTCTCCGACTTCTTGATACATTATTTTTATTTTTTTGTCGTTGATATAAATATCCGAAAGAACATGGACCAAAGCTTCCAAAGATCCCGAAAGATCCGCTTTTAAAATAATTTTTAGTCCGCTTTCTTCTTGAGTCTGAAGAGCTGATGTTGGACGAATTTGAGGAGTGGTTGGCTGACGTTTTATAAGATCAAGCTCTCCCGCCTCAAAAGATTCTCCAATAACGGGAATTTCTTCAAAACCAATAATCAATGCCGGGCTGGATGGATCAAGACTATCAACTCTTTCTCCTATAAAATTTTCAAGAATTTTTACCTTCCCTCCCGCTGATGGAGTAACTATATCATCACCAACTTTCAAAATTCCGTCGGTAACAATAATTGAAGCGACTAATCCGCGCCTGCTATCCATTCTTGATTCAAGAATGAATCCTTTTGCTATTGACTGAGGGTTATACATCGGGTTTTCCATCTGCCACATCAAAATCACAAGATCAAGCAACTCTTCAATTCCAGTGCCCTGTTTGGCGCTGATTGCATGCCAAGAAATATTTCCGCCCATACCCTCTAAATCAACACCGTGTTTGGCAAGATCATTTTTTACCCTGTCTTCATCGGCATTGTTTTTGTCTATTTTGTTAATAGCCACTACAAATGGAGTTTTGGATTCCTGTAATATTTTTATTGCTTCAATAGTCTGGGGTTTGGCTCCATCGTCAGCCGCTACCACCAATATGGCGATATCGGCAACTTGAGCTCCTCTTTGGCGCATTTTGGTAAAGGCTTCATGACCAGGGGTATCAACAAAGGTAATGCGCTGCCCATTTTTTTCTATTTCATAAGCTCCGATTGATTGAGTGATTCCTCCGGCTTCCTTTTCGGCTACTTTTGTTTTTCTAATATAATCCAAAAGAGTGGTCTTTCCATGATCAACGTGCCCCATAACCGCCACTATCGGTGGACGAGGTTTTAAAGTTTGATTATTCAACGGCTCTTTGGCCGCTTTTTGGATTTTAGAAGACATGTGAATTAAAGAATACCAGCAAATCTTTGTTATGGCAAGACTTCCTGAGTTATCCACTTTTTAAAATAAATGTGTGGTATAATGAATGTGTCGAAAGGAAACTTTTGGCATTAGCTCTTTGATAATCTCATGGTGATGAAATGAGGAAGATCATCGATCGCCCTCAACCCATCGCCAGTATCTGGTGCGTCCTAAACGTACCACGACCATCCGTCAGTGCTCCGGCATTGCCGGGCACAAACTTCTGAGCGTCCTCCGTGGCGCTCTTTTTTTGTTTCATAAAATTATTCCACAAAAAACCGCCTAAATTATTTGAGCGGTTTTTAAAACAATGATTTTACAATCCCAAGAATTTAAGCAGTTGATAAATCAAAATCGCCGGCCAAACCAAAGCCTTTAACACACCCAACACCCCCATCCAAAATGTAGCGGCATTTTGAATAAAGTAAATCGCCGCCCCGATGAAAGCTAATCCGTAGATGCACCCAGAAACACCCTTGTCTTGTGATTTTTTCCAATCACAACAACCTTTGCGGCAATTGGCGCAATTTTCGCAACCGCAAAGACACTTTTTGTCGCAGCATCCGACACAATTTTTGTCGCACATATTTTGTTCTTTTTCCATATAAATATTTTAACATCTTGGAAAAATAAAAAAACATTACTCAACTTAATAACCGATTGATTAATTAAATTATAGGCGTAATATATTTTTAGTTCTCAACACTGGAGGATATTATGACAGATCCAACCCTGCTTGAAATAGTCAGGTCTAAAATTGATAAAACGGTTAAATATGTATTCTTGTCAAAAGGACAAGTCATTGAATTTAGCTTTATTGATAAGAGTGATGGCAAAGATATCATCTGCGTTCCAACCCAAACCGGCTGTAAATTAGGGTGTAAGTTTTGCTTTCTTTCCGATTGTCCTGATTTGGAGGTTAGAAATTTAGATTCTGAAGAAATAGCGTTTGGAGTAAATTATGTAATTGAAGATCTTGGGCTTTTAAGAAAACCAAATCGCAATAATATTCTTCTTGTCTCTTATATGGGATGCGGAGAGCCGCTTTATAATTTAGACGGAGTGATTGGAAGTTGTATCAAAATCAGAAATGAGCATAGCCCAAAATACGAGGTGGTAAGATTTGCGGTTTCCTCATTGATACCCGAGTTGGGATTAATGAGAAAGTTCACTAATCTCGTTAAAGAAAATAATCTTCGGATGAAATTCCATTTTTCCCTCCATTCCCCCGACGCCGGAATAAGACACGCCATTATGCCAGCCGCTCAAGGAATAACGGCGAGTTTGATTCTCGTTGATATATTCATGACTCACACCGGAAATTCAGCCGAGATTCATTACTCTCTAATCAAAGGAGTTAATGACAGAGATGAAGATCTTGAATCTCTAATAAAACTTTTAAGCAGTGGAAGAATTCCGATTAAGTTTTTGGTTTATAACAAAAAACCGTCGGTTAATTTAAAACCCTCAAAAGACAGGAGGGTTGAGAAATTTAGAAGGAGATTGGAAGCAGCCGGAATACCAACTGAGTATTATCATCCCCCAGGATCGGATATCGGGAGTAGTTGCGGCCAATTTTTGATGCAATACTACCAAAGATACAGTAAACCAAAGAGCCAATAAGGCTCTTTATTTATGAGAGAGTTTGTATTTCTTTATCCAATTAATCAAAAACAAAACACCTATAACAACTGCCGGACCGGATATTGCCACATACCAGCTCCAATGACGATTAAGTCCGACTGTATAAACATAGTAAATCGCAAATCCAAAAAACATTACCGTTCCAACTAAATCTTTTTTCCAAGCCCATATGGTTGCCAATAAAACAATAATTGGAACAGAAAGATGAATTAAAAGAGCCAAGATTGTTTCCCAACCTTTGTATTCTGTAAATCCATCGAGAGAAAACAAGCATAAAAACGCAACAAACAATAAAGACAAAACCCTGGGCGCCCAATACAAAATTTTGTTTGACATAATGGTTTTATTTTA
>ERZ795061.1845-NODE-1845-length-20164-cov-6.109404_pt1 | contig 20164 bp, 23 predicted proteins | sample MGYA00375145_ERZ795061 | MGnify/ENA primary metagenome ERZ795061 (study PRJEB30190, sample SAMN05720144) | anaerobic digester metagenome | isolation source: active sludge of municipal wastewater-treating anaerobic digesters | place: USA | collected 2014-12-22 ... | reverse complement strand
TGAATGTCGTCATGCGACTGGGGGGCTCAACGGGATTCGCCGAAAGCCCGCAGACCATCGTGGATGATATCGCGGTGGTGAAGCCGAACTTCCTGGTCGCGGTCCCGCGGGTGTTCAACCGCATCTATGACGGCCTCTGCGCCCGCATGAACGAGACCGGCGGCCTCGCCAAGAAGCTCTTCGACATGGGCGTATCCGCCGGCCGCCACCGCAGGGAACTGCTCAAGGATGGGAAAAAGAGCTACCTTACCGAACTGAAATTCAAGATCGCCGACAAGGTAGTGTTTTCAAAAATCCGTGAGCGCTTCGGCGGGCAGCTGTCCCAGTGCGTGAGTTCGAGCGCGGCCCTGAGCCCGGTCATTGCCGAGTTCTTCTTTGACATCGGCATCCCCATATACGAGGCCTGGGGGATGACAGAGATTTCCCCGGCGGGGACAATGAACAGCCCGGAGGCGTATAAAATCGGAAGCTGCGGCAGGGCAATTGACAAGGTAACGCTGCATATCGACCGGAGCGTTATCGAGGACGATCCCAACGGGAAGGAAGGGGAGCTTATCATTTACGGGCCCAACGTCATGAAGGGCTACCACAACAAGCCGGAAGAGACCAGGGCCACCATGACCGACGACGGCGGCCTCCGCACCGGTGACCGGGCCTTTGTTGACGAAGACGGGTTCCTCTATATCACCGGCAGGATCAAGGAACAGTTCAAGCTGGAAAACGGCAAGTTCGTGTTCCCCGTGGCCATGCAGGAGGAGATCACCCTGATGCCGATCGTCGAACAGACGATGATATACGGCCTCAACAAGCCCTATACCATATGCCTCGTTTTTCCAGATTTGAATGTGCTGAAGCCGATTGCCGAGAAGAACGGCTGGCCTGCAGATCCGGCGGAGATGGTCAAGATAAAAGCGGTGCATGAATATTTTACCAATGAAATCGCGTCTCACCTTAAAGGTAAGTTCGGGTCCTACGAGATCCCGAAGAAAGTCCTGGTGCTTGCCGAAGGCTTCACCCTCCAGAACGGGCTCCTTACCCAGACCTTCAAGCTCAAGAGGAAGGAAGTGCTGAAGCGGTACCAGGAAGAGATCGACCGGCTCTACTCGGAGGATTGAGACGGCCGGCAGAGGCGTGCTGTCGTAAAGTCTTCTCTATCAATTTTTTACGCAATCCCGGGCACAACCTACCGGTCTGCCCGGGCCCGCCTTTTCCTGAAATAACCCTGCGCCCTTGCTATGGCGCCGACGGCCTGCTCCGGTGAGGAAAAGGCCATGACCCCCTCGCTGTCCAGGTGCCTGACGATGTTGCCCGCCGCGGGCTCGTCGAAGGCCACAAGGTCGATGACCGGAATTATCGGTTTCTTAAAATGACGAATCTGTTTCACCACGAGGTCAAGGAGCTCCATCTCGCCGTCTATCATCTTCCGCGCCGGCTGTTCCATGACCTCCCGGGGAAGGATAGGCGAATCGAGCCAGCGCCGCGCCCGGGCGGTCATGTACCCCAGTCCCAGGAGCAGGATGGCGTCCATGTTCCCGTGCTCAAGCAGCGCCTCGATGGAATCGGTGATCATCGAGATCTTTCCCGGCGCGACAAGGTCGATGGGGTTGCGCCTGCTCCAGAAGGGCGGCAGGATCGCGTCAAGCTCCGACACGACGAGTTCGTCTATGGGCGGCACCTCAAGGCCCGCCTTCTCGCACAGATCGGCCGATATGACGCCCCAGCCGCCGCCCTGGGTAACGATGCCGATGCGCTTCCCGGTGAACTCCGGCTGGGAGAGCAGGAGGCCCGCCACGTCGGCCACTTCGTCAAGGGTATCGGCCAGGATGATGTTTGCCTGGCTGCACATGGCGTGGAACACAGCGAAACTTCCCGCCAGGGCCCCCGTGTGGGACATGGCAGCGCCGGCGCCGATGGTGCCGGTGCCTCCCTTGAGGAGGATAATGGGCTTTTTAAGGGCCACGCGGCGGGCGGTTTCCAGAAACCGGCGTCCCTGCCGCAACCCCTCAACGTAGAGGCATATGACCAGGGTCTTGTCGTCAGTCTCGAGGTATTCAAGGTAATCTTCGATTTTCAGGTCCGCTTCGTTGCCGGAGCTGACCAGGCGGCTTATGCCGATCTCGCGGCGGTTCAGGCGGTAGGTCATGGAGGTCCCCAGGTTGCCGCTCTGGGAGACAATGGCAACGCCGCCCTGCTTGATTTTCGTCGACATCATGACAGACTGCACGGGGGATGGGTAGGCGCTGAAAACGCCCATGGTGTTGGGTCCCACGAGGCTGATGCCGGTTTCACGGGCGATGGAAAGCATTTCCTGTTCAAGAGCGGCGCCTTCAGGACCGGTCTCGCTGAAGCCGGCGGTGACGACCACCGCGGCCCGTATTCCCGCCGCGGCGCATTCGCGCATCGTCCCGGGCACCAGTTCCTTGGGCACGACGATTACCGCCAGGTCGACGGGGCGGGGGACACCGGCAAGGCTTGTGTATATCTCCCGGCCGAACCAGGTCCCTCCCTGGGGGTTGACCGGGTATATGCCGCCCCTGAACCCGCCCTTGTAAAGATGGTGAAGGATGTTGAACCCCCATTTGGTTACCGTGGTTGACGCGCCGATGAATGCTATCGATCTGGGTTCAAACAAAGCCTGATATTGTGATGTCCGGTTCATGGGATGCCCGCTTATTATTGGGAATATTCTGCATTATGATTTTTAAGGGGTGAAGTCATCAAGCATTTTTTACGGCAGGTCAATACCGGATCATTATAATATCTGAATGATGTCGCAGTTGCGCAAAAAGCACTTGCCATATTGAACACTGACGTCATTATCTCCCAATATAAACAACAGATGCCATGCATCGTGCCTGCAATACCAGTAATCGGAGCCGCCGGGTAATGAAAAAAATTGTTGCAATGATCATGCTCACCGTTGTCTCTCTTTCTGTTTCATGCGATGCCGTGAACCAGGATGATTCAAAGTCGTTCACGGAATTATTGCTGCTGCTGATACAGGCTGACCGGACGCCGGTCGCTCCGGTGCCGGAACCGTGCCCGGCTGTCACTTACGGAGCGCCGGTTTATGCCGCTGCTCCGCTGGCGGCCGACGGCGATTATTTCAGAGATGCAACGGGAAGGGTCGTTATCCTGCGCGGCGTTAATGTTGCGGGCAACTCGAAGGTGCCGGACTTCATGCCCATTACCGGCGGCGACATGCTTGATCCGCTTCCCGGCTGGGGATTCAACACGATCAGGCTCCTGTTCACATGGGAAGCCCTGGAATCAGCGCGGTGCGCCTATGACGAAGGCTACCTGGATTATTACGAACAGGTCGTCATCTGGGCCCGGGAACGGGGCCTGTACGTGATGGTGGACTTCCACCAGGATGCCTATTCACGCTATTCCATCGGCGGCTGCGGCGAGGGTTTCCCGGAATGGGCGGTGACGCCGGCGGTGGGTCACGCGACGCCTGACAACGGCGAGGCCTGCTCCTCGTGGGGCCTGAAGATGGTTTTCAGCCTGTCGCACCAGAAAACGTGGCGGGATTTTCACCGGGACCTGTACGGCGTCCGCACCAGATACCTGGACATGGTGGAGGCGGTCGCCGAACGGATGTCGAAGCATGAAAACGTGATAGGGTACGAACTTATCAACGAGCCCTGGGGGTCCAATGATCAACTGGAGGAGTTTTATGAGCTGGTTGCCGGCAAAATCCGAGGCCGGCACCCCAACACCATCCTCTTTGTGCCGCCCAAGGCCATCGTGTCCAGCGGCATGGCGTCGAATACCATGACAAAGCCGGCCTTCGCCAATTTTGCCTATTCCCCGCATTTTTACGACGGCATGGTGGCTCTTTTCAAGTCCTGGCGGGGCAACGATCCCGGGGAGTCGCTGAACACCCTCCTTGACAAGGCCGGATACTGGGGAGTTCCCCTGGTGCTGAGCGAATTCGGCGCGCCTGCGGAAACCGAGAATGTAACCGGGTATACAACCGCACAATATAACTGGCTCGATGACCACTTCGCGTCGGGGATCCACTGGTGCTATACCCCCGGATGGACCAGCTCCTTGAAGGACGGCTGGAACATGGAGGACTTCAGCATCGTTGACGATGCCGGCCAGCTGCGGGCCAATTACGCGCCGCGGCCCTATCCGCAGAAAATAGCCGGCACGCCGGGCGTCTTTACTCTTACTGAAACGGGATTCACCCTGACATGGACCAATACGCTGCCCGGCGCAGCCACAGAGATATTTCTGCCGGAAAACTACGCCGATGATAAAACGCTGTCAGACAGCATACCGGGCGGCAGCTGTTCCGTCACGGGACATTTATTGTCATGCACAGGCGCCGGCACCGGGAACGCTTCGGTGAGCCTGTCTCAGTGAAAAGAACATGTCGTAACAATCATTCGAAACCGGCAGGGCCGGTAACCAGCGAAAGGAGGCCGAAATCATGCGTACACCGAGGACATACCTGCAAGGCATCAAACCACTATCCGCGTTCATCGCTGCCGGTTGCATTATGCTTCATCCTTCGCCATCCCTGCCCAACACCTATTGCGCCGGAGCCTATTTTTCAACAGAGGTCGGCGGTTACACCTGGAACGTGTCCCGGTCATCGACATATGTTTTTGTCACGCGGACACCGCCTTCAATGAGCACCGCGGTACTGGCCGGCGGCGGGCTGGTGTGGACCGGTGAATTTCTTGATGGCCGGTTCATGCTGAGGCAGAGCCTGGGTCTTGAAGCGTTCATTGCCAAACGGTTCGACATGACCCGCTTTTCCCTGATCAATACCTTCGCCTATGTGCCGTTCAGGACAGATGATTTCTTTGTGTGGTTCGGGCCGCAGTTGAACCTGTTCTACATCTGGGGGAAGGATTCATCAAGCACCATGTTCCTGTTCAGCGATTATATATCCTCCAATGTCCCCGTTTACAGGAAAAGGAGATATGGGATACTTCCCATTGGAACCGGGCTGGCACTGGGACTGGATTATGAGGTATACAATAATCTGCGCCTTTCGTTCGAGGGAGGCTTCCATCTTTCCACTTCGGTTTACGGAATATCCCGCGAGGTCGGTGACGGGAAGGCGTCAGCGACAGGATATGAAGGATATGCCAACGTGGGCGTCCTGTACCGGTTCACAGAAAAATCAAGGGACAGCCATGATGATGAATGACCGGACAGTCCGGGTTCATTTCGCCGACGTTGCGTGTTTCGTGATGCCATCGGTATAAAGACAAGGCTACTGCTCCCGGCACAATTGTTCCGGTACATTGAACAATGGCTGTTATCCTTCCGCGCCCGGGCTGAATGATTTCGTGGATTTTTTGACCTGATGGTTAACCCCGGCTTTCTGGCACAGCCGCATGCGAAATGTCAGGATGCGGCCTTCACGCCGGTCGTTGCACCGCACCTTTTAAAACATCGGAAAAACAACAGGTTCTCTTGCACGTTTGCTTCGGTGATTGAGTACCAATAATAGCGCGGGTCCTTTGTTAACCGGTCAACTTGCGGTATTTTTTATTCTTGCCATATAAAAGAATTAATGATAAACTGACTGGTTTGCTGTTTTCTGAACAATTATGATCTTTTATCAGATATGAAAAAACCGGCCGATTCAGGCAACGCAACCGCCGGTACGGAGTGAAACGGTGAATGTTGTATCCACCCTGTTGCTGCTCTCTTTCCTGATATATCTGTATCTGGGCGTCACCACCTATCAGCTTAACAGGCAATCCCGCATCAACATCCAGATGCTGGTCGTGTGCATGAATTTCGCCTTATGGTCCTTTGCCTATGCCTTTATGCATACAAGTGAAGACGTGGATGCCGCATTCTGCTGGTACCGCCTGTCCACCTTCGGCTGGCTCTTCTTTATCTCCTTTATAGTCCACCTGGTGATGCTGCTGTCGAGAAATGAACGTCTCATCGGAAAGGCCTTTTATATGGTGGTCTACGGGACGCCGTCGGCGGCCTTTATATGGGTCAACGGCTTTCTCATAGACGAGTCGTTGCTGCACCCCGTGCCCGGGGGATGGACCACGGTCTACGATATCGGTCTGGTATGGATAATACTCTATCTCGCCGCCTATTATCTGATCCTGGGAATTGCATGGTACGTCCTGTACCGCTGGGGGATGAAGAGCCCCTACCGGCGCGTGAGGAAACAGATCATGATCTTTCTCGTCACTTCCATCGTCTCGTTGGTCGGCGCCTCGACATTTGACAATATCCTCCCTTTTGTAGGCGTTGTCCGCTATCCCCTGATCGCGCCGATCATAATACTGGTCTGGATGTTCGGTTTATGGTACGCGATTCACAAATACGGCATGATGAAGATGGATACATCCTTCGCTGCCAGCACGATCATCAACAGCATGAACGATCTCCTGTTCCTGTCCGACCATGAGGGCATTATCAGGCAGACAAACCCGCACTCGTGCAAGATCCTTGCGATGGAACAGGACGATATAACGGGGAAGATGATACATTCCTTCATAAGGGAACAGGAGCTTGTCCGTGACGCCATTTCCCGGTTCAGGGAATCGACCTCCGATCATGGCAGCATTGAAGTCAATTTCATCCCGCGGGCGGGAAGCGATATCCCCGTGCGGCTGTCCATGTCGGCCCTCCGCGACAGCGAAGGCGACCTCCTGGGGGTCGTGTTTGTCGGATACGACCTCAGGGAGAACCGGCAGCTCAGGAAAATGCAGACCATGATGCAGGCCGAGATGGAGATGGCCGCTCAGATACAGTCACGGATGTTCCACAGTACGCCGCCGAATGATACGGCATGGGACATCAGCATCGTCTTCAGGCCTTTATCGCCGGTATCGGGCGATTTCTATGATTTTTATCAGACCGGCAACATCCTCCAGGGTGTATCGATCTTTGATGTGTCCGGCCACGGGGTGTCCGCAGGGCTTATCACGATAATAGCGAGGTCGCTGGTTTTCAAGGGCTTTACCACCCTGATGGACCGGCCGCTGGACGAAGTGCTTTCCGCCATCAATAATGAACTGGTGAAGGAGATAGGCCAGCTGGACGATTTTATGACGGGGATCCTGATTCGTTTCAGGGATGGCTTCGGGGAATACGTCAATGCCGGTCATACGCACCTCCTCATGCGGCGCACCGACGGAAGCGTGAGGGTGATCGACAACGCCGGGCAGGATATACGGGGCAGTTTCCTGGGCATTGATTCCATCGTGCCGAAATTCACGGTTGTCACCTTCGAGATCGGTCCCGGCGACCAGATACTGGCCTACACTGACGGTCTCGTGGAATGCATCGACAGCGCAAAAAACCGCTACGGCATCGACCGTCTAATAGAGGCATTCCGCCAAGCCCCGGCAGGAAGCACCGACGAGACCATGGCCCACATCATAGGCGACATGGAACGCTTTATCGGCAGCCGCCCCCTGCGGGACGATCTCACCGCCATTCTGCTCCGGCGCAGGTAGTTGTTATCATCATCACCTGGGCGTCTCGTTCTTTTCAAATGCCATGAGCACCAGGATCTGGAGCTCGTGGCATCCGCGGCTCGTCCTGCCCATATAGAGGCCGGCCGCAGAACGGGCGCGTTCGGCTTCGAATCCGTAGGCATAATCGATGAAAAGAGGAAGCAGGTTGCCGAGGAGCAGCGAGAAGGAACACGACAGACTGGTATAGAAATTGCGGGAATAGTTGCGCACGAGCCACCGGTTCCAAATAGCGCCCCTGCCCATGCCGATCACCTCGTTTCTTGTCGGCATATAGAGTATGTTGAACCCCGGCTGGATGCGCGCGTCCCAGAAGGGGATCGGAAAGCCCGCCTGCAGGCGCGAGATCACGTAAAAGTGGTGGTAGAAATAGGGCGAGTAATAACCGGGCATGACGCCGTAATCCTGGGGATAGCCGCCGATCTGCTCGGTGTTGTTCCGGTCCACGCCGATAAAATATCCTCCGTATAGGTCAAGCAGTATGTTGTAATCGCCCTTGAAGTTGTAATAGCCGCCGGCGTTGAAATAGAACCGGTGCGTGTTCCTGATGCTGGATTTGTACCAGATGCCCTCAGTGTGTCCGGTCGGCGGGACCCATGTGTTGCCCAGCTTTTCCCTGAAAAAGAGACGGTCGTAGTCATACCAGGTGCCGTATCCGACCCGCCGCGCGTAATTGTATTCAAGGCGGACCATGTAGCCGTGTTTGACGCGTTCCATGCTTTTATCCTTGACGTCGCTCAACAGGACCTCGATGCCCGGCTTGAGCTGCCAGTGCCGATGCGGCACGTTGACGTACTTGTGCTCGTTGGGCGTCAATAACGGCAGGCGGTAGAAGAAGTAGGAGGGATGGAAGAACACCCTGGTAGAAAATATGCGGAACCAGTTGTACTGGAAGAATCCGCCGACGCCGAAATTGTTTCCCCCGATGGAGCGCCGCCTGTCGTCATATCCCTGCTTGTAGGACCTCCAGGCCGCATAGATCGAATGTTCCAGCAGGGGTTTGACGCCGGCGAAGATGCGGTCCGTCTTGTAGCCAAGGATCGCGAATATTCTCGTCGTGGTCAATGTGAACTGGGCGTAGAGGTCGGGGTTCTTGAAGTTTTCGCCGAACCAGTAGTAGGCTATGAGGGGCGACAGGTCGTTGCTGTCACCGGGAAAGGGCTGATCAACGCCAAGGGCGAGATAATGCCGGTATTCCTGTTTTTTTTGCGCGGGGTCAGGTCGTCAATGGCAGGCTCCGTCAGGTCCTGCCCCAGCACTGACATGGCAAAAAACAGGCACAGACAAAAACAGCAGATAGGCATCAATCTCCGTTTCATGGGCAACCTCTGCGCGGTGATATTGTGATAATGTATTCTCACCCTCGTTTATTTTCGTTTCTTGTCTCTGAATATTTATTTTAATAACTGCGAAGTGCCCATGGTAAGACCATGAAAACGATGCGACGGATCGACCCCCTGGCGCGGGCCATCATCAACATAACCATAACCTTCATCCGATCTTTAACAGAATGCCCGAAGGACCAGTCGGCAGTCTCCTGTTTGCCAGCCAGTCCATGAATCGCGTAACCCTTTCCCCCTCTATATCTCCGAGGCAGGTTGCGCTTCGACGAAGTCATTGGTCCAGAACTGCCGCCACAGCGAGTAAACAGTATTCGAACCAGGTTATCGATGATATCCCGGTGGATTTTATGATATGGGTGACAGGACAGTAGTTTTTTAGCTTTCAGCCTGTCTTTTTTTCTTCTTTTCCCGCAAAACAATAGCATGAAGGTCTTTAAGGCCCATTACCATGGCTGTTTTTAACACATTTTGATATCCCATCCCCATGAATCGATCCAGGTCATGCGCGTCCTCGTAGGCTTCGTGAGTGATGTTCATGGTGATTCTCTTGGTTTTTGCTTTATAAACTTTCTTTTTCTTGTCTGCTTTCATCATCATGCCGGATAAGTCGGTTTTATCGTAATATGATGCATCGATAGTTGAAGTTTGACGGCTATAAACAACGAGTATATGCTTGCCTCCGCATTTCCCGAAATAGAGGTCAATGTCTTCATCCCTCGTGCTCGGATAAATAACAACATCAACTTCTTTGTTGAGGATCGATTTATAGATTCCTTGGTAAATTTGCGTTCCTCGAGTCTATTCAGACTATGCTTTGAAAAATTGTGCATACATATAATATATGAATGATGTATGTTAGTGTCAATTACTATTTCAATGATGGAAATGGGGGATGGTTGGTTGATTTATGCTATTAGAGTATACTTATCGAGAAATTCTGAAGTTCGAGTCTTATCGTAATGCTACGGGAATACAGTATTCGAACAGAATATTTTGGCTTTAATTGCTGCAATAATGGTCTGAAAATATAAAAAAGGCGCTTCCCGGAGTCCGAAAAGCGCCCATGCTCCCACGGGAAGTCAGTATTCGAACCAGCTCATAGATGATATCATGCTGGATCTCATGATTTGGATGGCAGAACGAAAGCTATATGTTTAATTCAAATCAGGCTTCACAGCAGACATTGGCCAGAGGCTTGACTCGAGGTTTATGCTGTTTGGCCTCCCATAGAGAAAGTCTATTTTGCATTTCCAGCCAGCTCTCCGGAGTAGTGCCGGTGGCTTCGCCTATCCTTACCGCCATTTCGGGCGTTAGTACACAATGACCATGCACCAGCTCCGATAGGGTTTTCCTGGATATTCCCATACACTCAGAAGCCTTAGTGATAGTCAGATTAAGAGGCTTGATAACATCTTCAAGAAGCACGATCCCCGGATGGACAGGTTTTCTTTTTGTTATATTCATGATGTTAATCCTTGTTGAGTTCAATGATAATCAATGTAATCAACGACTATTGCATCTTTACCCTCAAATTTAAATGTTATTCTCCAGTTGCCGCTAACGCTTACTGCCCAGGTCCTAGCCTTATTGCCAGTTAGTTCATGCAATTTATAGCCCGGCAGGTTCATGTCTTTGGGTTTTTTAGCTGCTGCCAGCCTGTCCAGAATACGTTCGAGTTTAGATGCATGATCGGGCTGGATTCCTTTTTTGCTGCCAGTATCAAAGAATTGCTCCAGCCCTTTGTGTTTAAAACTCTTTATCACAGAACCAATGTAACCCCAAGGGTTACAATAATCAAGAGAAAAATCTAGATTTCTTTAAATTATGAAAAGTGCAGGTTGTGAAGTTCGAGTCTTATCGTAATGCCATAGGAAGACAGTATTCGAACCGGCTATTTTGACTATAATTGGTTCAATATGGTCGGAAAATAAAAAGGCGCTTCCCGGAGTTCGAAAAGCGCCCATGCTCCCACGGGAGTACAGTTATCGAACCAGGTTATTGATGATATCCTGCTGGATTTCATGATTTGGATAGGGGAAGTATGGTAATCATCAATTATGCGCTATCGTATGTATCCTTTTCTTCAACTTCTTATATGAGCTTTCATTGTCCCTGACTGGAAATCTGTGCTTCCCGACATACACATATGATATTTTACCTTCATCCATCATCTGGTGCACCCGTTGTCTGGTCACCGAAAGCTTCTTTGCAACCGTATCAACATCAATGAGGTCAGAGGCAACGATGCGTTTTGAGTCCTGGCGCGCTTTTTCATCGGTCAGCTTTGATGTTATTAATTTGGTCGATCTTATGCTGAACATTCCTTCGCCACAGGAAGAACAGAAATATCCATCAAGATTGGTGACGGTTATTGGCTCATATCCGTGATTTCTATATGTTTCCGAGATCCCTTTTTTATATTTCATGGTTCCTTTCGATCCGCACGATGGGCAATCAATCCATTTTTTTTCTTTCATTTTATTTCTCCTTGAACGAAATTATCACCGTTTCATCATCAAGAATTTGCAGTTTAATGTAAGCTATTCTGGTAATAATCTTTTTGTGATAAACGTCCTGCCACAAGGTTGTATCAAAACGGCTCGTCATTGACTTGTATAAATCCGATGCTTCAAGCCTGAGCACCCATTCGGCAAGTTCTTCTGATAATAGTGAAAAATCCTCAAATGCGCTTTTTATAGCTGTAGCGGTAATGCGATATCGGCCCTCTTTGACCAGGGTCTTTACTCGTAACAGCGAATAATGCGCTTTAAATTTATCCATTTTTAATATCTTTACAATGTCAAGTTATTAAAAATATAGGGAAGGGTCAAGAATAAAATGGTCAATAGGAAGGTCTTAAAGAAGTTCGAGTCCTATCGTAAAGCTACGGGAATACAGTAATCGAACTGAAGATTTTATCTGTAATTGCTACAATAATGACCGGAAAATAATAAAAAGGCGCTTCCCGAAGTTCGAAAAGCGCCCATGCTCCCCCGGGAAGACAGTATTCGAACCAGGTTGTCGATGATATCCTGCTGGATTTCATGATCTGGATGGTTGGAAGTGATAAAAACCCTTAAAATGAACCGTTTTGAACCGAAATGCACCCCCGAAATAGAATTACCAAATTAGTTCAAATTAGAATATACAAATTAGATATTTCTATAAGTCATGGTATACAATCAATTATTGTGGGAAATATATGTGTCGCATGTAATAGAAATATTCAAATAACATGTGTTATGTTATATAATGCGTGATTTGTACGTTGTTGAAGTGTAATTTTAGCAAAATATATTAAATACGGGTTTTACTAATAAATTGACGGCAATTGTGCCGGAATAAATTTATTGGGAGGAACCCAAAATGGAAGAGACAAAAATAAATATGATTGAGGAAGAGCAAGTTGAGAATCAAAAGGATGATAGCAGCCATCTTTATGAATTAACTCGATTATCTGAAGGAGGTGAAAAGGATAAGGATCTGATTGATTGGAATGAAATAAAGGCTGAATATTTTGCTGGCGCCGGGCCAAAATTTTTATCTGAGAAATACGGTATTCCCGTAGAAACAATCCGTTCACAAATCAAGCGAAATGGATGGGGGAAGGAGAAAAGGGATATAGATAGCCATTTAAGCATGCTTGTAAGAGAAAAATATGCTGAAACTTTAGCCGAACTCCAAATTGTTATCCGCGAAAAGTACCGCAAGGTATTTTCTTTGATTTTAGAGCCTACGTTAGAAATGTTTAGGACATCGACAAAAGCCAAAGAAATGTTTTATCTTTCAAAGATAATAGAAAGCTGTATGCGACAAGAATTCCGATGCGCGGGCATAACCGAGGAATCAGATTCGCTGCTGCATGAATTAATAAACCCGGTCCCGAAAGAAACAACTTCTTCGGGTGACTTTATTGACAACCTTTCTGTGGTAAATGCTAAAAAAGTGATGCAATTTTTTGATAAAATTGCAAGCCTTGATGACAATGATCCGGATAAAGGATCGACCTAAGTTGATCAAAGGTGGGATTTCATAGTTTTACCATGGAATACCACCTTTGATTTTGTCACATGGTATTCGCCTTAATGCAGTTGATAACACCTTGGAGAATTTCAATCATATTTTCTCCATTTATGATGTTGATGTTAATAATTGGCTGAATTATATTTGGTTTCGACATTTTATCATCATCGCTTTCCTTGATAGAAACGTTTTTTTGAGGAATGGCGGTTTTTGCATTTTTGCCATTACGCAGGTTGCGTTCTAAAATCTTCTTGGTACGGCGACTGCTGTTGAAGTTTTGATCATAGACCGAGATGTATGTTTTTTCTACTCGGCGTGGCATTGAAGAATGCCCTTTATTGTTATCCTTGTAAAATAGTGATACATAGGGTTTCATATGAAACCTCCTTTGATATTTATTTTAGAAGATATATTCAACCTTCTATTGTTTGCTATTGATTCTAGGCCATGCCTGGACTCAAATAGCTCTAATAATTAGTTTTATTCGGTTTGAATAAATCAGCGTATTTTACATTTTTTTGATGACACTAATGTTGTTTGCAATTAACATAAAGATATGAAGAAGAAGTAAGGATGTTGTTCATGAAAGAAAATAAATCATTTTACGAACCGATTGATCGTTACGAACGCGAACTGGCAGTGCTTGAAAAGTTAACTCAGAAAGAAAATAACGCATTAGTAGATCAACCGAAAATATGCGACCTATGCGCTAGTCCATTTGATAACAGGAGATTTATAATCGATGCATGTCTGGATCCTGATAAAAATCCTTGGGGGTATGTTTGCGCTGAATGTTTTATTAAATATAATCTCAAATTGGGGAAGGGCAAAGGTCAGATTTATTCTCACCATAAAAATGGTTCGTGGCTTTTAACTGCTGGTTATTAAGAAAATATATAATTTAACAATAGACTTTTATGCTTTCATTTAGCATACTTATCATGAGCTCCCGCAGTTCCTTCGGCTCCAGAACCTCAACATTCTTTCCATACATGAAGAGCTGCTTGCACAGATAAAGGTCATCTGACACGGTGAAGCGCGCTTCAAACTTCTCGCCATTTTCGATTGCCGATATTTCCGGCTCAAGTATCCCCAGAAACTGCTCCATTGGATTAGCAATGGCTTTCGTATATCTGAGCCGGACAATATATTTTTTGCCAAGAAACGAGCCGAGCGTGTCACGAAAAACTTCATCTACAGGCAATGGCTCTTCGGTAAAAGTTACATCCGTTACCTTGAGGTTTTCGAACCGGTTAACGATAAGAAGGGACGTATGGTCCTGTCCCGCGCGACGGCCGTAAAGATAGAGATTGTTGTTCCTTAACACAAGGTGAAAGGGACACATTTCGCAGTGTATCTTGCGTCCGTCATTCGTAGTATAATCGAATTCTATCAGTTTTTTCTCAATTGTCGCAAAGTATATCCTTGCCAGCATCCAGAGACAATCATCAGGGTGCCGCTTCATGAACTGATTTAAAATAACTTCGCGTGATGAGTCAGTAGCCACAAAAAGACAGTACAAGTTCATAATATTGGCGAGCATGTCTCCTTCCAATGGAGATGCGAGTTCGATCCGGCGTGCGCCTTTTTCCATGTCTACATCTATTCCAAGCTCATCTATGATGTTGTTCTTGATATAATCCCGGATGTTTTTATCACTCAGCACCGTTATTTCTTCATCTCGTGATAGAATGTCGGCCAGTGAGTGGCCGTTCCAGTCCTGGGGATCACGCGGGTTCTGTAAAAGGGAAATTATGTGAAGAAACCTTTTGATTACTGCGAGTTTCTTCTCAGGGTTGGGAATTATTGTTTGTTTTTCCATTATCCACCTAAGAATTGATTGAGATCAACAATGAATGTATATGTTACTATTCGGTATATTTGCAATTTATAATTAGATTGTGAATTACAAGGATTTCAATGAATAAATGCGAAAATATCCAGGAATATGTACCTATCCAGAAGGCAAATTCCCCGGACAGATTTCCTCTAATTGTTGGGTATGAGGAATATGGCAACATTCTTTTTTTTAGCAGGATAATACACAAAACACCTGAAATTGACCGTGATACGAAAATATTTGGCCTTGCTTTTTATGGAATTAATAAAATTGATATAATCAAGCGTAAGCTTCAGGATTTTTCGTTTCTTGTCCGAGTTGGTTGTTTAAGAGAAACTTTTAACCTGGAATATTTTAAAGATGAATACGGGGTATATCTTTGTTATTGTGATGATGCCATGTGGTATGCATACGATCCTGACTGGAGATCCTGGCACGCGTTAAAGAAGTATTACGGCTCGGGCAATATTCTTGACACGGCTTGAAAATATGCTAATAGTAACGAGTGGGGTTTTAACGTATGTCAGATAATTATAAATTGATAAAGCCGGACCAGAGAATCATTGATTATCTCAAAGACAATCTAATCAATTCCAATCTAAACGAAATTTATAATTGTTGGGAAGATGGTTTTGGTAAAAATAAATCAAAATCAAACGAAGGTTTTAAAAAATCAGATAAATCCTGTTTAAACATTGCATTTTCAGAACTCATCCCCAAAAACAAATCAAATATAGGGATCGATCTACCTGTTTATATTAAAAAACCTAATAATGAAAAAAAAATAATCATACTTGCGCAGGATCCTTTGAGGTCATCAAGGGATTTCCCCGACCAAAATAAAATAATAACCGGAACACCCTTTGCGCTACATTCAAAGTATTACAGGGAGAAAAGAACGCGGATATACTGGGAGATTGTTATGCGTTTGTGCGATAAATCATACAACGTGTATATTACTGATGTTTTTAAAATATGGGCAAAAAATAGTAAATTTAAAACCATGAGTTTCTTTAAAACCAGCATATTCTGCACATTATTAGAACAGGAAATTTCGATAATCAAACCGGATAAAGTGTTGTCGATGGGCGCTATTGCCCGAGATGCATTAAATAATATTGATCTTAAAGAAAAATATAAAATTATTCAAGTGCCTCATCCTCGATCGAGAAAAACGTCATGGCAGGAGCATTTAACTAGCTTCAATGATGATGCAAAGATCGCCTTCATAGTTCAAACCGTAAAGTGATCACATTCCACTTCGATATGCAGTTAAATACTCAAAACATTATGGAAAGCTCAATAAGGTGAGCACTATTCTTTGATCATTGCATGTTGAGTATTCGATTATCAAATAGAAAAATAAATTAATATTCAACATCAACCTCCATTGTATATCTTCTAGGCCTCCTCAACAGTACGTTTATCATAATCACCCGCCGGCATATCCGCCCATCGGAGGTCCCGCGGGGAATAAATCTTCAGTATATGGGAGGTAACCCATGAACAAAGTTCACATCAACGGTCGTCTTATCAAGGATCCGGCGCTCAAGGAGCTGGAGAACAACAATGCTGTATGCACGTTCTTCATAGCGAACGACGTGCATTTCGGCGCGAACAAGAAGACCGGATTTTACAAGGTAACGGCCTGGGGACATCAGGCGCGTATAATCGCCGAGCATGCTGCTACCGGGTCGGAGCTCTTCATCACGGGCCGGCTCGAGCAGTATCGGTTTGATAACGAGAAAGGTGAGACCGTGTACGACAACAGCATTGTTGTCGAGCAATTCGATTTTGGGGCGAGGGCCCCGCAGCGCGTTGAGATAGCTCCGGCTGGAGTCTGAACCTGAGCTATACTCTGATGATGTAGGGATTGGTCCCTACATCATCAGTTAAGCTCTATTAAAAGATGGTAGCAGGAGGTAACCATGGAGACAGAAATAAGAGAAATGCTTGAATCATATAAAAGACTTTATCGGGAGCTGGACGATACCGGCGGGCCGGCGGAAAACGGCAAGCTGTTTGAAGCTATTATTGGCCTAGAGGAAGATATCCTCAGATCAGTTGACCTCCCATTGGCTCAGATGTACCGTAAGATCCTGTGGGGAGACGATATCGAAGGGGTCATGAAGCAATTGGACATGGCAAGGGATGATTATGAAAAGAATGGATTGCATGATCCTACCCTGGTGCTGGTAAATGCGATCATCAACAAAATTGACGAGCCTGAAAATGTACTCCCTCTGGCTGGATTGTCATTGCATACCTACCAGGAATTCCTGTTCAGGGAGAAACTCCTGGTTGCCAATACTCCGGCAGAAGCAGATGAGATTATCGCTGAGATGAGGAACGCTGAGGAACATCTCAACGATCTGGGATTGCTGGGGCTTGGTGGTATCAAGAAGTATCCGGAACTCTACTCCATGCTTCGCACCGCCGGCATGAATAACCTCGACGAGTTTCTGATGTTGAATGACACTTTTGATCTTGATGATGAAGACATGATCGCAAAACAATTTTGCCTCAGAGGTTTTATTCGAACCACGAAAGGTAAATACGAAGAGGCCATCATGGATTTCACCCATGCGATAAATGTGATGCCTGAGGTAGCAAACATCTATTATAATCGTGCCATAGTTTATGAAATGATGGGTGATAAAGCTGCGGCAATGGATGATTATAACGATGCTATTCGGCTCGATCCTGATGATTTCAAGGCATTATGCAACAGGGGAGTGCTCAGGGCTGACTGGGGATGGCATGAGGAGGCACTTGAGGATTTTAACTGTGCTATTAGTCTTAATCCGGATGCTTTTCAGCCGTATTGCAACAGGGGCAACCTTCTTGCGTTACTGGAAAGACATGAAGATGCTATCGATGATTTTTCTAAGGCGATAATAATGAGGCCTGATGAGGCGTATCTCTACTGCAATCGCGGGGTCAGCTATTATCAGCTCGGTCGCAAGAACAAGGCGTTGCAAGACATTAAGAGATCAGCGGACATGGGATTTGAGTTAGCGGAAGAGTTTATGTTTAAGTTTTTCCCGAATGAACGCATTGAGCACTAATATTATTTATGGCGAAATGGACTCAATGCAATCTCTAATATTTGACTGTATATGATATAATGGATGTGATATGAAACGTTTTTTGCTCACCATACTTATTATAGCACTATGTTCCCCAGAAGCTTTATACGCACTCGGTAACAGGGCCGTGGTTATTTACGTGACTGACGGAGATACCTTGAAGGTCATGTTTCAGAAAAAGAAACAATCCGTGAGGCTTATCGGCATAGACGCCCCTGAATCCAGAAGAAATAGCAAGGCGCTAAAGGATTCGGCCCGGAGCAGCAGGGACATTGAGACGATTGTTTCCCAGGGCAAGATTGCTAAGAAATATGTTAAAACCTTGGTAAAGAAAGGTGATTCGGTCAGAATCGCATTCGACATAGAGAAGAGGGACCGGTACCGTAGGTTGCTCGCCTATGTCTACCTGGCCGACGGCAAGATGCTGAATGATGTTATTATCAGGAACGGGTACGCTAGCCCGCTGACCATTCCGCCCAATGTACGGTACAGAAAGAAGTTTTTAAGATCGTATCATTATGCGAGGGAGAACAGGCTGGGGTTGTGGAAGAATTAGAATCGACCCTCACCCCCCTCGTTCCCCCTCTCCCATTAAGAATTGAAGAAAGGAGAGGGGGAGGACTAGCGATAAAGTTCATTCTTTCAGAGCCCTCTCCTTTTCCCGAACTTAATGGGAGAGGGCGCGCAGAACGGGGTGAGGATGTGGTATGAAAAGTGAGGTGGAGGAGATATGATGGAATTTTACAGCCTTTTAACGATAGAATGCGACTGTATGATTGAAAATCCTCTTTGCTGGGGAGAATTTATCCTATACCTTGCCGAAGACGAGACCAGGGCCATGGGCCTTGAAAAACTGGAGGAGTGGGGGTGGGATATCTCGGATCCTGATTATCATGTCTGTCCGTACTGCAATAAGGGTCTCATGAAAGAGGATGTGTTGCCGCAAAAGCTCAGGAGAGTGAAATAATGAAGAATAATAATAAAATACTCGGCGGACTCTGGGGCGTTGTGGTTGGTAACGCCCTGGGCGTACCCGTGGAATTCATGACAAGAGAAGAAGTGCGGCTTGATCCGATCACCGGTATGCGGGGTTTCGGCACATTTAAACTTCCTGCCGGATCATGGTCTGATGACTCCTCGCTTCTGCTGTGCACGGCAGATAGCTTGTCTCATGGCTTTGATCTGAATGACATGGCATCCCGCTTCATACGATGGTTTTCGGAGGGCCTCTGGACGCCTTATGGCAAGGCTTTCGATATCGGAAATGCCACCAGGGCGGCCATCAGCCGGCTTAAACATGGCATTTCACCAGAACTGGCCGGCGGCGACAGCGAAGGAGATAATGGGAATGGCTCACTCATGCGGATCATTCCTGTGGCTGTAAGCTTTCACAAAATGGATATTGATGAGTTTATCAGCCGCGTTCATGCGGTATCTTCCATTACTCACCGGCATTCGCGCTCTCTAATGGCCTGCGGCATCTATTGCCTTATTGCGCGGAATCTTCTTGAAGGGAAATCACCCATGGAAGCGTACCATGAGGCAATAGATAAAGCCTCTGGTATTTATGACAAGGATCCGTTTAGGATGGAATTACAATATTTCCGTCGAGTGTTTCGCGGCAAGATTGCTTCATTACCGGAAGATACCATTAAATCTTCAGGGTATGTGATAGATACACTAGAGGCGTCTATCTGGTGCTTGCTCACATCCGGATCTTATAGTGAAGCAGTTCTCAAGGCAGTGAACCTGGGGTATGATACAGACACTACCGCGTGCGTGACAGGCGGACTGGCGGGGATCCTGTATGGGTATTCCGGGATTCCGGGGGAGTGGGTCGATGCGATTACGCGTAGAGACGATATCGATAAGCTTTTTAAGGGTCTGGTTGGAAAGATTTAATATTAAGAAGGAGAATAACATGAATAATGAAAATGTATTTAATAATGTGAAGGATATATCAATCACAAGAATGGCAAAGGGATATTCTGTAAAAATTGGAAATCATGACAAACTGGATTATCCTGACACGTCAAATTTTGAATGGCGTATTGCCCAGGGAATGTCACCCTCATTGTATCATATGTATTTCGGGAATGAGACTGGTGATAAAAATGAGTTTAATTTTAACATCACATTCAATGAACCATGTAATGTGAGAGTATCGAACGGCCATCCGCGTTGCTATATACACATTGAATGCGCTAAAGGATAATTATGGAATCCTTCTGTCAGTTCCTGATGGACATCTCGGCCCGGCATATCACGCCTTACGGCCTGTATATTCCTGGTGAACCGTACAAGCTGATCCTGTGGAATGAGCTCCTGGTGATACTATTATCGTTCACCATGACGATAGTATGGCTCAAGAACCGGGCTCTGAATCGCCGCCTG